>Ga0055481_10000545_pt1 | contig 12525 bp, 11 predicted proteins | sample Muzzi_PWC_D2_FD_57936 | JGI IMG/M metagenome (GOLD analysis project Ga0055481, IMG submission 57936) | Wetland microbial communities from San Francisco Bay, California, USA, that impact long-term carbon sequestration - Muzzi_PWC_D2 | ecosystem: Environmental > Aquatic > Marine > Wetlands ... | reverse complement strand
TAAGTTCACCGTTGATGTGGCGAACAGCCTGGCGACAGCCCATACCTCGGTAACGCTGTGGGTCGCCGTCGCGTAGTTCGTGAGCTTCGGCGGCGCCGGTTGAAGCCCCCGACGGCACCGACGCTGTGCCACTCGCGCCACTTGTCAATTCACAGGTAGCCTGTACAGTTGGTCGTCCTCGGCTATCAAGGATTTCCAGGCCGGTCAGTCGTCTGATGATGGGCATAACCTTATAACCGCCTGACGAATTGGTCAACTAAATCAGCAATAGTAGCTGGTACGTTTGACAGCAAGGCCAACACCGCCTCGCCTTGGCGAGCGCGGGCTGTATCATCGAGATATTCAAGAAGAGACCGACCTGCGACCCGGGCTAGCAAGCATGCCAAGGTGTGTCGAACCGCGTAAGGTTCAAGGTCTCTGGCCCAACTGACATCGCCAACAGTCTGAAGATAGACCTGCCAATAAGTATTAGCCGCCTTGGCAAAAGCCTGGCGCTGCTGGGGAAGATGGTGAGCCTTGCTGAGCAAATGGGTAAGCGAGAAGCCCAAATCAAAGGCCGGTTCGCCAAAGTGAATGACTTCATGGTCCAGCAAAATGAGTTGTCCCTGGTAAATCAAGATGTTTTTAGGGCTATAGTCGCCATGCACCAAGGTCACGCGACGGGCGCGAGTCTCGTCGATAAGAGCCGTGAGGAACCGAGCGGCTGTTGGAACTTGCGCGGCAGTATGGCCGTAGTATGGTTCAAGCCTGAGTGACTCAAAAAACGAGCGATCTTCAAAATCGAAAGCCACCTGTTCAGGACTCTCATAAGCGTTCCGGTGGATTGTGCCCAACAACCGGCCAAACTGCTCCACATGGCGTTCCTCTAGTTGCCCGGCCAGAAGTAGGGTTTTCCAGTTATCGTGTGGTTGAGGAACCGCTTGCATAGCCAGTAAGTGGTGATCGTGATCTTCGAAGACAAATGAGGTGATTGTGCCAGACGGAGCCAATTGGGCCAACCAGCGTAAGCCCAACGCTTCACGATGAACCCGCTCCGGGCTGCTGAACCAGTCAATGGGTACTCGTAATTTAGGCAGGGCTTGTTTGAGCACCCAGGTCTCGCCCGTTGGACGTTCCACTAAGACGGTCAGGTTGGAGATGCCGCCGGTCAGATTTCGGAGTCTGGGTTGTTCATCGGGGCCAATGTGACCGGCCTCTCTAAGATATGCAATTAGAAGATGAGGCTGTTCAATGTCGAGAGTTTCCATAGTTACACAGAAGTTCTGAAAGATAGTTATTGCTCACCTTTTAACACCGTAACCATTAACTCGTTGTCAACTTACCAAACCAATTGTACTACATATACGTTTGCCCACCAATTACTGGAAGTATTTAATCCACCTCATCGAGCGGGAAGATGGGACGGTGTAGATGACGGTATGGGAAACGAGACAAAATGACTGTACATAACCCGGCTGTATCCATTTCGATGACGCCAGCAGCAATAGGCAAGTAGGCAGCCCGGTAAGCTACAGCCGATTTCACGACAATAATCTTTTGCTGCTCGGGAACAACACCAACACCCCGCAGTTGGGCCAGGTCAAAGGGTGGGGTTTTTCGTTCGGTCAGAATAATATTGATTCCGGCCACCCGCAGCCAGACTGTGCGACCCATCCGAATTGTATTACCATAGAAAGAGGCAAAGTGGTTATCGGGCAATTCACACTCAAACACGCCAGGGGAGAGTGCTTTTACAAAACCCGTTACTGTCACCGGATTACCGTGCCAGCGATCAGTTTTACCCCCAACGTCCAGGGTGATCTCGGCGCCCTCATCAACCGCCCAACAAAGCGCCACTGCTTCTGGGTCGGCCAGAACGACGGTTCCCTCTTTCACATCCAGAGTCAACATTGCGTGTAGCACATCGGTTCCATCGCCGGGGGTGCCGCCACCAATATTGTCAGCTGAGTCCACCAGAATAATAGGACCGTTCGGGTGGGCAATGGCCTGAGCCACAGCCCCATCAGGCGATAGAAATTGGGGTAGAGCAGCCTGACGATGACGCATCAGTAAGTCGGCCAATTCTGCGGCATACTTTTGGGCTAGCTGAACGTTGTTATCCGTTGTTACGATAATGCTGGACCCGGTATAAGGTGTATCGGCGTAGGCAAAACCAGCCATAATACAAATGCAGATTACATCGTGCACGGTTTCCATCTCGACAACTCGGGCATGTGCGGCGCGTAAGGGCAAGTCATCCGTGCCGGTGGCTTGTGGCGCTAACAGCAGGGGCAGGTGGCGATAGGCTGCCGTCGGCTTGATGATTACTCCACTTAACAATAAAGCCATGATGTTGGCTGCTTCAACACCCCGAGCGTGAGGATCAATGTGGGGGTTGGTGTCAAAAGCCACCAATACATCGGCCAGTTCTACCGTACGGTGGCTAATGTTGCCGTGCATATCTAGCACAACAATAATGGGTACCTGCATCCCTACCACCTGACGCACTTGCTCTAAAATGTGGCTCTCGGGGTCCAGTTGGTTTGTGGTAACCATTGCCCCATGCAAAACTAGAAGAAGGCCATCTATTGGCTTTGCTATGGCCAGGCGCTCAAGCAATTCCTGAAGCATAGTCTGATAGGCAGCCTCTGTGACAATACCACCGGGCATAGCTGCACCGTAGATAGTAGGAAGCAAGTTCCAACCTTGGACATTGGCTTCTTGAATTATCCCGCCAATGGCCGAATGAGTTCCGGCCATGGCTTGTATGATTTCATCCCCAAAATATAGGGCTTGGTCCTGAAATGCCTCCAGAGTGGTTTGAGTCTCGGCAAAGCTATGGGTTTCGTGGATGATGCCGCCGATAGCAATACGCCACGCTGTTGGTAGTTTAGTCGAGGTCATAAGATTGGCCCAATTAGCGTTAACATAACAATTCCACTAAAGAAGCAACGCGACAAGGAAATGGTCATCCAGTGTCCAGAAGCAGTTGGACAAGGCTATGTCGGGAATTGTATTGCAGTATACCCAGATTTTTAGTCTAGAACAAGGGGAAGAATTTAGCAATTTTGGTGATGAGTCATATGTTAGCTCTGATCCAAGTACTATATAGTTTGATGTTCAATCTTATCCATGCTAAAATAATCCCATGGTGCTATTCTCAATAACAATTTGGCCGTTATTTTGGAAAAGAGGTAAATAATGGCTGCCAACATTCAAAGAAGAATGAGCCTTCTAGTTGAGAAACTTGACTCCTATCGCCGTCAATGTAAAACTTTCTTTGTCAATGAGCGAGCAGATGGGACTATAAAGCTGGAGGCACACATTGCCCAACGCAACCGTGAGCTTACCGCTGCATTTGAAATTAGCCGGAAGATTGTAGCCCAGCTTGATCTACAGCAACTTCTTCCCCTCATTACCAGCCAGGCCCAACTTTTAACTAAAGCTAACTCAGCTAATTTATGCCTGTTGACTCCCAATGGCGCTCACCTGAATTTAGTGGCCCACAATGGCGAAGTTGTAACCCTGGATAATCATCTGGCTCAACCTATTGAGCAAGGATTGGCAAAACAGGTGATTGGCCAGGGCGACACCGTTACCGTTGCATCATTGTGTTCAAATTGTAATTTCTTAAATACGCGTACGCCGGGCAAATGTGCTGCCACACCTTTGCGAATTGGTGAACAAACTCTGGGCGCGCTATGCGTCGTTCGCCCGGTCAACCAACCTTTTGACTCCAACGAAACACGCGCTCTTACCTTGCTGGCTAACTCGGCTGCCATTGCTATTGTCAACGCTCGTCTGGTTGAGGCTGAACGATATAAAGCCGAACAGGCTGCTGCTGTGGCCGAACGAGAGCGTTTAGCCGCAGAATTTCATGACCATCTGGCCCAAACCTTGAGCTTTCTCAATTTCAAAGTTGACCAGGCACTTGAGTCGCTGGATTGCCATAATCTTATCCAGGCCGAGACTGAACTTAGCCAAATGAAAACTGCGCTTGATGGTGCTTACACTCAGGTGCGGGCCGCTTTAACAGGTTTAAGGGAGCCTCTGATTGTTGAAAATGATCTGAACGAACAACTTGCCACCTGTCTAACTAACTTTCAGGAACAAACCGGACTTTCTGCCAAATTAGATATTAATAATTCAGCCGATTTAGTACTCGCCTATAACACCCAAAAGCAAGTTATGTTGATTATTCGTGAGTCTTTAGCCAATATTCGACGTCATGCCCAGGCTCACCATGTAAAAGTCAGCGTTACGCAAGATTCCATTCGGAATGAAGCCTGTTTTGCCATTAGCGACGACGGAGATGGATTCGATATAGCCGGTGTTAGCGGCGAGAATCACCTCGGTCTAAAAATTATGCAAGTCAGGGCTGAACGTAGTGGCGGGCGTTTAAGCATTAGTTCAGCCCCTGGCATTGGCACAAATGTAGTGGCCTATTTTCCACTGGAATCTCATAGCGTAAAAAATGGAAGGTGAGATTGTGCCATCTGCTCGAATTATATTGGTCGATGATCATGAGCTTTTTCGCCAGGGCTTGGCCAGCTTACTCAATGCTCAACCAGATTTGGAAGTGGTCGGCCAGGCGGAAGATGGCCTCGAAGTGCTCAAATTAATCCGTGATTTACAACCCGAACTGGTGATTATGGATATTAGTATGCCGGTCTGTAATGGCCTAGAGGCTACCCGGCTTATCCGAACCACCCCTAATCTGCCCGATGTTCGTATTCTCATTTTGACCGTTCACGATGAGGATGAGAAGCTCTTTGAAGCAATTAAGGCCGGAGCCAATGGATATCTCTTGAAGAGCAGCAACGCCCCCAGATTTTTACAGGGGGTGCGGGGAATATTGGCCGGAGAAGCTGTTTTGCCTGCCAAAATGGCGGCTCACCTCCTCACCGAATTTGCTCGTTTGGCTAATCATCCGGCTCCGGTTCATGATGACCAGCCCGACCTGACGCCTCGTGAAATGGAGGTGCTCAAATTAATTGCCGCCAACGCTTCGGATAAAGAAATTGCCGGTCAACTCTCAATTAGCCTCCATACGGTTAAAACCCACGTAAGAAACATCTTAACCAAATTACACGCTGCCAATCGCCGACAAGCGGCTCGATTAGCTACCCACCAAGGGTTGGTTAACAATTTATCTGATGACGATTAAAACTGCATAAAGAACTAATTCTTTTCCCTAAAAGGGCGACTCAAAAATCGCTCTTTTTTCATTCTTATCAGTAAGGATGAGCGATAGACAACCCCGCTTATCTTTTAGTATCCTTAAGACTACTATTAACCTGAATTCGATAATTATTATAGTAGGTTGGGTTGAATGGTATAACCAGGGCCATTTAGGCCAACAATTTGTTGGGTTTCGCCTCATAACTTGGGTCTATTTAGCGAATGAAACCCAACTTATGGCATCCAAGCTGATAAATCTCGGCTCAAACCCAACCTACGCCTTAAGACTATTAATGGGATTAGGCATTTTGGATGGGGGCAGCTATGCGCCGGGTAGTCATTGTGGGCAAATCCCTATTTGCTGAGGCTTTAGCTCAGATGCTGGCTGACTATGGGGCAGTCATCGAAATCGTCGCCATCACCCCCACTGTTGAGGCGGCACAATCCCAAATTGCGATTTCAGACCCGGATGCCGTGATTGTCACCGACCCAATCGATACCACTGTTTTTGGTTTGCTACTGGCTTTGTATCCTGATTTGCCCATTATCAGCACCCACCCCGACACCGATGAAATTCAGGTTATCACCAGCCAGCGTGTCAGGGCACATAGTTCGAATCTTCTGGCGGCTATCTCCGCTTTACCTAAACGAAGATTGAATTAAATGTAGTTTCTCATCTATTAAAATAGTGGAGGCAATATGCTCCCCAAGGTAGGTAAGGTTCTAATGGCAGACCCCATCTCCGAAGAAGGTCAAATCATTCTACGGATGTGGACCGATATTACCGTTAAGCTCAACCTAACCTCTGAACAACTTGAAGCGATTATTGGTGACTACGACGCCTTGATTGTACGCAGCCGCACCCAGGTTACAGCCAAAATTATTGCTGCCGGGCAGCGGCTACGCGTTATTGGCCGGGCCGGAGTTGGGGTGGATAATATTGATTTGGCAGCCGCCCACAAACACAATATTACGGTTATCAACACGCCGCTTGCCTCCAGTGTGGCCGTGGCGGAGTTAACCTTGGGGCTAATTATTGCCTTGGCCCGCAATATTCCCCAGGCCAATGCGTCTGTCAAAGAAGGGTTTTGGACGCCCGGCCAATATAAAGGAGTTGAGTTGGCTGGAAAAACTTTGGGTATTATTGGTCTGGGGCGAATTGGGCGCGAGGTTGCCAGGCGTGCTTTAGCTTTTGATTTGCAGGTGATGGCGCATGACCCCTTTATTGCCAATTTGCCACCAGAACTACACTCGATACGATTGTGTTACTTGAATGAATTGTTAAACAGGTCCGACTTCATCTCTATTCATATCCCCTTCACACCAGATAACAAAGACCTGATTAACCAGCAAACCTTGGTCTTAATGAAACCAACGGCATTTTTAATTTGCTGCGCCCGCGGCGGCATTGTTAATGAGGCAGATTTACTGGCAGCTTTAGAGCAAAATCAACTGGCTGGTGCGGCTTTAGATGTTTTTGCCGCCGAACCCCCCGGCAAGCATCCACTACTCAGCCATCAGCGGGTTATCAGTACGCCGCACTTGGGCGCATTAACGCGAGAGGCGCAAGGTAAAGCCTCGGTGGATATAGCCTGGGGGGTGATTAATGTGTTGCAAGGCGAAAAACCTCATTATCAGGTGATGGCCGATTAGAATTAAAAGAAGAAGGTAAACTCAATGATAGAAGCAAACACGCATCAAAGGATGGTGTTGGGCAACGAAGCTATTGCTCTGGGATTGATCGAACAGGGCTGCCGGGTGGCTACGGCTTATCCTGGCACGCCCAGTTCCGAAATTTTGGCCGGAGTAATCAAGTACAAAAAAGAATTAGGTCGCCAGGTATATACCGAATGGTCGGCCAATGAGAAAGTAGCCTTTGAGGTGGCCCTGGCTGCCAGTTGGACCGGCCTGCGGGCCGCCGTGGCTATGAAACAGGTGGGGCTTAATGTCGCCTCCGACCCGCTGTTCAGCGCGGCCTATACCGGGGTCAAAGGCGGCTTTATCATTGTCCCTGCCGACGACCCTGGCCCCCACTCTTCCCAAACTGAGCAGGACTCTCGCCTGGTGGCTCTCAACGCCAAAGTGCCGGTCTTTGATCCGGCTACCCCGGCCGAGGCGCGGGCGATGGTTGAACCGGCGATGGCCCTTTCTGAACGTTACGGCCTGCCCGTGATACTGCGCCCCACGACCCGCTTATGCCACGCCGTCCAAAGTCTAACATTTGGTGACACCCCATCCCCAGATTTCGATATTCCGGCAGTTAAATTTCGACGTGACCCGCCCCGCTGGGCTGCCACACCCAAATTTCGCTATAAGTTACATGTCGAGCTGAACCAAAAACTGGTTGACATTGCGGCAGAGTTTGATGAGTCGCCCCTCAACTACGTTGTCGAAGGGGCAATCCAAAATCGCAAATCTCGAAGATCCCCGAATGGGGGCAAAATCCAAAATCGAGTTGGTGTCATCGCCTCCGGGGTGGCTTTTCATACAGCCCAACAAACCCTGCTTGAACTGGGTGTAGAGCTTCCGTTGCTCAAGATTGGCACGCCCTACCCCCTGCCACAAAAACTGGTCAACAATTTTATTGGCCGTTTCCAGGCGGTAGTGGTCTTTGAAGAGCCGGATGTCTGTATCGAATTGCAATTGCCCGACCGTACGCGAGTGCGGGGCAGGCTGGATGGGACGGTTCCGGCTGCCGGTGAACTGGCGCCCGAAGTTGTCTCTGCCGTGTTAACCGGCATCCTCACCGAGGCTGGCTACCAAGTTAACCCGCCACCCGATGACCCGGAATTGCAAGCTCTGGTCAACTCGCTGCCGCTGCCGGTACGCAAACCGCGATTGTGCCCCGGCTGCTCGCATCGCTCGGCCTTTTTTGCCCTTAAGCGAGAGTTTGGCCCCAGCGCCATCTATCCGGGTGATATCGGCTGCTATACGCTGGGCACAAACTTGCGGGCGGTGGACACGTTTGTGGATATGGGCGCTTCGATAACCATGGCCGATGGTTTTTACCAAGCCAACCGGTTGCTCGGCGATAATCGGCCAATTGTCGCCACCATTGGCGATTCCACCTTTTTACACTCCGGTGTTGCGCCGCTGATTAATGCCGTCCATACCGGGGCGCGCTTTGTGCTCATAATTCTTGATAATCACACCACCGCCATGACGGGCTTCCAACCCACACCCGCCGACGACCACCTGGCCGATGGCAGTGATGCGGCCCGTGTTGTCTCCATACCTGAGTTAGTACGCGCCTGTGGGGTCAGTTATGTCCAAAAAACGGATCCCTACGACCAAGAGTCTTTTCAAAAGATTTTGCGTGAAGCCTACGATCATGCTCATCAAGACGATGGTGGTGTAGCCGTGCTTATCGCGGATCGTCCATGTGTGCTGTATGACCGGTCGCCGGTGCAAACACAGCCACTGCCGGTGGTCATTACTCCGGAGTGTGATGGTTGCCGCTACTGCATCGAAGCCTTTGAATGTCCGGCGCTGGTTTTGCGGCCCGATAAAAGCCGGGTGGACATTGATTACAAAATTTGCATTGACTGCGGTCAGTGTATTGATGCCTGCTACAAAGGCTTTATTGTGCCGGAGGCGATGGTTACCGATCAGCATGTAGCTGTGAACTGATGAGTTCATAGCTGATAAATAAAGGAGCAGAGTAAACAAGTGTCTACAACTGGCCCGGAATTAAAGCTTATTATTGTGGGGCTGGGTGGTCAGGGTGTGGTTTTTCTCACCCGACTGCTTTCCCAGACAGGTGTTGCGCTGGGCTATCCGGTGCTGGTCTCCGAAACGCATGGGATGAGCCAGCGCGGTGGCTCGGTCATCTCTCATTTAAAGATAAATGGTAGTGAAGCGCCACTGATTCGCCGGGGTACCGCCGATCTGCTACTGGCAATGGAGCCGGATGAAGCGGTTCGTAACTTGCCCTTCTTGCGACAAGGTGGTACTGTTTTTGTGAATACGGACAACGGGCTTCGAGCCGAGATTACAGAGCATTTGAAACGGCGTAATATTCAGGTCTTTGTTATACCCGCCAGCGTCATGGCCGTTGACCTGGGGGCGGCGGCAGTAGCCAATGTGATACTGGCTGGGTTTGTCGCGGCTCATCCGGCCTTAAAGTTGCCTGTGGAAAGGTTGCGCCAAACCTTAGAGTCGATTGTGCCTCGCGGACGTGAGCTGAACTTGCAGGCTTTGGAAGCCGGGTATAATTATTTTAAGTCCGATATTGGGATTTTGGCTGGGCAGCAGAAATCCAAATCCGAAAACCTAACAGTGGACACCGAAGAATGAAAGTCTTCGACCATTACACGCCTCACTCGTTGCCAGAAGCACTGGATTTACTGAGTCGCCAGAATGGCCAGACTCACGTCATTGCCGGTGGGTCGGACTTGCTGATAAAGATGAAAAAGGGGCTGATTGCTCCGGCTGCCATCATTAACATTAAGCGCCTGCCGGAACTTAAGGGCATCTCCTACAGCGCGGAAAGTGGTTTGCACCTGGGCGCGTTAACCACCCTGGGCGAACTGAGCCGTTCCCCTGTCATTCAAGAGCATTATCCCTGTCTGACCCAAACCACCAGCCTGATGGCCTCGCGGCAAATTCGCAACTTTGCCACGGTGGGTGGCAATCTGTGCAACGCCTCCCCCTCGGCTGATACTGCTCCGCCGCTCATTGCTTATGGGGCAACAGTTCACCTGATGGGGACAACGGGCGAGCGCAACCTGCCGTTAGAAGATTTCTTTTTGGGACCGGGCCAAAACGCCCTGTTACCCGGCGAACTGCTTTGTTATATAAACGTCCCGCCACCAGATGGAGAAACGCTTTATATTAAACATGTCCCCCGCGCTTATATGGACATCTCAGTGGTGGGTGTCTGTGCGCGATTGAAATTGCTCGACAATCAATGCCAGCTTGCCCGTATTGTGTTGGGGGCAGTTGCACCCACACCCGTCCGAGCCAGACAAGCCGAAGCAGCGTTGAGCGGTCAGCCTTTGACATCTGAACTTATTGACCAGGTCGCTCGACTGACCGCCCAGGAGTCCCGCCCCATTGATGATACCGGTGGCTCGGCCTGGTACCGGCGGCGCATGGTAGAGGTGGGAACACGGCGCTGCCTCCATAGAATATTGAATTTTGGTTAGGTGACACGAATGAAAAAACCCATCACCCTTACCGTAAATGGCGATATGCACGAGCTTTATGTTGATACTCGGCGCACCTTGCTGGACCTGCTTCGCAACGAAGTAGGGTTGTTAGGCGCACATCGAGGCTGCGATGAGGGCGAGTGCGGCGCTTGCACCGTTCACGTTGATGGGTTGCCGATGAATTCTTGCTTGCGGTTGGCCGCAGATTTGGATGGTTCCGAAATTTTGACCATCGAAGGCGTCGCTCAAAACGGCCAGATGCACCCGTTGCAACGAGCCTTTGTTGAAAAAGGCGGCATTCAGTGCGGCTTCTGTACTCCCGGCTTTGTTATGAGCGCCCTGGCCCTGCTGGAAGAAAATCCCCACCCCACCGAACCCGAACTACGCGCTGCCTTGTCGGGAAATCTGTGCCGCTGCACCGGCTTCGTCAAAATCGTAGAGGCGGTAATGAGCGCGGCAGAACAATTAACAATGAGCAATGAGTAATGAGCCGTTGAAAACTCAAAATCGTAAATCTAAAATCGTAAATCCAAAATCATTAATCGGTCAACGCATTCCCAAGCTAGACGCTCCGGATAAAGCGATGGGCCGGATGACTTATGGGCACGATGTGCGCTTGCCCGGTATGCTCCACGGCCGCATTTTATATAGTCGCTACCCTCACGCTCGCATCCTTAACATTGATGTTTCACGGGCAGAGCAATTGTCCGGCGTTAAAGCTATCCTCACCGCCGCCGACAACCCGCCCACTAAATTTGGCTATGGCAAAGATAATACCCCCTTCAAAGCGGATATCATCCGCAGTTTACGCGATGAAGTGGCCGGTGTTGTTGCTACCGACCCGGACATTGCCGAGGAAGCCCTGTCGTTGATCGAAGTCGAGTACGAGCCGTTGCCGCCCATCTTCACCACCGACGAAGCCCTGGCTCCCGGCGCACCGTTGATTCACCTAGAACACGGCAGCAACCTCTTTACCACCTATAACTATAATCACGGCGATATCGAAGTGGGCGAGACCGAATCTGATGTGGTGGTTGAGGCCAGTTACAAGCTACCCTATGTCAATGCGGCGGCAATGGAAACCTGCGTGGTTGTGGCCCAGTTCGACCCGCGCGGTCATCTGACACTGTGGAGTATCACCCAAATCCCCTTTCTGCTTCAGCGCGATCTGTCGGAGGCGCTCAACATTCCTGGTAGCCAGATTCGCATTATCCAAACGGCCATTGGCGGCGCGTTTGGCCGGAGCCTAGATATTTACCCCTTTGAACCTATCGCCGCACTGATGTCGCGCAAAACGGGCCAGCCGGTGCGAGTGGCTTTTTCCCGGCAAGAGGAATTTATGGCTGGCCCGGCTCGCCAGCCCTGCCGGATTGCGGTTCGAGCCGGGGCACGCCGGGATGGTAAACTCACCTTCCGCGATGTGTCAGCCATACTGGATATTGGGGCTTACGTCTCCTGGGGGTCGGTAACACCCCTGGTGATGATTGAGACCGCCGCTTCCCTGTACGAAGTACCGCATGTGCGCTATAAAGCTGACTGCATTTATACCAACAACCTCGTTACCGGCGCGGTGCGCGGCTACGGCAATCCGCAATCTACCTTTTTTACGGAAACAATAATGGACCAACTGGCCGAAGCCTTGGAGATGGACCAGGCCGCTTTCCGTATTCTCAATGCCAACCGGCCTAACACCGAAACGCCTCAGGGCTTGATTATTACTTCCTGTGGCTTAAAGGAGTGCCTTGAAGCGGTGGCAGCAGCAGCAGATAGAGGGATGGATAGCACAGGAGTAGAGGAGCAGGGGAGTAGAGAGGCCAGGGAGCAGCGGCCCGGCGGCTACGGCTTGACGATGGATAGCCCAACGGTGAAACGAGGCATCGGTTTTGCCTCTACACTCAATGTGGGGGGTGGGGCGCGTATTTATCGCAGTGATGGCTGTGGAGCCATTGTCAAAGTGGACGATTTTGGACACGTCACGCTGATTAGCGGCTCCAGTGAAATTGGTCAGGGTTCGGAAACCGTTTTGGCCCAAATTGTGGCCGACGTGTTGGGCCTGCAAGTGAGCGATATCACTGTGCTCAACAGCGACACCGACGTAAAACCGTGGGATGTGGGCGTCCACGCCAGCCGCACCACCTTCATTGCCGGGAATGCGGCCCATCAAGCCGCACTGCAAGTCCGCGCCCAAATTTTTGAAACCGCCGCCGAAATGCTG
>Ga0055481_10000542_pt1 | contig 12563 bp, 11 predicted proteins | sample Muzzi_PWC_D2_FD_57936 | JGI IMG/M metagenome (GOLD analysis project Ga0055481, IMG submission 57936) | Wetland microbial communities from San Francisco Bay, California, USA, that impact long-term carbon sequestration - Muzzi_PWC_D2 | ecosystem: Environmental > Aquatic > Marine > Wetlands ... | reverse complement strand
TCAACCCGTTGCACTCGCTGGAAATGATGCTCAGTGGACGCGCCTTGACGGCCCGTGCGGCGCGCGCCATCGGCCTCGTCGACACCGCCCAGCCGCGGCGTCAGCTCGAGCGTGCGGCACGCGCCATGGCGTTGTCGCCGCCGCCGAAACAACGCATGCCCTTGCTCGGCCGGTTGCTGTCCCTGCCGGGGATCCGCAGCCTGGTGGCCGCGATGATGAGAAAACAGGTAATGCGGAAGGCCCCGCGCAAGCACTACCCGGCCCCCTACGCGATCCTCGACGTCTGGGCCAACTACCACGGCAACAGGCGCCGCATGATGGAAGAGGAAGCCAACTCGGTCGCGCGCCTGATCCAGGGCGACAAGGTGCGCGGTCTGATCCGGGTCTTCTTCCTGCAAACCCGCCTCAAGGGGCTGGGCGACAAGCAGTCTTTCGCTCCCCGCCACGTGCACGTCATCGGCGGCGGCACCATGGGCGGCGATATCGCGGCCTGGTGCGCCTTGCGCGGCTTTGTCGTCACGCTGCAGGACCGCGAAGCGAAATACCTGGCCCAGGCTTTCAAGCGCGCCCACCAGTTGTATGGCAAACGCCTCAAAACCACGGCCGAACGAAACGCCGCGCTCGACCGGCTGATCCCTGATATCGAGGGTCACGGCGTGGCGCACGCCGATGTCGTGATCGAGGCGATATTCGAGAACATCGAGGCCAAGCACGCGATTTTCCGCGACCTCGAGCCGCGCATGAAAGCAGACGCGGTGCTGGCGACCAATACTTCGAGCATTCCGCTGGAAACCCTGGCCACGGTGCTCAAGCAGCCCGAGCGGCTGGTCGGTATCCATTTTTTCAATCCGGTGGCGATGATGCCGCTAGTCGAAATCGTGCGCACGCAGAACTCTTCCGGGCAGGCCGTCGAGCAGGCGATCGCCTTCACCCAGCATATCGGCAAATTACCGCTGCCGGTGAAAAGTTCACCGGGGTTCCTGGTCAATCGTATCCTCATGCCCTACCTGGTCGAGGCGTTCTTGCTTTACGACGAGGGGGTGGCGCCCGAAGCGATCGACAAGGCCGCCACGGATTTCGGCATGCCGATGGGACCGGTCGAACTCGCCGATACGGTCGGTCTCGATATCTGTCAGTCGGTCGCGGAAAACCTGTCCGAGGCTTTCGGTATCGAGTTGCCCAAAGGTTTGAAAAAAATGGTCGATGCCGGGGATCTGGGCAAAAAGTCGGGACGGGGATTTTATCAGTACTCCAAAGGCAAGGTGGTCCGCGACCGGGATGCGGATCTCGGCGACCAAAAAGTGATTCAGAATCGGCTGGTGTACCGGTTGCTCAATGAGGCCGCGGCCTGCTTGCAGGAGGGGATCGTCGACGACGAGGACCTGCTCGACGCGGGGATCATTTTCGGCACCGGTTTTGCACCGTTTCGCGGCGGTCCTTTAAATTACTGCAGGCATCGGGGAATCGCCGAAATTCGCGATTCGATGAGCGAATACGCGAGCAGTTACGGTGACCGCTTCACACCCGTCGCGGGCTGGTCGAAGCTCGAAAATTCCGGGACTCAGCCCGGGTAGAGCCCGGGCAAGCCGTTGCCCACCGGTTTTCGAGGGCCGCGCCGCCGGCGACTCTCCGCGGCAATCAGGACCCACAGGCGCCTTCCCTGCCAGTTCGAGCCGCGCGATGCGAACAGCGCCGCGTCGAGTCGCGCCAGCTCGCCAGACAGATCATTGTGGCCGACCCGGTCGCCGATCTCGAACAGCCCGTTGATCCTCTCCCCGGGCCAGCGCGCCCTGCCCCATTCGACAATCAACTCCCGCGCCCGCGCCGCGTGATTGTCGAGGCAGGCCTGTTTCAGCAGGGCGCGAATCCGCCAGCGTTGCAGGCGCGGCCCGAGATGACGATCCAGGACCCGCCGCAGAGGCCTGGCGCTCCACAGAACCAGCCCGAGTATGGCCACCAGCAGCCCCAGCCGGATCCAGTCGATTCCCCCGCTCGGCGACGAAAGGAACATTTCGTCCGCCAGTCTGTCTTCGCCGGTATTCCGGGCACCGTTTGCCGCGGCTTGCGCGATCCCGATACGTCTCCCCTCCAGCCTTGCCTGCCGGGGACTGTCCGCGGTTACGTCCCACCAGTCCAGGGTGATATCGGGCAGGACGACGGGCCCGTCGCCGGTAACGATCACCGCAAAGCGCTGCTCGAGCCGGCCGACCAGGTCGGGACCATCGAACTGGTTGCGGCGTGATGCCTGGTCCGCGTAGACCGTGTAATTTTCGGACTCGATCCGGAGCAGGTTTTCGGGCAGGGATTCGGCGTTCAGCCCGCGCGCGACCAGCGTCAGGACCCAGTCGATCGAATCGCCGATCGCGAGTCCGGCGGCGTGCGGTTCCAGTCGTTGCGAGATTTCCAGCGACCGGGCAGGCAGCCAGTAGCGGCCGGCGTAATCGGCTGGCGGCTCGCGGACTCGCAGGCTCAGCGGCTCGCTGCTACGGCTGATTTTCCGGCCCGGCAAATCCCCTTGCAGTGCAGTGGCTTCGCGCAGTTCGCCGCGGAATACCACCGGCGGAAGCTGAAGCGGCCCCGCGGTTCGCGGAAATATATCGAGTTGCCTTTCCAGGACCCGGAATTCGACACCGTCGCGCTCGATGAAGTAAACCCGTTCTTCCCGGTCGCTAAAGCTGCTCAAATCGGCAACCCCGGGTTCGGCGAGACCGTCGATCCTGATCGGCGTATTGTGGAGCAAACGCTGGGTGACGCGCGTCTGTTGTCCGACATAGGGCGCCGGCGGGTCGGCCTCGAGCTCGACTATTACCTGCTGGGAAGCCCGTACCGATTCCGGCACGGGTCTGACCTCGAGCTGCAGCGGCGGACTCGACTGATCGCCGAATGCGAGCGCGGGGACGGTGAGCTTGCCGCTGCTACGCGGCAGCAACTGCAGTCTCCACTGCATGCGGTGGCGGTCTCCACTCGAGCTGTCGAGCCGCATCACCCTGGACTTGTTATCGAGAATCTCGAAGTTGGCTTCCAGCGGTGCGGTATCGAGCGCATACAGCGAAGGAATCTTGCTGTCGTATTCGATTACCAGCTCGACGATATCGCCCTCGAAAATCGCCTGCGGATACAGGTAAGCCGTGTTGGCGAAACTCGCGCCGGGCAGGCAGAGTGCCAGCAAGGCACAGGCGAAGCGGCGTATCGCTTGCATCAGCGGGATTGCCTCAACTGGCGTTGGTAATCGCGCTGGAACTTGCGTTTGAAAAGTTCGGACGAGGATACGGGCAGTTCGCTGATCCAGCTTTCGACCTGCCGTTGAGCCCTCGGCTGGCTCAGGTATTCGAGCAGGGCGACGTCTTCCGGGCGCTGCTCGCCGTCACCGTATTCCTCGAAGGGGTCGATCATTCCCGATTGACTCGAGGCGCCGAGACCGGGTCCGAGTTGCTGCTCGTCGCCGGGATTGACGGATTCCTGCCCCGGGGTTCCGCTCAGGCTATCCGAGCCGGATTGCTGAATCGGCTCGAAGGTGCCGGAGTCGTCGGCGGTATTTTCCGATTTCTGTTTGGGGGAGTTTTTCTCTGCTTCGAGAAACAATTCCACCAGTTGCCGATTGTAGCGTGCGTCGCCGAGCTCGGGTTCGAGCTCGAGCGCCTGCGTATAGGCCGATACGGCATCGTCGAGTCGATTCAACTGCACCAGTGTATTGCCGCGGTTGTAAAACGCGGCCGCCGAATTGCCGAGGCTATAGCTCTCCAGCGCCTGCTCGTACTGTCCGCGCCTATAATAAGCCGCGCCGCGCAGTAACGGATCGCCAGACAATTGGCCGGCGAGTTCGAGTTCGCCCCGCTGGAAAGCCTGGAAGGCGACAGCCTCGCGATTTTGCCACAGCGAGCCCGTTTCCGCGGCCCGGGCGCCGTCGACGCCCGGCAGCAGGATCGCAACCAGCAGCATCCAGATCAGGTTTCTCCTGAACAACAGCAGCGCGAACGGCAAAATCAGCCAGACCAGCCAGTAACCTCCATTGACGGCCATCAGTTCACCGTTGTCTGTATTCTGCTCGGCGCTGGCCAGGATGCCGGCCTTGATACGCGAATCCAGCAACGCGTTGCCGGCGGTGGCGTGAGTCAGTGAAACCAGTGCACCACCGCCGGCCGCGGCGATGCGCCGTAAATCCGCAAAACTGGTTTTCGACAACAGGTAGCCGCCGTTCGAATCCCGCGCCAGTCCTCCGTCGACCTCGATCCGGGGACCCCCCGCGCTGGTGCCTATGGCCATGATCGATACCCGAATATTTTCGTCGCGTGCCTTCGCCGCGGCTTCGAGTGCACTGCCGGTCGCTTCGCTGCCGCTGGCGACGACGATGATCTGCCCCTGACCCGTTACCGAGGCCGACAGCAGTTCTTGCGAGCGTTCGATGGCCAGATCGATGCGTAAACCTTCCAGCGGCATCAAACCGGGCTTCAGCGAATCGACGAAGGCGTCGAGCGTGGCCGAATCGCGCGACAGCGGCGAAACCACGAAGGCCGCGCCGGAAAACACGACCAGGCCGGTTTCGCCGTCGAATTTGCTGTCGATGATTTCGCGCACCGCGGCCTGCGCCTGGGTGTAGCGGTCGGGCTTGACATCCTGAACCAGCATCGCACGCGACAGGTCGAGCGCGATCACGCGGGCGCTCGTCGATTCGAACGATGGCTGCGACTGCTGGCGCCAGCTGGGTCCGGCCGCCGCCAGCACGGCGAGGGTCAGCATCCAGGTCAGCATCCAGGCCAGCCGGTTGGCGCTCGCCAGGCTGGTGCTGCCATGCCGCATCCGGGCGAGCAAGTGCGCCTCGCACAACCGGCTCCACATCGATTGCCGTAGATCGCGTCTGGCGAATAGCCATACCAGTCCCCACAGCAAGGGCAAGGTCAAGAGCCAGGTCGGTTGCAGGAACTGGAACGATGCCGCTGCGTTCATGGCGCGCTCCGCGGGGCCCGCGATGCCCTGACGCCGATCAGCGACACCAGGACCAGCAGCGCGGCCAGCAAGGGCCAGGAGAAGCGTTCCTCGCGCGGGCGATAGGACCGATACTGGTATTCGATCGGTTCGAGCCGGTCGAGCTCCCGGTAGATACGCTCCAGGGCGTCACTATCGTTGGCGCGAAAATATCTGCCGCCGGTGACCTCGGCAATCCTTTGCAGTACGTCTTCGTTGAGAACCACGCCCGCGGGAATATTCTGCTGGCCGTAGATGCGGCTCAGGGTTTCGAGATCGCTGCCTACGCCGATGGTGTGGATCGTCATCCCCTGTTGTCCGGCCGCGGCCGCGGCTACCACGGGGTTTTCGAACCCCGCCGTATTGCTGCCATCGGTCACCAGCACCAGTACCTTGTGTTGAGACCGGCTATCGCGCATCGCCTTGATCGCGACACCGATCGCGTCGCCGATCGCGGTATGCCGCCCGGCCAGCCCGGTGCTGACGTCGAGCAGCAGTTGCTTGAGCGTGTCGACATCGAAGGTTAGCGGAACATAGTTGTAAGCCCGGGTGCCGAACAGGATCAGTCCGAGCCGATCGCCCCGCCGGCGTTCGATGAAGCGACCGACAACTTCCTTGAGCACGTCGAGACGGGTTGCGGCGCTGGAATCGATGCTCATGTCGTTCTCGCTCATGCTGCCGGAGACATCGACGGCCAGCATCAGGTCGCGACCGCTCACCGTGCGCGAAAGCGGATCGCCGACCCACACCGGACGGCTGGCGGCGAGCACCAGGGCGAACCAGAACAGCCAGAGCCCGAGGCCCGCGAGCCGCGACGCCGTGCGGCGCAACTCGGCCGCGTCCAGGCCATCGCGGTCGAACAACGGAACCGGGATCGCGAGACCGGGACGCTCTCCGGGCGGCAGCAGCATGCGCGCCAACCATGGCAGCGGTAACAGCAGCAATGCCCAGGGCCACTCGAATTCAAGCATGATCCGGACCCTTGCGAAGTCGCGGCGTGATAGCGGTCAGCCAGTGCGCGCAAAGTTCGAGTAGCTCGTCTGCGTCCAGAGCCGGGTTTTGCCGATAGACGTCGCCGCCGAACACTCGCCCCGCGCCTCGCGAAAATCGCTCATCCCCGAGACTCCTGTCGAGAAAATCTAGCCAGGCCTCGCCGGTAACCCCTTGCAGTCTGCGTTCGGGAAAGGCGAGCAGGGATACCCGTTTCAACCAGCCCGCGAGATCGCGAGCCAGGCGAACGGCATCCGGATCGCACTCCTGCCGGGCCTCGATCCGGCGAAGTTCGTCCCGCGCCCGCAGCAGAGTCCGGCTCGTTCGGCGCCGCCGGAACCAGGCAAGCAGCAAGGCGGCCGCCGCAAGCAGCACCAGGCCGACCGCCAGATGCCCGGGCGCCGGTAGCCACCAGGCGGGTTCGGTGGGTGGCCTGATATCCTTGAGCTGTGCCAGCAAATCCTCGCGGGTCATAGTCTAGAGATTCAGGTGGCGGAGGATTTGCGGCCCCGTTTCGCGGTTGCAACTGATCTCTACGAGCGGCAGCCGAAAGCGCGAGGTCAGATTTTCCACTCGCTCGCGGTGGCGATTTTGTCGGCCCGCAAGCCAGTTGTCCCGTCCGTTGCCGGCGAGGTCGAAAGCAAATTTCCGGGTTCCCGACAGGACCTGGTAATGCCCCCCTGGCCAGGACCGGGTTTCGGTGTCGTCGTGAACCCAGTAAGCGTTGATATCATTGTGCCTGACCAGCGCCGACAGGGTCTCCAGGGAATCTTCGTCGAGGCCGATAAAATCGCTGATCAGTGCGATGATCGCGCCGGGCTTGACTACGCGGTGGAGTTCGCGCAACAGGAAATTGAGACGATTGCCGCCGTGCGTCGCGGACACCGGAATTCGGCTCGCCTCGGCGAGATGATGAAACACGCCGAGTAATCCCGCGCGGGTTTTGCCTGGTCTCACCTCTCGATGAAAATCGGGCGCAACCACGAGGCCGCCGATTCGGTCGCCGGAAAAACTCGCCAGCCAGCCAGCGTGGGCGGCGGTATGCGCGGCGGCCCAGGATTTGAATCCCAGCCGCGTGCCGAAATACATCGACGGCGACAGGTCTACCGCGAGCAGGAATCGACGTTCTTTTTCCTCGGCGAATATTTTGGTATGCGCATCGCCGGTGCGTGCCATTACCCGCCAGTCCATGGTACGGACATCGTCGCCCGGCACATAGGCGCGGGATTCCTCGTATTCCATGCCCCGTCCGCGCACGCGGGTATCCCGAGCCCCGGAACGGTAACTTGCACGCCGGCGCATCGCGGCCAGCGGCAGGCCGGCCAGCTGGCCGCGAACTCCGATCAGGTCACCGACATCGACATCGACTCCGGCGATCTTTTCGGCACTCGCGGTCATCGCTCAACAGGCCGGCACCAGTGCCAGCAGTTCGTCGATCACCCGGTCGACCGAGATCCCGTCGGCCTCGGCCTGGTAGGTCAGCAGGATCCGGTGGCGCAGGATTTCGTGCGCCAGCTGCTGCACGTCCTCCGGGGAAACGTAATCCCGGCCGGCCATCCAGGCCAGCGCGCGCGAACAGCGATCGAATGCCAGCGTGGCACGCGGACTCGCGCCGTACTGGATCAGGCGGGCGAGCTTCTCCGAGTAGGTGCCGGGATCGCGGCTGGCGACGACCAGTTGCGCGATGTACCGCTCTACCGGCTCGGAAACGTACATTTCGAGGACTTGCTGGCGCAGTTCGAACAGGGTTTGCTGGGATACCGGCAGGTTGTCGGGAATGGCCAGTACCGCCTCTTCCCGCTGTGCCTCGCGGCGCACGCGTTGCATGATGGCGATTTCCGAATCGACGCGCGGATAGTCGATTTCGATCTTCAGAAGGAAGCGGTCGAGCTGCGACTCGGGCAACGGGTAAGTGCCCTCCTGTTCGATCGGATTCTGAGTTGCCATGACGAAGTAAAGTCCGGGCAAGGGATAGGTATTTTTGCCGACCGTGACCTGACGCTCTTCCATCGCCTCGAGCAGCGCGGATTGCACCTTGGCCGGTGCGCGGTTGATTTCGTCGGCGACGATCACGTGATGGAATAGCGGCCCCTGCTGGAAGCTGAAACTGCTGTCGTGCGGATGGTAAACGTCGGTGCCCGTCAGGTCGGCGGGCAACAGGTCGGGGGTGAACTGGATGCGCTGGAAGTCGCCCTCGATGCCGCTGGCAAGGGTCTTCACGGCACGGGTCTTGGCGAGGCCCGGTGGCCCCTCGACGAGGATATGTCCGTCGGCCAGCAGCGCGACCAGCATTCTCGAGGTCAGGCGTTGCTGGCCGAGAATGCGCGAATCCATGAATTCGAGCAGGGACAGTAGCTGGTTTCGGGATGCGCTGGTCCTGGAATCGGGCATTTAACGCGGCCTGGCAAGTGATCGGGTTAGAACGCGCACGGCCTCGGCGGCGCGCGATCCGGTAAGCCAGCATAAACAGCCTGATGCCGAATTTCCAGCCCGGCGTGCGTTATTCGATACCGAATAGTTCGCAGGCGTTACGGTAGGTGGCGGCGGCGATATCGTCGAGGCTCAGGCCGCGAATTTCGGCCAGTTTTTCGGCTACCAGCCGGACCCGACCCGGATGATTGGGCTTGCCCCGGAACGGCGCAGGCGACAGCCACGGCGAATCGGTTTCGATCAGCAGTCGCTCGAGCGGAATCTGGCGGGCCATGTCGCGCACATTTTGCGCTTGTACAAAGGTCACGATCCCGGATATCGAAATGTAGAATCCGAGCTCGATCGCGGCACGGGCCATTTCCCAGCTCTCGGTGAAACAGTGCAGTACGCCGCCGACGTCGCTGGCCCGGTGACGGCGCAACAGGTCGAGGGTATCCTCGCGCGCATCGCGGGTATGGATGACCAGCGGCAGACCGCACTCGCGGGCCGCTTCGATATGGGTCACGAAACGCTTGCGCTGCCAGTCGAGTTGTCCCGACTGGTGGAAGTAATCGAGCCCGGTTTCGCCGATCGCGACGACCCTGTCGAGCTCGGCGAGTTCGCACAATCGCTCGACTTCGGGTTCCTCGACCTGCTCGTAATCGGGATGTACCCCGGCGGTGCAGTAAACCTGCTCCAGACCTGCGATACGCTGGTACATGCCGTCGAATGATTCGAGCGTGACCCCGATACAGACCATCCGGGTCACGCCCTCGTCCGCGATCGTATTCAGCAGGCGGCCGAAATCGTTGTCGTGATCCTCAAGCTGGATGCGGTCGAGATGGCAATGCGAATCGAAATACACGAGCTTGTCCGGGAAATAAGTCGGTTACCGCGAGCGCCGTGGATCGGGATGGCAGCAAACGGAACTCTCGGGCAGGTTGGAATTCTACGACTTGACTCTGCCGGCCGGGCGCATCCGCGGCCGGCTCGAAACTACATCGTATGCGTCGGTCGGTCGGCCTGCAGCGCGCCGGCAAGAAATCCCTCGATCTTGTTGCGCGTGGTGCCATTGTCCTGCGAACTGAATTGCACGCCGATGCCGGCTGCCTTGTTGCTTTGCGCACCCTGCGGCGTTACCCAGATGATCTTTCCCGCGACCGGCAGGCGTTCCTTGTCGTCCATCAGGCTCAACAGCATGAAGACTTCATCGCCGAGCGAATAATGTTTGTTGGTGGGAATGAACAGGCCACCGTTTTTGACATAAGGCATATAGGCCGCGTAAAGCGCACTTTTATCCTTGATGTTCAACGACAGTATGCCCTGGCTACCGGGTGCCGCCATCAGATCGTTCTCCGGGTAAGAATTTGTTTCAGAGATATTAGCACGTCTTCGAGCTGAAGTTGCAAATCGAGATTGTTTTCCTCGACCTGCAGCTGGTTTTGTGCGCGCTGTCGCAGTTCGAGCAGGCGTTGCGCACGTCGCGGGTCGGCGTCCTCGAGTGGGTTGCCGGCCGCGTCGACGCCGCTGCTGCGGTAGCAATAGGCATTCAGGGTCATTTCGATCAGGCGACGCAACAGGGGGGTGTCGAAAGATTTCAAATGCTGGCACAGGCTGCTTGCCGCCAGGTTGCCGCGCAGAAAATTGCCCAGCCGCTGCTTGAAATCCGAGACCAGCGACGCGTAGTCTCGCTGCTTGAGGTCGAGCGCGAGTACCGGGTCTCCAGCAGCGAAATCGAGATAGCTATCGGCGTCTTCGATCGTCATCTCGTGTTGTTGCAACCAGTCGAGCGCTTCGGCTCTCGGCGGCAGGCCGAGGCGCCAGGTCTGACAGCGGCTGCGCAGGGTAATCGGGATGCGGCCGCGATTGTGCGTAACCAGCATCAGCAGTACCCCGGGAGCCGGTTCCTCGAGGGTTTTCAAAAACGCATTGGCGCCGCCGCGGCTCAGGTGTTCGGCGGGATAAATTGCGGCGATTTTCAGGCGCGCGTACTGGTGGGTTAGTGATACTTCATGTATCAGCTTACGTATCTGCTCTACCTTTATGTTTTTACTGATTTTTTTTGATTTTTCATCGACTTCGAGCGTCACCAGGGCGTAATCGGCGTAGGTGCCGGCCTGCATCATCCGGCAGGCGTCGCAGGTTCCGCAGGGCGTAAGCTGTTCGGGACGGTCGCAGAGCATCAGGCTGGATAGATAGTGCACGAAACCGCTGCTGTCCTGCTGGCCGTCGTCGTCGATGATGACCGCCTGCGGCAGGCGCTCGCGCGCCTTGAGATCCAGCGCGCGCGAAAGCAGCGATGCCTGCCAGGGCAGATACGGCGGCTGCGTCGCTGCCACTAGTCGATTTCCCGGTTGACGGCGAGCTCGAGCGCGAAACGGCGGTTGACGGCGGCGACGATCGCCTCGCTGACCCGATCCATCGGCTGATCGGCATCGATCACCTGGTAACGGTCCGGGTCGCCGGAGGCGATCTGCAGGAATGCCTCGCGGACCCGGGCATGGTAGGCCTTGCCCTTTTTTTCGAAGCGGTCCTCTCCCCCGTCGCGCAGCGCCGCGCGTTTGAGCGCGACGGTTTCGGAAACGTCGAGGATGATCACCGCCGCCGGCTCGAAATCGCCTGTCGCAATCCGATGCACGGCTTCCACGCATACGAGGCCGAGGTTTCCGGCGATACCCTGGAAGGCCCTGCTGGAATCGGCATAACGGTCGCTGATCACCCATTGGCCCGCCTCGAGCGCAGGCCACACGGTATCGCGCAGATGCGCCCGACGAGCCGCGTACATCAGCAGCAGTTCCGTCATGTCGTCCCATTTCTCGGGCTCGCCGTTGACCAGTAATTGCCTGATTTCCTCGGCTGCCGGCGAGCCGCCCGGTTCGCGCGTCAGGATCGCCGGCAGGCCGGCTTCGCCGAAGGACCGCAACAGGCGGCGCGACTGCACACCCTTGCCGGAACCGTCGACGCCGTCGATGACGATCATGCGATTGGACTGGGAACTGTTCACTTTTGCGCTTTTACCGTTCGAGTTTACTTTTGCTGATTCAACTGGAAGCGTTTAACCGCCGCGTTATGTTCTTGCAGGGTTTCGGAAAAATGGTGCGTACCGTCGCCCTTGGAAACGAAATACAGCGCCCTGGTCGGTGCCGGGTGCAATGCCGCGCGAATCGAGTCGAGACCCGGCAAGGCGATCGGCGTCGGCGTCAGCCCTGAGTAAAGGTAAGTATTATACGGCGTGTCCTTTTTCAAATCCCGAAAGCGGATGTCGCCGTCGAAGCCCTTGCCGAGGCCGTAGATGATGGTCGGATCGGTTTGCAGGCGCATGTTACGTTTCAGCCGCTGGATGAAAACCCCGGCGATCAACGGTCGTTCGAACCCGGCGCCAGTTTCTTTTTCGATGATCGACGCCAGGATCAGCGCCTCGTAACTGGAATTCAGCGGCAGGTCGGAATCCCGCTGCATCCATTCCCGCTCGAGATGCTGCTGCATGACATCGTAGGCGCGCCGCAGAAAATCGGCATCGGTAGTACCCTTGGGAAATCGGTAGGTATCCGGAAAGAACAGGCCTTCCGGATGTTGGTCGGGATGTCCGATCACCTGCATGATTTCGGTGTCGTCCTTACCCTGCAGGGTTTGCACGAGAATCGGATCGGTGGCGATCGCCTTCATCATCTGTCGAAACGACCATCCCTCGATGACCGTGAAGCTGTACTGGATCGACTTGCCGGTGGTAAAGGTTTCCAGCAGATCGTCGGGCGTCTGCCCGGCCTCGATCCGGTATTCACCGGCGCGTACGCGGGTTTCGACATCCTTGAGTTTCGCCAGCAGGATAAATAGCCAGGGATCCTCGATAATCTTGCGCCGGGTCAGGTCTTCGGCGATCGCCTTGATATTGCTGCCCGGGTCAATCATGAATATTTGCGATGCTTCCGGCACCACGATCTGACTGTGCTGAAAGTTCAGCAGCTGAATCACCAGGATCGCAATCGCCAGCAACACGACGATCAGTGAGAGGCTGAATAATTTCTTGATGAGTTTCACTATCGCTCGCTGCTAGGGACTCGCTCGGAGCCGCTGTCGGGATTTGTCTCGGACCGGATAATTATACAGGATAGTCGGGATACGAAGCGCCGCGATATTTTCTCCTGACGGCATCAGTGCCGTCTCCGCAAGTATAGAATTCCGTGCTGCCCGGTGAGACGACG
>Ga0055481_10000537_pt1 | contig 12615 bp, 8 predicted proteins | sample Muzzi_PWC_D2_FD_57936 | JGI IMG/M metagenome (GOLD analysis project Ga0055481, IMG submission 57936) | Wetland microbial communities from San Francisco Bay, California, USA, that impact long-term carbon sequestration - Muzzi_PWC_D2 | ecosystem: Environmental > Aquatic > Marine > Wetlands ... | reverse complement strand
AAAGAACGAGCGTCGCGTGCGGAAGGCGTTGGAAGCCATCGGCGAAACGGAGCCCTGGCTCGTGCCCTGCGACGTGTCGAACGACGAGGAAATTGATGACCTGTTTGCGCAAACCAAAGACCGCTTTGACACCATCGACTTCTTAGTACATTCGTTGGCATTCGCGGATCGCCAATATTTGAAGCCGGGCAAGTTCGTCGAAACGCCGCGAGAGGCGTTTGCCCAGGCGCTGGACATCTCTTCCTATTCGCTGGTGGCCGTGGCGCGGCGGGCAAGAGAGATCATGCCGCGCGGCGGGTCCATCCTTGCCATGAGCTATTACGGATCGGAAAAGGCCGTGCCCGGCTACAACGTCATGGGTGTCGCCAAGGCGGCGCTGGAGGCGTGCACGCGTTATCTGGCCCTTGAACTGGGCGAGTCGGCTATTCGCGTGAATACGCTCAGTGCGGGTCCGTTGCGCACGCTGTCATCGATGGCCGTCGGCGGTATTGACGAGATCTTCGATTGGGTCTCGCGCAAAGCGCCGCTACGTCGCAACATCGAAGGCAACGAAGTAGGCAAGACGGCGGTCTATCTTGTCAGCGACCTGTCCACCGGCGTCACCGGCGAAAACCATTTCGTCGACGCGGGGTATAACATCGTCGGACTATAGGCGCACATGAGAATTGCGCCGCGGTCCAAGGCCTCTGTCAAAGGCAGGTCGAATGAGTTGGCTCTTGTTTATGGACGAGAGCGGGCACGATCACAGTATCACGCCATACGAGGTGCGCGGCGGGTTCGCCGTGCACGCGTCGCAAGTTTGGCCGCTGACTCAGACCATACGCACTACGGAACAGTCTATCTTCGGTGCCTACCTCCACGAATTCGGCTCTGAGATTAAAGGTGCCAAGTTGCTCAAGAAGGATCGATTCAAGTGGGATCGACAAAGCCCAAGATTCGATAGCGCAACGCGAAGAAAGCACGCTCTGAATTTCTTGAACAACACGCGACAGCACCGCAAACCAAGACGCGACGAGTTTACGGCGTTCGGGCAAGCGTCGATTGCCTTTGTCGACAGTGTACTTAAATCGCTTAAAGAATATAATGCAAAAGTGTTTGCCGCGATGATACCGCGGATCAAGCGCCCAGCCAAAGCACCACCGGAGTATTTACGAAAAGACCAGGTGTTTCTGCTGGAGCGGTTCTTTTATTTTCTTGGGGCCCAACAGGAAACTGGTTTGATTGTCATGGACGGCACAGAGAAGGCAGCTGATCGACGGTTCGTTCGTCGCATGGAGCGGTACTTTGTGCTGACCGATGTCGGACGGAAGAGGACCCAGTGGATCGTGCCAGTGCCGCTGTTTGTCGAGTCGGACATGGCCTACGGCGTACAGCTGGCGGATCTCTGCATCTACTGCCTAAACTGGGGCTTACGCCTGAAGGGCATGAATGAACCCACCCGCCAAGAGATCGAGCCATTCGCCTGGGTGTTGAAGAATCTGATCTGGCATGGGGACGGGTACCGAGGGAACAGAGTATATCCAACTCACGGCGTTGTATATGTCCAAGACCCGTACGAGGGACGGTGAGAAAAAAAGGAGGTAATGCCCTCGGGGTAGCCGTAGCAGCCCCTCGGCCGAACCTCCATCTACAGTATCGCTTGTTTCGCACACTTGGTCAAGTTCTCAGACATCGGTACCGGGATAAGGTCCAATAATTTTCTAGCTCTTGGCATCTCAGCAGCGTTCTTCCCGGGTTGATCCGCGCGAGAATCGCCGTTGATTCACACTTTGCACCGCCGCGCCGCGCCGCTACCATTTGCGTGCAGTTGGGAGGGCTGCTGTAGAGCGGTCCGCCGAGGACCTCCTCGCCCGGCAGCAGTTTTTGTCTTTGTCGCTTCCCCAATGCACGTTGCTCAAATGCTATTTCATGATTGTACCCGAGCGACCGTGCAGACTGTAATAGTCTTCATCTAAACGATTCGATTTGAACGAGGGCGGGAGCCAATGCGTTTTTTTGCCAGGCGAGATCTGGACGGTTTTTTCGGGTTGTTCGTAGACAACCTGGTCCAGTTGCTGCTGATCGTGGCGCTGTGCGGCGGTCTTTGCGGTATGACGGGGGAGAAGGCCTACCTCCTCTACGCACGGATTCTGCCCGCGGCCGGCATCTCCGTTCTTTTTGGCAACCTTTTCTACGCCTGGCAGGCGCACCGTTTGGCACGAAAGCAGGGCCGTGACGATGTCACTGCGCTGCCGTATGGCATCAACACGCCTTCGCTTCTGGTATACGTGTTCTTCGTGATGGTTCCTGTCTACAACCGGACGGGAAGCCCGGAGACTGCCTGGCGCATGGGGCTTCTTGCCTGTGTCGGCAGTGGGTTGATCGAATTGCTCGGATCGGTCGTGGCCGAACGCCTGCGAAAGCACACACCGCGCGCGGCGCTGCTGTCGACATTGGCCGGTATCGCCATCGGCTTCATCTCCATGACGTTCGTGCTGCGCATCTGGTCGAGCCCGCTGATCGCCTTCGCGCCGTTGGCCATCATTCTGATCACCTATTTCAGTTCCATACGGTTTCCGCTGGGGCTACCCGGTGGTCTGGTGGCCATCGTGGTCGGTACCGGACTCGCATGGCTGCTGCCGCAGAGCTGGACGGGTCGGGCAATGAGCGGTGCCGAGGTCGCAGCCGCCATGAGCAACGCGGGTTCGTTCCTGCCGACTTGGTGCGGTGGCGAGTTGATGTCCGTGCTCAGCCTGCCGGCAGGCGAGTGGCTCGGATTCGTGTCCGTCATCATACCGATGGGCTTGTTCAACGTAATCGGCAGCTTGCAGAACATCGAGTCAGCCGAGGCCGCCGGCGATCTCTATGACACCCGGTCGTCGCTTGCGATCAACGGTGCCGGTACGATGTTGGCCGCACTGTTGGGCAGCTGTTTTCCCACGACGATCTACATCGGTCATCCGGGCTGGAAGGGGCTCGGGGCGCGGGCGGGCTACTCCGTCCTCAACGGCATTGTCATCGCGCTGCTCTGCCTTACGGGTACGACGGCGGTGGTCAACGCGCTGGTACCCATCGAGGCGGGGATGGCCATTGTGCTGTGGATCGGAATCGTCATCACCGCACAGGCGTTCCAGGCCACGCGACGCGAGCATGCGCCGGCGGCGGCGATCGGGCTCTTTCCCGCCGTGGCCGGCTGGGGCGCGACGGTGGTCATCGGGGCGTTCACGGCGGCCGGTGGTGCGACGATCCAATCGATCATCGAACTCGGGCGCGGGCAGGAAGTGAGCGGTTTTTCGCTACACGGAATGATCGTGCTCGAGCGGGGCTATATCTTCACCTGCATGGTGTTGGCCGCCGTGGCGGCACACCTGATCGACAGGCGATTCTACAGCGCGGCGGTCTGGTCGCTCGCCGGGGCGGTGATCACTTGGCTGGGCCTCATGCACGCGTACCAACTCTCGGGCAATATCGTGGATTTCTATCTGGTGTCGACGGCAATCGTCGAAGGTGCGATCCGGTATGACGCGGTGGATCTCGCCATAGGCTACGCCATCATGGCACTCGTATTCGTGATCGTGGGAATCTCGGCCAAACGGCATCACGACATCGATTCCTGACGAGTAGGTCACGTGGTTCTCCCGACTGTGCCGGGAGGTTCACCTGCCTTGCCAGGCTGGCAGGTCAACGCTCCACCTGCGGTGGACCAACGACCTGCCCTACCGTTTTTCACGTCCGCCGATTCTGTCACGCACACCAACGGGACTCCTGGCTTGGCCGTCTCTGGTCTATTCAACCCATTTGTTGTAGAAAGTATGGGGCCAACGCGGGCATGGCTCGGTACTCGTGTACTGCGTCGTGGTTGCCAAAACGTGGGTGACGAATGACAACTGCCTTCTTCGATTGTTTCAGCGGCGCGGCCGGCGACATGATTGTCGGGGCGCTCGTCGACGCCGGTGCAGACGCGGCGGCACTACAGGATGCCCTGTCCACGCTCGGGTTGGAGGGGTACTCGCTCTCGATAGAGAAGGTACGAAAGCAGGGCTTTGCGACCACTCGATTCGACGTGGCCCTCGATCCGGATAAAGCCCAACCTCATCGTCATCTCGCAGACATCGTCGCGATCATCGACGCGTCGAGCCTGCCGGAACGCGTACGGCAGAACGCCAAGGCTGTGTTTGAAAAACTCGCCGTCGCCGAGGCAGCGGTACACGGGACCAGTGTTGATAAGGTCCACTTTCACGAAGTCGGTGCCGTGGACGCCATCCTGGATGTCGTGGGGGCGGTCCATGCTCTGTACTTACTCGGTGTTGACCGGGTCGTATGCTCGCCGATCGCGGTGGGCTCCGGAACCGTCACCTGTGCCCATGGCGTGATGCCCGTACCGGCGCCGGCTACGGCGGAACTGTTGAAGGGAGTGCCCACGTACGCAGGCTCGGAGCCAAAGGAACTCACCACACCGACGGGTGCGGCCATCCTGACCTCATTGGCTGCGGAATTCGGATCGCAGCCTGCGATGCGCGTGTCCGGCGTCGGCTACGGAGCGGGCACTCGGGAAGGCGAGGGACTGCCCAACGTACTTCGCGTCATGGTAGGGGATACCGAGACCGCAAAAACCGACACCGTGGCCGTTCTGGAAACCAATATCGACGATGCCACACCTGAAATCGTCGGTTTCGCCCTGGAGCGGCTCCTGGAAGGGGGTGCACTGGACGCGTACGCAGTGCCGATACAAATGAAGAAATCGCGCCCCGGTGTGGTGCTGACCGTGCTCTGCGAGCCGGCCCGCGTTCCCCAGATCGAGGCAATTCTCTACCGAGAGACGCCGACCTTCGGGGTTCGCCGCCGCGAGGAGGTGCGAAGCTGCCTGGTCCGCCGCCTTGAAACGGTGGAAACGACGTACGGTAAGATTCGCATCAAGGTCGGGCAGTGGAGGGGCGGCCTGACGGCGAGTCCCGAATACGAGGACTGCAAGGCGGCGGCCCTCGAACATGACGCCGCACTTCGCGATGTGATGGCGGCTGCACGATCGGCTTGGATGGACCAAGCCGGCGACTGACGCGAGATTGGTGGGTGCCCCATTCTTCGCAAAGCGAAGGGTGGTGGACGGGTGCGAACGTTGTGGAGCCAATGAATTACGGTACTGGTTCTACGTCACGCGTCATTCGATAGGTGGCACGGACTGGCGAAGCCAGGCCGTGAGGCTTCCGAGGCATTCATGGCCAAGCTGACGCTTGACCATGCCACCCTTCATTACATGCGTCACAGAGCATGAGGGCTCGTGTGACATGGAGGTCACGGCCATTCCTACAATCAATATTCCCGAACCGCTTTTTCCCTTTATGGCCGAAATGGCCATTACGCCGACGCAACTCGTCATGCTTGCGCTGGCCGTGGGGGGAATCACCATTGTCATGCTGTCCACGTACAGAAAGAGCCGGCGTTCGCGACAGAATCGCGGCGAACCGATACGCGAGCAATACGAACGCCTGAACCGACAGAGTGCCGTCACCAGGGACGTGGAGACGGCCATGCTCGAACTCGACCGGCTGGCACGCCAGATTCTCGGCCGGATCGACACCCGCTTCGCCAAACTGGAGACCGTCATTCGCGACGCGGACGAGCGAATTGCAGCGCTGTCCCGGCTCGTCCACACCTCCAAGGGACGCCCATCGCTCGATGTGACGCTGGCGTCCCAGGCGCCGGACGAGGTAGCCTTGACATCCACTGCGCCGGTATCGGCGCAGCGACACGACGCTGTGTATCGGATGGCCGACGGCGGTCTTTCGTCACTCGATATCGCGCGCGAAACCGGAAAAAACAAGGGCGAAATCGATTTGATTCTTGCCCTCCGCAAGACCCGTCAGGCCGGTCAGCGGGCCGAAACTGCGGTGCCGTGAGCACCTCTTCGCACCAGCACAATCAACGGCCGATAAGATGCATCGCGCATGGTCCTCGCGGCCAGCGGCAATTGTCGTTTTTGGCTTATCGGGTTTTGGAATCCTTGACGATTTGTTGTTTAGCGCGGACAAGGGTGCCTATGATCGATCGTTGGTTGTGGATAGGGATTGAAGCCTGAGCGTATGTGGGGACGTTTCCGTTGGGTCTTTGCGTGACACTGGTGAGCGGTCCGAGGCGGTCTGGAAAGAGCGCGGTTGTGCGTACGATGATCGACCGTCTTTGGGCGCGCGATCCACATTACATTCGCCTGGTGCGCAAGGGCGGAAACAAATCTCGTCCGCAGAACAAGACCAACGGTCAGGCCAAATGCCCGATCGCGAGCGCTCGCTGGATCGAGTACGACCCGGCCCTGGTGTTCGAAGTGCTCCCGGAGGCCCTAGCCAAGATCCACAAGAAAGACCGATTCGGATCCGTGGTGATCGAGGCGGACACCGACGCCTCGCTACGGCACGCTTATCCATACGACCACCACGTATTCGTCATGTCCAATCCTGAGCGGATCGACGACATCTTCCGCAATCCGCACCGCGCGGCGTTGGAGTTTCATCGGGCGCTGGACGACACCCAGGCCTTTGCGAACGAGATGTTCGGCCTGGGCGCGGACCCATCCACCGATCACGCCGAGCCGCAGGAGGAGCGATCTCGTCTGACGGAGAGCCAGATACGGAGTTTCCTGGGTTCGGCGCTGGGAGATGAACTGGCGACGCGGATTCAGCTTCGAACGGCATATCACGGTCTGGTCGAGAGCGACGTCGTGGTGGTTAACACCAAGATCGGGCGCGCGACGAACGAAACCGACGAGTGCATCTGGCGCGTCGAGAGTCTCTTGGAACGCCTGAACGGTCATTCCCACCGACCCTGTGCGATGTTCGTGTGCGACCCCTGTGACACGGATGCGAAGTTCAGCCGCGAACTCCTCGACGCCCTCAAACCCATGTGCCTCGGCGGTCGCTAGAGCCGTGTGATGGGCAGCGCCCACCAATAAAAAACGAATTACACTACGAAGACACGAAGACACAAAGGGAGTCATGAGGCCGCGGAAGATATCGATCGCAGTGGCGTGACAAATGCGCGGGACATTCTACGATTGATCGACCTGCTAGTGGTGCCCAAGGGTTCGAGCCATGGCTGGCGCAGTCCCTTCCACCGTGTCCGTCAAAGGGTAATGGAAACCGGCATACGCGGTCTTATTCTCGCAATAGTCCCCCACCCATTGCTTCGCAATGAATGGGGCGCCCCGCCATGGAGGGAGCGCACCGCACTGGCGGGCGAGCCGCCTGTGGCGCCTGTGCGAGACACCTCGTATCGCACTGGCTGACAAGCAGCCAGTGGCATCGGCGCGCTATGGTACCAAGACGGCATTGCCCGGTTGTGTCAGTCCTTTGACGTCTCACCGATGGCTACGACGTGTTTTTGCGTGCGAAACACGATCGTGTCTTCGGCGATGGCCGGGGTGGCCATGCAGATCTCGTTCATGTTGTTCGAGGCGAGCAGCTCGAATTCCGGGCCGGCTTTGACGACCTGTACGTCGCCTTCCTCGCCTGTGAAGTAGATCTTGCCGTCCGCCGCGACCGGTGACGCGGAGTAGGCACTCGCGCGATCTTTCGTGAGGCGGACGCGGTAGGCCTTCTCGCCCGTCTCCGCCTGGTAGCAGCCTAGGATGCCGCGATCGTTGCCGATGTATAGGTAGTCGCCGTATACGATCGGTGTCGGTATGTAGGCACCTTTCCGGGGATGGCTCCAGGCGATGTAGGCGTTGGACCGCTCTTCGTCCTGTAGTGTGATGTCCCCGATGGCACTGAGCCGCACGGCGTAGATCGGCAACACCCGGCCGTGGGCGTTGGTGATGAAGGCAAGATCGTGGGCGACAACGGGCGTGGGCACCGGGACGTCACCGCCGCCGTGCATGCGCCAGATGGACTCGCCCGTCGCAAAGTCGTAGCCGCCCATGTGCTTGTAGCCGTTGACGATAATCTGCGTGCGGCCGTCCTTGGCGTAGATCGTCGGTGTACACCAAGTAGGCCCCTCGTTGCGATCTGTGCGCCACAATTGCTTGCCGTCATTTACGTCATAGGCCGCGAGGAATGACTGATTGTTGACATCGCACAGCACGATCACACGGCCATCGTGAATCACCGGTGAGCTGCCGAAGCCCCATTGTATTTCCGGCGCGTTGAACGCGCCAGCGTCGAGTAGCCCGAGGTCCTTCTTCCACAACAGGTCGCCCTTCGTGTTGTAGCAGTAGAGACCCTCGGAGCCGAAGAAGGCGACGACATGGGTACCGTCCGTGGCGGGCGTCGAATTGGCGTGCGTCGACTTGATATGCCTCTTGACCTTCGGCACGCCGCGGTGCGCCGTCTGTGTCCACTTGACGTCACCCGTCCTACGGTCCAGGCAGTAGAGATTGAAGTCGTGCGGAATGTTCTCTGGATGGTCCGGACTTTCGCCGTAGAGACCGACCTTCAGATAAGGGTTGGGATCGTCGCTGACCGCGGAAGTGACGAAGACGAGATCGCCGGCGATCACCGGCGACGAGTGCGCCAGACCGGGGATGGGCGTCTTCCACCTGACGTTGGTGCCCTTCTCGACATCCCACACGGTCGGGAGGCGGGCGCCGTCGATCTGGCCGCTGGCGCTTGGCCCGCGAAAGGAGGGCCATTGCGGCGGTGCAGCGAACAGTACGCTGTGGAATGACAGAAGAATGGCACCGATTGTTAGCGGCCCCACGGTCGTTCGTTGATTCATCACAACGGATCTCCTGGCTGAAGTGGGCGGCGCGCACACACGTACCTGCCGCCCGGACGCTCGACAACCCGACATGCTAACCCGCGGGGCTGTCAGCTAGAAGCCTGTTGTGGCGGTGCATACACGATTTGACAGCGAAAATCGCCTTGGAGAGCCGGTTGAAGCCGATCGTGGGGGGGGTATACTTTAAATGGACCACCACGGCGCTGGCGTCACGACATCAGGGAAGGAGAGGGCATCATGGCGAATGAGGTGTCGGCGAATTCTGACGCGGTACAGCACGCCGCTCTCTGGCTGATCGGCCCGGACATGCCGGGCCTGCTGCGCATGGGCGCCAGGTTCGTATCCAACCACAACGGGAACATCGACAAGGACATCGCCGATAAATTCGGCGAGAAGGCCGTGGTGTTTTTGAGTATCACCGCCAGTCCGCCTGATATTTCGCAAATGAACGCCGATATCGACAAGCTGAAGCGTGCGAGTCGGTGCGGTGTGGTGTTTCAAGCGATGCAGGCACCCACGATTCCACCAGGATTCAAGGAGGATCTTTACGGCTTCGATATCGTCACAGACGACGCGGTCGGGCTCATTGCCGAATTGACGGAGCTTGTAGCGGATTACGGCATGATGATCGTTGGGCACACCGGTGAGCGGCGTGTCATTCCCGGACCTGTACCCAGGGTGCAGGGTGGGCAGAAGTTCGTCGTCTCCGTGCCGCACGAGTTCGACCACATTGGCTTCACCAACGCCATGACCGCGCTAGTGAAGAGGCATAACGGCATTATGAAGACGCCGCTGCGCACGGTGCCGGGTTTGCTGTGGTGGTGGTAGTGGGGACACCGACACGGTGGGCGCCACAGGTGTAGAGGATGATGGGCCGTACCTGGAGCGAGCACGATCCAAAAGGACAGCCCGCCGTTGTCGGTTCAAGGCGCAGACGAAGACCAATACTTGAGGGCATGGACAAACTACCGTCTCTGGTATCCGTCCGGCGTGCCAAACGGCACCTGTCGTTTGAGCCGCTTGACCGATCGCGGTCGCGAGCGATAAGATCCGGAAATCACGCGGGCGTAATTCAGTGGTAGAATGCCAGCTTCCCAAGCTGGACGTCGGCGGTTCGAATCCGCTCGCCCGCTTTCATAACTCGTGTTGTCACAACAGGTTACGGGTTCATATTCGTTGCAGCGTGGAAGCGTTTGCGTCACTCTTTGCGTCAGAGTCGATTGAACCACGCGATATGCTCGGCACAAAAACCGGCCTGGGGGTCTCAAAACGAAGGCCAGGCACGTCCGGATCGTCATCAATATGTCCCCAAGCTGGAAGTCAGTTCTTGTCCACGCCCTGAGACACACGTTGGCGGGTGGCAGTGGCGGAGAGGTAGCCGGGTCCGGCGAGACCAGCTGATGATGGCAACCCAATCTTCTCCCAACACCTCGAAGGGTCCCCAGACCCAATCCACAGCACTCCCTTGACGAGGCAGCCAAGAGCGAGCGCTGCGGACGTTATTCCCCTGAGCGGGCGGAGACGATGGGGTTTCCGTCCACCGCGCAAGAATCCACTCTGAAGTCCGGGGGTGATGCTTGAAGTGTGTTTGGTTCATGTTAGGATGTCTGCCGGGCTGCGATATGGCCTGCTGCGGACAGACGCAGGACGTCCCGCTTGCGTGCCCAAAATGGGAGACGCCGACGGTGGATCTCTTGCCTGGGATGAACGACTGCAGCCAGGGGACGGATGCTCAGCGCCGTCCATCGCACGCGGCCAGTGATCCCAGGTATCGACCTCGTCGCCCAGTGTTCTTCAATCCAAGCCAAATCATGTTGTCTAAAGGGAGCTTCGCCGACAGCCAGCGGCGCGAGCTTGTTGACGCAGTTTGCGCTCTCTATCCGCATGCGAAGGTATCTGAGCATCTTGACTTGCCGCACAACCGAATCGATCTGGGCGCTCGCGATCCGATGACGCTGCACTATCGCGGCAAGGGAACGCTTGTGTTTGGAGAGCATCGAAGTGCGGTGCGAGTGAGCCAAGAACGGGGCAACACGTGCCCCAACTACTGGCACTTTTCGCCTTATGGGTTCTGCCCTTACGACTGCAGTTACTGCTACCTCGCTGCGACACCGGGAGTGAGGTTCTCTCCCAGCGTCAAGATCTTCCTGAACCTCGGTGAGATTCTGAAAGACATTGATCGCGTTGCTTCGCGCATCGGTGAGCCGACGGCGTTCTATCTAGGCAAGCTTCAGGATGGGCTTGCTCTGGACCCTCTCACCGGATACTCACGCACGCTGATCCCTTTCTTTGCCGAGCACGCCTACGCCCGACAGACGTTGTTGACGAAGGCTATCGACGTGGAGAATCTGCTCGATCTTGGTCATCGAGGCCACACTGTTCTCTCCTGGAGTCTCAACCCAACGGAAGTCTGCGCCGAGTTCGAGGCGAATACGCCTCCGCTGTCGGCGCGGATCAAGGCGATGCAACAATGTTCCGAGGCTGGCTATCCGGTGCGTGCCGTGATCATGCCGATTATTCCGGTTCCGGGTTGGCGGGAGGTCTACACTCGCTTCCTTCACGAGCTTCTTGCGCAAGTACGCCTTGCGCGGATCACGCTAGGGGGGATATGTAGCTATGGCGGGGCCTTGTCCTTCACAGAAGCGAAGCTAGGCGTGGATAACACTGTGTCCTTGTTTCTGCGTAAGGCTGGGCACAGATGTCCGGACGGGCGCAACCGCTACGAACCAGCGCAGCGGATCGGGATCTATCGCCATCTCACTACAGCCATCCGTCGTCTGCGGAGTGACCTGCCCATAGGTCTTTGCCTCGAAGAACCCGCCGTTTTCGAAGAGCTGGGTCTGACCAAATCCGCAGGCCGCTGCAACTGCGTGCTGTAAGCATTTCTATCGAGGAACCACGATGAGAGCTACCGTATTGGGAGGGAGAATGCTTCGGAGAAACAAGGGTCTGCCGTTGCTTCTCGAAGGGCAAGTGTCTCCATTGCCCGGTCGCGCCGACCGCTTTCTCCAGTTCATTGGAAAACTACGGCACGACCTTCTCCAATTGTGGACGTGTTCACGAAAGTCGAAAGGCAAACCAAAGGCGGTGCAGGCAGCGGTAGACGAACTGATCTCGCTCGCGCTACTGACAGAGTTCATTCGACAGCGAGACGATTCTGTACTGCCTCCCCTGAAGGACATTGTTGAGCATCTGCACCGCCCCACTGTAAGGCGACTCTACGCAGCGATGCAAGACGCAGTGTCCGATCCGCTACTGAAGTCTGTGTTCGCTTCCGCTCAACGACCCAGTTCCCTGATCATCCCGAAATTGGTCCGGCGCCGGTCGTGGCTTGATGACCTAGCCGAGACCTCCCAACAGACCTACGCCTCTCGCGTCCCGACGTCAGCGTTTGGGGCATTCCATCTAATGTGCATCGATCGCCCGGTTGCCAGCGGCGAAGGTACCCAGGCCCATGCGCAGCCAGTTGGAAATAAGCGGCATCGGAACGGAATCTATTATACTCCCGCGCCACTGGTTGACTACCTTGTCTACTGCACTCTGACGGAGGCATTCGGGCGGCGCAGACCGGATGAAATCGCGCGGCTGCGAATCCTAGACCCGGCCTGCGGTTGCGGTACCTTTATGATCGCGACTCTGCGGTACATCATGGCGTCATCCGCGCAGGAGGGTGCAATCCGCACGGGTGTGGGTGCACGTCGGAAAAACGGTGGAACATCCGCCGTGGCCAAGCGGGTGCTGCAAGAGCGGCTCGATCTGCTTGGCACCATGATGTTTGGCATGGATACTGACGCCCAAGCGGTGGAATGGACGATTCGTTCCTTGCTCCTCACCGTGTGGGAAGCCGGCCTCGCAGATGGCAGTTCCGTAGGTTCTTCGCGCGGCTTGTGCATTCCAGATCTCAGGAAAAACATCATCCCGGCCGATTTC
>Ga0055481_10000536_pt1 | contig 12616 bp, 13 predicted proteins | sample Muzzi_PWC_D2_FD_57936 | JGI IMG/M metagenome (GOLD analysis project Ga0055481, IMG submission 57936) | Wetland microbial communities from San Francisco Bay, California, USA, that impact long-term carbon sequestration - Muzzi_PWC_D2 | ecosystem: Environmental > Aquatic > Marine > Wetlands ... | reverse complement strand
ACTAGTACAAAGGGCAGCCTGATGGTTTGAGTGATCGTTGGTGGCTACAGACGAATGACGAACGACCATCGACGAAACATGGGTATAAGATAGGCATTCATCCTTGGACCTTCGTCTATCGTCTGCTCTACAGCAGCTTTACATTCAAAGCATCAGACTAACAGTCGCACTAGGCCTGCTTACGCAGCAGTCTCCAAAATACGAACCTCGGACGGGCCGGTGACCCCGCCTTTTTCCCTGGCCGCCTTCAAACTGGTCGATTCGGTATACGCCTTGGCTTTCTCTGGGTCGCTCCAGCCCAAAATTAGGGTGACGTCATTCGGGTTGTCAACATTGCACATTATGTAGACTTCATCGGTTGCCCCAGCCTCCTTACGGACGTCAACACGGGAGTTGAAGCCCTCTCGCCACTTGGCATAATCTTCAACCTGTTGCCGAATATGTATATATACCATAATCTTGTCTCCTTATGTGAATAAATTAGTGTTAGTAGATATTTATTGTCAATTACTTCATGGCTTTCCGAACAAAGAAAAAGGGAATAGTCTAAATCATAAACACCTCCATTCTGGCATAGTATGCATACCTAATAAACCTGTTGTGAAGTAGGTGGGCCAATACTTGACGCACAATCTATAGGGTTTTTGGAGCGTTTCCCCCTACATACTGTGGAAAGGTATTTGATTTGCCTATCCCACCCCGGAACGAGTGGATAGAAATAATTTTTGACAGGCGTTATCTCCCAATTTTTGGGTTTATAGGTAGCACCATTATCAATCCACCAGCAAATCAACAGCCGGTTGCTCAATCAAAGTGATCTCTACTTGACACACTTCACCATTGATAGGCAACATTACCTGATCCTTGGCTGGTTTCAGGTCGAATCCCTGCTTCCCGTTACCACACTGAACCTCCACCAACGCGGATAGCCCAACAGAAATCCCCTCAGGCGTAATTTTGTGGCCCCATACTTTCAACTCCCTGGCAGCGTTAGCGGGTAGTTCAAATTTGGCATAGCGTAACGAAGCAAAGGTCGGTATTTCACCGGTGGTAGCTTGAAGCTGCTGTTCGTCGTTAGCGTAGCCCAGCTGTACTTCTGTCGTTACTGGTTGGCCGCCGACTGTGACGGCGAAGGTGGATTGCTTATCTTTGCTCTGGTCTTCTCGTAGTTCCACAATCAGGCGCCGGTTGAAAACCCCCTGCCGGAATATGATGATGGTTATGCCTACAATTAAAGTACCGGCAATTAAGGCTCCGGCCTGTTCTACAGGATTCTGCCAGATGACCAGGCCATGCAAAAAGATAATGGTCAGGAATAGTAAGTATATCGTGGTCAGCAGCACAGGATGTCCCAAAAAACGATAAGCTATACCTGATCTCAACTCGCCCTTACGCCGGCTGGCAATCAGGAGCAGAACCGGAAAGATGCCGGCAGCCATAGAATTGACAATCACGCCAGAGATGCTCATCACTTGGGAAAACGAGGCTGTACCGGTCGTAACAAACCACTCGGTCAACAGAAGGGCGGCTATTGCCGGGCTGATGGACAAGAAGAAACGTCCCTGCTTGCTCAGGACAATCTCTCCAACCCATTGGGTTTCAGTATTTAGTCCAGCGGCTAGCATCGCCTTCGACTCTGGCCGGGTCGGCAATCGCTCCTGGACGAGTTTAAAGAGAACCGATGAGCTGCGGAGGCAAGACAATCCCAGCAGCAAGACGACCAGAATGGAACCCAGTAAATATACGCTTCCACCGATCTGTTCTGCCAGGGGGATGATAACGGTGCCCTTATGATCTGCCAGGGCTTGGGGGTCAATAGCGCCATTCATCGCAAGCATCCAGATACTAAAAAAGACAGTCAGACAGGCAGTTCCGGCGATGCTGCCCCAGATCAGCGAGCGGCCACTGGGATCACGGGGAAGTACAACCTTGGCGGAGTGGATGGTAAATATGTGTCCGAAGTAGAGCAGGAAAATGACCCCAAAAACCAGTTGCAAATTACTGGGGTCAAAAGGATTTTCTTGGAAGGATGGCGATGTGTACGTCAGATTCGCCAGTTTGATGTGGGTAAAAGCCAGAAACGTTAGAGGCAATAGAAAGACAAAGGTCAGCGCGGCTAACAGCACCAAGATGGTAACACTGAACTTGAGCGATTTGCGTAATAGCAGGAAAAGGATGAAGATCAATAGGATAACCCATACCTCAGTCGGCACCGGCGTAGAATTGGTTAGGGTTATCACTATCCCGAAGGAACTGGCCAAGACAGCCAGAAAAGTGCGGACCATCAAGGCCAGACTAAGAAAGGTGGAACTACTCGATCCCAGGTAATTGGCGACGAAAGGCCCTAAAAATGCTCGCCCATATCGAAAGGCTCCGCTACGAGTGATAGATTCAGCCATATAAGCCATTGTCAGCACGTTGATAAATCCGATTATGATCACGAGCACAACGCCGACCAGTGGCCCGAGTTTGGCCACCGCAATTGGTAAGCCCAGGACAGCTGGCGACAGACTGAGGCCAACAATCATGGCAAAGGTAGCCCAAAAGGGTGACAAAGCTTCCGGCCATTGGATCACGGCGGTCCAATACCAGCGTAAGCGGTCACTCAACCTGGTTTGGGTGGCAAAGATAGATTCTAACGGTTCATGGTGGAGAGTTTGATAGGCCTGCTGCACAACGTCATCATCAAGACCCAAAGCGGCCCGCAAGCGGGGCGTCGCTTGATAAGTAAAGGCATATTTCTGGGCCAGGAGGTGAACGACCATCGCCCGGACTCTGGGATTGTCCGGCACTAAAGCAGCCCATCGTGGCCCATAGTACTCCAAATCTTGAATCGTCGGCTGAATGGGGAGTTCTCTGTCTAAGGCAATGGCCTCCAGAAAGGCTTGGTGACGCTGTTGGGCGCTCCTTTCTGTCAGAAACATCGTTGTTATTTGCTGTGATTCCTCAATGAGGAATGCCGTTCTGTTTTCAATGAGCGACAGCAGCGTACTGGCCTGTTTGGTCAGCCTGCCGCCCATCCCGCCCAGAACTTCTTCCCGTGAGATAAGTTTTTTATCGGCCACCTATTAAATCCTCCAGAGTATGTATTATCCACTATCAATAAACCGCAAGGCACCTTTCGATATGGCCTCCTTACCTACTTAGAACCTTACCGGGTTAGGATACTGCGGTCTATCGACTATTCATTATCCTCGACCAGCATATCCCGCAGATCACCGGCCTTGCTCCGCAACTGTTTGAAATAATCTGTGCCTGTTATCTGGTTAACCTGGCGAGTTTGCTTAGCTTTGTCCAGTTCGATACGAAGCTGTTGTATCTCCTGTCTTAAGCCCTGCTCACGAACATATGATTCAAGGGCAACTGTGGCCAGTAACGACAACGACACTATCATCTCTTGCTTATTGCGGTCAAACGGAATTACCCGGCCAGTTTCAGGATCTTGAGCATTGATCAATTGTAACACCCCAATGACGTGGCTGAAGCTGTTTTTCAGCGGAATGGTGAGAAAAGAAGTAGAGCAGTAGCCCGTCTCTGCATCGAAGGCCTTGGTGCCAGAAAAGTCAAATTCCTCAATCTGATAGACATCAGGGATGTTGATCAAGGCCCCAGTCAGGGTGGCACGAGTAACGACATTATGATGGTTTGGTTGACCACTAGTTTTATCGTACAGAAAAAGGGGAGAAAATGTGATTGGCTGGTCACTGGTTCCCCCCATTATGATATTTAACGAATTATTGCGTACAATGACGAACTCCAGCCGGTCATCTTTGGTACGTAGATACATTGTACCGGCGTCGGCATGACAGAATGCCATGGCCCCTAGTAGGATCTTCTCTAACAACTGGTTAAAATCCTGTTCTGCTGTTAGGGCTACACCAAGGGGAATAACAACATGCAATAGATCATCAGAGCGTTGCTTTTCCTGCTGAACTCGGCGCATATATTCCCGTTCCTGATCCCGAAAACGTTTCTTCTCAAGGTAGGTGTTAACCTGGGCTTTTAACAAAACCGAGGCAAAGGTTTTGGGCAAATAACCTTCGGCACCCAATTCAATGCCTTTGACTACGCTGGAGAGTTTCTGTTCGGCTGAGATAACAATTACCGGAATATCTCTCAGATCATTATCGGCCTTCATGTGCTCTAACACCTGATAGCCGTCCATCTCCGGCATAACGATATCCAGTAACACCAGGTCAAAAGGCTGCGCCCGTAATATCTCCAAGGCTTGCCGTCCGTCTTCGGCCATTTCAACCGTGTGGCCCAGCTTCTTGACTGCAAAGGATATTTTGAGACGGTTGATTTCGTGGTCATCGACCACCAGGATATGGCCCGGTTGATCAATCATGCTCAGCTCTCCTTTCGTCCAGTTAAAAAATAGGTAGTTAAGTCGCCTTTGCCTTTGAGCTGAATCACACCCCGTTCCTCAAATGAATAGGTGTCGCCTAAGTAGTCATGCGTCTCATGGCTCACCTGAATTTTGCCCGGTATGCCATGCGATTCCATTCGGCTAGCCGTATTGACCGTATCCCCCCACAGGAAGATGGCGTTGAAGCCATCCAGATAAGGCCGGTCTTCCACGAAATAGTCCTCGTTTTTCTCACCCCTCAAGAACGCACCAGGTTCGTGCTCGACAAACTTGAAGGGACCGGTTCCCATCACGTTCGTTTCATACCAATGGGGGTCCTCCTCAAGGATGTCGGCCTTGTAGATAAAGTTCCACGGCGAAGCTAAGTTGGCCAGGAAGGAGGGGAAGGGCCATTTGAGGGTAAACACTACGGTCTGGTCATCCGGCGCTTCTACCGATTTAACCATGAGGTAAGAGCCCTTGCGGCTGCTGACGACACCTTCCGGGGGGAAGATGATTTTGTCATAGGTAGCCTTCACATCGCGAGCCATCAGGATGGAACCGTCATGGAACTTGATCCCGTCACGAATGGTGAAGGTATAGGTGAGGTTATCTTCCGAGATTGTCCAATCTTCAGCGACATCTCCGACGACCTCAGGGTAGCTCCACTGATCGAACATCAGAAGCGTGCTGTAAAAAGGAGCGATTGGCTGAATACAGCCAAAAGTGGTCTCCTGGTGACAATCATAAGAGGGAATATCTGCCCTCACCGCGAAATTCAGCACTCCTCCGGACCGGGGTTCCGCCTCTGACGCAGCGGGCGCCTCGGCCCCAGCCTCTTCCGCGACTTCAACGGTGGCTTCGGCGGGAGCTTCGACTTCCGCCTCAACCGCCGGGGGGGGGGCCGCCTGTCCCACGCAAGCTGCGAGAATCAACCCCAGCACTATCGACGTACTTAGAACATAGAACAAACGGCTTTTCATTTTTACTCCTCCTTGAGGATATAATACGGAAATCGTGCTGTCGATCTAAAGTGACGCTGTCTGTAATGGTAGTCCACCACAGGTAGTGATAAATGTGGTAAAATGAAATTGATAGCGACCGTTGGAATGAACCACAAGAAAGTGGACATAACAGAATTTGTCCGTCTACATTTTTCAAACAATCATAGGCATCATCCCTTTAACACCCTGCTACTAAAAGTGTGTGAATTTTGTCACTTGATGATCTTTTGGTAAAATAAAAATAGCACAGCAAACAGAAAATGCCTTGATGCAAACCACATCGAGGTAACTCTGTTGGCTGTGTAGTACCGGGGAATACCAAACGGACTTGGCGGTTACGTGGTGTTCCCCTCTTTTATTGGTTATTTAACTGTTTGAAGTACCTATTCAATCTTTTGCCTTCACCCACTTCAAGAAATACCTTCTGAAAACAAACAACCGAAGGCCACATCCAAATCGGATATGGGAGCCTCCGGCAGCTAAATACAAGAATTTTTGCCGGAACCGACAATATCCAAATGTACTCTGCCCATTATAGGTTCTGTTGACAGATTTGGAAAATATGAGAATAGTCCAAACTGAGTAATAATTAGTCTATAGTAAGACATAGATTAGAAGACACAATATGGGAAAAAATCTACGCATATCTAAAGGTGTGTCCCAAGATAGATACAGGAAATGAACAAAGATGTCGAAAGTTTGTAGACACAGTCCATTGGATCATGCGTACAGGAGCGCAGTGGCGAGATTTGCCTGAAGAATTGGGCAACTGGAATGCCGTCTTCAACCGCTTCGGTCGATGGTCTTATAAAGGTATTTGGGACAAGTTGCATGAACATTTTATAGACGAACCAGATATGGAATGGTTGTTGCTTGACAGCACAGTGGTCAGAGCACATCCATGTGCGGCTGGTGCGCCTAAAGAGCATGGGGGGCAGGAAGAACAAGCATTGGGCAAGGTGTCGGTGGATTTAGCACCAAAATCCATGTCGCTGTTGATGCCTTGGGGAACCCCTTGCGTTTGTTGTTGACTGGTGGGCAGAGAGCTGACTCCATCCAAGCCATCGCCTTGCTGGAAGGCTTTGATTCCGAGGCTGTTCTGACCGACCGAGGCTATGACAGCGACAAAATCCTTGAGTTTATCGCCCAAAATGAGGTGAATGCTGTTATTCCGGCTAAGAAAAATCGTTTGGTTCAGAGAGATACTGATTGGCATATCTATAAGGTGCGTCATTTGGTTGAATGTTTCATGAGCAAAATTAAACAATATCGGCGTATCTTTTCCCGTTTTGAGAAATACGCCTCTCGTTATAAGGCTTTTCTTGGCTTTGCTTCGGCTCTTATCTGGCTTCGATGATTTTGTCAACAGAACCTAACACAAAAAACAGAATTTGGGTGATGGTGGACCCTATTTCTGTACACCATGATTTACGGACATAGAAAGCGTGGGAGTTCAACCTCCCAAATCTTAGAGTACCAGCCGAACAGTAAGTAAAATTGTTTGTCCATTGCAACAGCGACCACGGCTGGTGGGTTTTGCAAATTGTGAGAAATCATTCATGCTTAACCTGACTAACTTTGAGCAACAATGGTCGGATGGAAGGCATCCGACTTTCTCATTTGAGGTGTGCCGAGATATAGAGCAAGGATTAGCCGCCCTATATATCAAGTTATTTGTGGTGTTTCTGTCAAAATCAGGTCAGACAAGTCGATAAAGTAGCACTGTATTGTGGGCCCAACGACACCAGCTTAGGACACCAAAGAAGCTTGATGTTTTATATCCCCACGGCTGATATCCTGAAAACGAGCTTCAAGCTGGAAGGGAAGCAACGTGAGGATTATCGAGCTTACGCGGGTGAGGGTGTCTTCCGTTTGTTGGTAGGCATTGAAGACCCGCAGGACTTGTGCGCTGATTTGGAACAGGCGTTGGATTTCTAAACTAGGAGCAGTTCGCAAAACTAAAAATAAAAAAACTCAAGAATTTACGTGTAGGTATCAGCCACGCATATTTATCCATTACACAAATTTAGGTCGCCATCGCCTCATTGTCCGGTTCCCCTCTCAAAATTGATCACCACCCACAGCCTGCAATACCCTAAAACCAAATCTCGCTAGTCAATCAATAATTAATTAAACCAGATTACCGATTAAAGAGTCCAATTATCCAAGTTATTTAATAGCTAATCTCAAGCTTCCAGAGCATACTTTTTCAACAAGTTACGGGCAATGATGAGCCGTTGAATCTCGCTGGTTCCCTCCCCGACAATCAGCAGCGGTGCATCCCGGTAATAACGTTCTACGGGAAATTCGGTGGTATAGCCATAGCCGCCGTGAATTCGCATGGCTTCCATTGTTACCTCGCTGGCCGTTTCGGCGGCGAATAATTTTGCCATGCCAGCTTCGAGATCGGTTCGCTCTCCGGCATCTTTCTTGACGGCGGCGGCATAGGTTAACAGTCGAGCTGCTTCGATCTTGGTTGCCATATCGGCTAGCTTCATTTGAATAGCCTGATGATTGGCAATCGGCTTGCCAAAAGTCTCTCGTTGTTGGGCATACTTGATAGCTGCCTCAAAAGCGGCTTGCGCCAATCCCACCCCACGGGCCGCAACGTTGATGCGACCAATTTCAATGGTGGCCATAACCTGATAAAACCCTTTTCCTTCCTCTTCCCCAACCAGGTTGGCCGCCGGAACCCGCACATTATCGAAGACTACTTCGCAGGTCCGTACCCCCTTGTAGCCCAGCTTATCGATTTTACGGCTTACCTGTAAACCCTCTACCCCCTTCTCGACCAACATCAGCCCCATACCTTTGTGGCGTGGTTCGGCCTCCGGGTCTGTTTTTAGCAGCACCCCAAACATCGTGCCCTGCTCGGCGTTGGTAACGAACATCTTTGAGCCGTTGACAATGTAGCTATCCCCTTCACGTCTGGCGGTGGTGCGTATCGATTGCAAATCGCTCCCGGCATGAGGTTCTGTCAGGCACAAGGCCGACCGTTTTTCGCCGAGTGCCATAGCGGGTAAAAAACGCTCTTTTTGAGCCTCGGTGCCGAAGGTCTGGATGATATAAGAGATCATAAGATGGGTATTGATGATACCACTGATGCTCATCCAGCCCCGGCATAGTTCTTCGACAATCAGGGCATAAGTGGTAACATCCAGACCGATTCCGCCATATTCTTCCGGGATAGTGGCCCCAAAGAGGCCAAGCTCCTTCATTCGCTCTACAATAGCGAAAGGATATTCATCCTTCCGTTCCAGATCAGCCGCCACCGGAATGATTTCGCATTCTACAAAGCGGCGAACGGTGGCTAGAATTTGTTCTTGCTCTGAGGTTAACTGGAGAATCATTTTATTTTACCCTCGTACAAATAGAGATTGGGAGATTGGGGATTAGGAGATTGGAGATTTTCTAAATCTCCCAATCTCCTGATTTTCGTCATTGAGGACGTGCTAAAAACTTGTGCTTAATCAGTTGGAACAGGCAAAGGTTTCTCCGGCACGTGGCCGCGCTTATACACCAAAAAGGTGCGTTCATACTCAATGACCAGCACGCCATCCTGATTATAACCGTTGGTTTTCGCATTCACAATACCCATATGCGGTCTCGACTTGGACTCCCGCTTCTGCAATACCTCGCTACGGGCGTAGATGGTATCTCCTTCAAAAACGGGATGGGGCATCCGAACCTTGTCCCAGCCCAGATTAATGGCGTTCTGAGTCAAATCACTGACTGACAAGCCCGTAACCAGAGCCAGAGTCAGGGTTGAGTTGACCAACGGACGGCCAAATTCTGTCTGGGCGGCATAGGCGTGGTCAAAATGGATGGGGTTGGGGTTGAGGGTTTGGGTGGTAAACCAGATATTGTCCGCCGTGGTAATGGTCCTGCCCAGCGGGTGAACGTAAATATCCCCCTCTTCAAAATCTTCGTATACGCGGCCTGTCCAGCCGCTTTTGATTGCCATAATGTTACCTCCCTTTGGTTTTGGTACGCCTGTATTAAACCATGAAATAGACAAGATTTACAAGATTAACAGGATTTCTTAGGCTTATGTTAAATAAAATCCTGTAAATCATGTTAATCCTGTCAAAATTTAGCCCTAAATGGATCTTCCTTTACGACCTATTTTTCTCCATGATTTAGTGCAGAGCTACCTTGATTTTTAATATCCGAATTTGCACATTTTACATATCGGGCCGGATGTAGGTCAGGGTGTGATGCGTGAGGAGCTTGCCATCACTATTTACACAATCGGCCTCGCCAAAGATCAAACGCCGCCCTAATTTTAGAATCTTGGCGGTACAATAAATGGCCTCTCGTTTAGCCCCACTCAGAAAAGATGTTTTCATCTCAGCCGTTACGGCCATATCGAGACGGCCAAGTTTGGTCATAATTGCCAGCCACATCGTTACATCGGCTGCTGCCATAAAGACCGGCCCACAAACCAGCCCGCCGGGCCGGACAAATTTCTCCTGATACGGGACAAAGATGGTACATTCTCCATCACCACAGTCATGGATACTGAATTTGTAGTCCGCGACGAAAGTAGACTCAGCCAGAACTTCTTGCAACGCCTCTTTCGTTAAACCTGAGTCGGGTGCCATATTATAAATCACCTCTTAGCCTTCATCGGGATATGGGGTGAGAACAATTTTTCCAAATTGCTCTCCTCGGGCCAGCACTTGAATGGCCTCCACACCCTGACCGAGCGGCACAACACGGTCAATGACCGGTTTTAATTTACCTTCAAAGACCAAATTCATCACTTGCCGGTAATCGTGGTGGTTGCCCATCGTACTGCCAATCAGACTGATTTGTTTACTAAAGATAAAGCGGGTATCGATTTGGGATTGAGGCCCGCTGGTATTACCAACAATCACAATCTTACCACCACGAGCCACAGCCCGCATACTGTCAGGCAGGGTGGCCTGACCAATATTATCCACGACCACATCGACTCCACGTTTGTTGGTGAGTTGGTACACCGTTTTGGACCATTGCGAGTCTTCCCGATAGTTAATTACTTCGTCAGCGCCAAGTTCCTGAGCCTGTTGCATCTTCTGCTCGGTGCTGGTGGTGGCGTAAACCGTACAACCGGCTAACTTAGCGATTTGAATGGCAGCGCTGTTAACCCCACCACCTGCACCGATGACCAACACCGTTTGTCCAGCCTGTATTCTAGCGCGTTTCATCAGCATCCGCCAGGCTGTTAGATAAACTAACCCGGCAGCAGCAGCCTCGGTCAAGGAAGCCGTTTCCGGCATCGATATCAGATTTTGGGCGGGGACGACAATATACTCAGCATTCGTGCCGGGGGCATGCTCTCCGATGAGCCTGTAACCGGGGCTGATACTATGCTCGCCCCGCTGGGTATATTCGTCCTCAAACATATTTAGGCCAGGGTCGATAGCCACCCGAGTCCCAATGTCCAGGCCAGTGACACCTTCGCCCAGCGCAGCCACCAGGCCCGCCCCATCGGCTCCGCTTACATGAGGCAGGGTCAGCTTGAGGCTGGGCCAACCACGACAAACCCAAATATCCAGGTGATTAAAAGCGCTGGCTTTCACCTCCACCAAAACCTCGCCGGGACCAGGCTCCGGTTGAGGTAGTTCCAGTATTTGCATCTGGTCGAGGTCGCCATGTTGAGTAAATCCGAGTGCCTTCATAACTATTCATCTCCAATCAGGCAATATCGTCAACTTACAGCATCCGGCCCAAGCAAAGCCAGACGGAAACGGTCCTTCAGATACGCCCCATCCTTAGCGGGAAGTATCAGGGGAAGATTCTCCGCCCGGACTTTGATATTGACAAAGACAGGCCCCTCGGCGTTTAGAATTTGGGGAAGCTCGGAGTGAAGCTCTTCCTCGTTGCTGACCTCGCAGTAGATAGGAAAACCAGTTGCCGCCGCAACTGCTGCCAAATCCACATCACCGGCTGTATGAGTCAACTGCATACCCGTCTCTCCATAGCGTTCATTATCCAGCACAACGATAGCCAAATTGGATGGCTGTTGAATTGCCACAGTCGCCAGAGAGCCAAGTCCCATCAGCATCTCACCATCACCGGTGATAACCAGAACTCGCCGAGAGGGTTGGGCCAACGCCAGACCAAGTCCAACCGGTACAGAGCCACCCATAGCCCCCCATAAAGGAAAATTCAATGGCACATCACCAGCCGCCGTCACATCCCAGGCTGACGCCCCAAGACCCGCAATGATGAGCATATCGCCTCTCTCTTCTAGCAAGGCTTTGACCACTACCCGACGGCGAAGTGGATAATGTTGGCTGCGCTCTGGATTCATCTCTTACTTCCCAAAGGTCTTCGCGCCGAGAAGGCGCTGTGATATTAATACAGCCGTCGCCGCCGGCCCCTCGAAGGCCATTCGGGCCGCAGCTTCGACGGTTTCCCTAACCCGGTCTTTATCATCAGCCAAAAAGATGATGACATCGGCCATTGTCAGAGCTTTATCCGCATTTTGACCCATCGGCACTTGCCAAGGATTAAACTCGCCCCATTCGCCCCGCATGGTTACCAGCATCAGCAGTGGCATGCGACAGACGCGCGGCAGAGATAGCATATTGAGGCAGTTTCCAACACCGCTGCTTTGCATCAACAGAACGCCCCGATCTCCACCCAGCCAGGCCCCGGCAAGCAGGGCCACGCCCTCCTCTTCTGTGGTCAATGGGACAGAAATCATTTCACTACTTTCCCGACATCGCTCAATAAGGCGCGTGTGTCCCGCATCCGGCACATAGGCAACCTGACGTATGCGATAGGCCATTAAGGTCTGGAAAATATCGTCAGCCCAGCTATTAACATTATGCTCGGTCACTTCATATCCTCTTGAGACAGAATCTCTTCAGTGTGCTCACCTAATAATGGCGGAGTTTTGTAGGTAGTAGTGTATCCGGTAAACTTTATGGGATTTCCTACCATACGAAACGTGCCATCGGAGGTATCAATAGCCGCCACCATATTCCGGGAGTGAGTGAGATCGCTTTCTAACGCCTGCTCCAGAGACTCTACTCCGGCTACAACGATTCCGAGTTCGCTGAGGCGGGCCACCCAATTGCTGGTACTGTCTGTCTTCATCAAACGCTCGACCTCGGTAATCACAAGGTCTCGATTCGCCGCCCGGTCTTGCATCGTGGCAAAACGCGGGTCCGACAGCCATTCAGGGCGCTCGACTTCCGTGACAAACCGTTGCCAGAAGCGGTCATGACTGATGAAAAGGGCTAGATAGCCATCTTGCGTCGGGAAAATT
>Ga0055481_10000535_pt1 | contig 12624 bp, 10 predicted proteins | sample Muzzi_PWC_D2_FD_57936 | JGI IMG/M metagenome (GOLD analysis project Ga0055481, IMG submission 57936) | Wetland microbial communities from San Francisco Bay, California, USA, that impact long-term carbon sequestration - Muzzi_PWC_D2 | ecosystem: Environmental > Aquatic > Marine > Wetlands ... | reverse complement strand
CGATTGCCGACACGGGCAAGCTCTCGCTTGCCCATGCCACCCATCAAATCACGTGAGACGCATCAGTAATCTCTCATACGAAAAGCCGGGGAGATTATAGATGGCCGTTTTCTCCTGTTCAATCGTGTCGATTTTTGTGGAGAAGATGACCAGCATATAGACGATGGCCGCGGCCGCCAGCGCCATCACGACCGCCACTTTGCATTGCAGCCGCCGCGCCTGCAATCCGCTGTCCCCGGTATCTTCCTTGCGAAACGCCCACAGGGTAAGTAGAGCGAAGCAGAGGGCCCCAGGCGACCCGAAAAAGAGCACCAGCACCACCGAAAGATCGGTAAACACCGGGCGATAGACGACCATGGCGATCGCGATCAGCAGCGACGCCAGGGCGAACCAGACGGCGGCAAACGCCAACATGTTCTTACTCCAAAACTCCCGCGGACGAAGGTCGCCGCAGGTACTATGGATCGATGCACCATCATAGGGCAAAATGGTACGAAGGTCTCCGCGGGAGGAGAGGCATTGGTGCCGCACCCTACGTGGTAGCCGGGTGCCCCGTCCTTCGCGTAGCGAAGGGCGGGGGCCGAGTGTACGGTGATACGCGGTCGTCCCCCCGATTGCTGCGCAATGAATGGGCACCCGGCCGTTGACCTGCCGGTCGGTTGGGGCAAGTGAACTCCCGGCATAGCCGGAAGAAACACCGGCCATACGTCGGGTTCGCTCAAGCGACTTGCAAACGGCGTGGCGAGTGGTGGCTGATTCGCTTCAGGTATCTCGCTCATGATTGAACTGACCGAAGCGCAAGAAATCGTGATGGCGCATGTCTCGCCGGGGCCGGTGGTAGAGGTCGCGATCGGCGATGCGCTGAATCGCACGTTGGCCGTCTCGATCGTCAGCGACGTGGATCAGCCCCCATTTGACCGCGCGGTGATGGATGGCTATGCCGTCCGTGCGGAAGACGTTGCTGCTGCACCGGTTACGCTTCGCATGGTCGGCCAAATCCCGGCCGGCGCGTCGGCGGATCGCTCGTTGCAGCCCGGCGAAGCGATGCAGATCAACACAGGGGCGCCCATGCCACAAGGCGCCGATGCCGTCGTGCGTGTGGAACACACCGCACCGGGCGAAGGAGACGCTGTTGAGATCCGGGAATCCGTGGCGCCCGGCAATTTCATCACACAGCGTGCCACCTATCGTGCGGCCGGTGACGAGGTACTCACGGCAGGTACGCTGATCACCCCGTTGGAGATCGGTGTGGCCGCCTCGGTTGGAGCATCGCGGCTCAGGGTTTATGCAAGGCCCGTGGTGAGCGTATTGGCGACCGGCGATGAACTGGTCGACATCGACCGGACACCACACGGGGCGCAGATTCGAAACTCGAATCAGTATTTGTTGGGAGCGTTGATCCGTTCCGCCCACGCCGAGCCGCTGATCGTCCAATCAGCGGGAGACGACAGAGACCTGATGCGGAAAAGGATCGAAGAAGGTCTACGGGCTGGCGTGCTCTGCCTGACGGGCGGAATCTCGATGGGCGCGTTCGATTTCGTGCCCGAAGTGCTGATTTCGCTCGGTGCGAGACTTCACATCCATAAGATCGCTATCAAGCCGGGTCGTCCCACGATTTTTGCGACGATGCCGGATGGCACGCTCGTATTCGCCCTGCCAGGTAACCCCATCAGTGCGTTGATTGGATTCGAGCTTCTGGTACGTCCCGCGCTGGTGGCACGTCAGGGACGCCCTCACGTCTTTCCATCGCGGATTCAGGCGATTCTCGATGGAACGCTATCCGCCACACGCGATCGATTGACGTTTATTCCGGCAAGAGCCGAGGTGGACGGGCATGGTCGATGGGTGGCGAAAGCGGTATCCTGGCATGGGTCCGGGGACGCGCTCGGCGTGGCAACGGTGAATGCATTCATTGTTCGCCCCCCGCAGAGGGCCAAAGCCGAGAATGGAACGGCGGTTTCCATCATGCTGCTCGATCGAGTGCAGGCACGGTGATCGAGTGACGGAAACGCCCAGGGATGGGTAACGGCGTGAGTCGCAGGAAAAGAGCCAAGCCGAAGGTCGATCGATCGGCGCGTGTCGCGGCGAAGGCCGAGCGTACCTCGATCGGGTTGTCCATCACGACTCATCGCGGTCTGATCCTGCTGGCGTTGGGCACGCTCGTGCTCAAGAGTCTGATCTTCGCACCGTTCTCCGTCTGGCCCCTTGCTTTTGTCTGTCTCGTGCCGTGGGTTCTCATGATCGGTGCGGCCGCCCAGGCACCGCGGGTGTACGCCTACAGTTTCCTACTGGGCGTCGCATACTTCCTGATCAATGTACGGTGGATGTATCCGGCGACGGGGGCCGGATACGTGGCCCTTTCGGTTTATCTGGCGTTCTACTTTCCATTGATGGCATGTGCCATCCGATCCGTGGTGCGCCGGCGGCGCTGGCCGCTTGGCTTGGCGCTTCCCGTCGTGTGGGTGGGCTGCGAGATGCTGCGCGCCGTAGTCATCTCGGGCTTTCCATGGTTTTTTCTGTCGCACAGCCTGGCTGGCGTGCTGACGCTCATCCAAATCAGCGATCTCGTCGGCGCGTACGGCGTCAGTTTCGTCGTGGCGGCGGTGAACGGTGCGGTGGCCGATGTCGTCATCGCGTATTGGGGGCGGCGCGGTGGATCGGCCGGATCGCTTCGCCCTCATCCCGTGCGGTTGAGCTGCGGCGTCGCGTTGGGTCTGTTGATTGTCACCGTGCTGTACGGCCGCACCCAGCTTGCGCGAGATACGATGTCACAGGGCCCGCGGATCGCGATTCTGCAAGGTGATTTTATCAGCAGTGTCGATCCCGTGCCCGTCTCCGAGGAGGAAAAGAAGCGGATTTACTTCGAGATGCTCGAGGCCGCTGCGGCGAAGCAGCCGGATCTCTATCTGATTCCCGAGTCGCCGTGGGCCATGATTCTCAACCCGGTGGTGCGAGACTACTATCCCCTTTCCCGTGAGAGTTTCGCTGACTTTCGCCGGCATGCCATGAGCCAGCGGGCGTATATCGTGACGGGATGTGCGACCCGAATCGAGACCCCGAACGATTTGCTAACGACATCGCGCACGTACAACTCGGCCGCCATCTTCAAGCCCGACGGCAGCGAGATCGAGCGGTACGACAAGGTGCACCTGGTTCCTTTCGGTGAATTCGTCCCGTTTCGGTTCGGGAGGCTTCGCCCGCTCTATTTCTGGCTGAACCGGCTCATGCCCTTTAGCGGTAAGGACGGCTCTTACGAATACTCCTTGTTCCACGGAGACGGCTTCCACCGGTTCGACATGAAGCCCGCCTCGCAGCCGGATCGCAGCTTCCGTTTTGGAATTCCCATATGTTATGAGGACGTCATGCCCTACGTCAGTCGCGAATTCGTGCGCGGCGATCCGGACCGAAAGGGCGTCGACTTTCTGCTCAATATCAGCAATGACGGCTGGTTCGGCCGCGGCGTGCAGCAGCCCCAGCATCTGGCGATTTGCGTTTTTCGCGCCGTGGAAAACCGCGTGGGAATCGCCCGCGCCGTCAACACCGGTGTCAGCGCCTTTGTGGATCCCAATGGTGCGGTGCATAACATGGTGGAGGGCGATCCCGACAACGGCTGGCCCGGGATTGTGGGGTACGAGGTGGCGAATATCAAGGTGGATTCCCGGTACACGATTTACTCCAAGTACGGTGATTGGTTTGCCTGGTTGTGCGCGGTTCTTTGGGGCCTGTTCTTCGTGGACTATCTGGTGCTGCGGGCGCGCGACCGACGGCTACGAGTTGATGGAGGCCGCTCATGAGACCGACATCCGCATGCCCAGGGAATGGCACGCTCTCGTTGCGCGATAAGGCCACGGCGGGCCGCCCGTCCGGGGGTCGTAGGCGCCGTGTCGGCGCATGGGTCGCCGGATGTCGGCGCGCCACCAGGATGTTGACGGTGGTGGCCGCAGTCCTTGCGCCGGCCGGTTGTGCCGCAACGTCGGTATCTCGTGGCTTCATCGGCGCGGCTGAACTACGTGAAGAGGCGCTCAGCTGTCTCAAGGCCGCGGTCCGTTACCCGCACAATCCGGCTGTCCGCGTGGCGGCGGTGCAGGCTCTCGAGCTAGCACCTACTGATGATACGGCAGCCTGGATCCGCACCGCGCTGGTGGACGATCATCCGGGTGTGCGTTTCGCGGGATGTATGGCCGCGGGGAAGACGCGTGATCGAATCGCCGAGTCCGCCGTGCGTCGCTGCCTCAGAGATCCTGACGCCAACGTGCGTGTCGGCGCCATGTACGCCATGCACCGCCTGGGGCATCCGGCATGGTCCACACGGCTCGCGACCATCCTGTTGACCCACCATGACGTCGCCGTCCGCCGTAACGCCGCGTATGTGTTGGGACTGCTTGGTGATCCCGGTGCGGCCAAGGTCTTGGCACGGGCCATGAAAGACCATGAGAAGGGTGTGCGCGATCACGCCCTTGAAGCGATGGCGCGCCTGGGTGTCGCCGACGCGCGGCAGGAGTTGGTCTTCATGACCGAAGCGGGCGTCGGTTCGGAGGAAGTATTCGCGTTATCCGCGCTCGCCGCCACACGCAATCCCATTTACACGGATACGTTTCGCCACAAAATGAATCAGGAGACGCATCTGGAGACGCGGCTCGCCGCAGCGCGGGGACTTGCGATGCTGGGTTTGGATGACGGTTTCGAACTGGCGTTTGACGCGCTACAGCGGCATTTGCCGCCAGAACCGGATTCAGGAGAATCGCAGGCGGATCGTCTGCTGCGCGTGCGACTGATGGCGGCTGTGGCCCTTGGTGCCGTCGGCCGTGCCCAGGCGTTGCCGGCTCTGGCGGTTGTCATGAGGGAGTCGCCGGACCCCCGTGTGCAGGTTGCGTCGGCAAGGGCCATCGTGGAGATCACGAACGAGAACACGATGAAGGGGTCGGCACAGCCCTGGTAATGTGCCATGAGAGGATGGAATCGTTGCGCTGGCTGGCATTCGGAATTTTGGGACTTCTCTTTTTGGTGTTGCAGTCCGTTGTGGCGCCGCGCCTGGAGTTTCTGGGTGGCCGTCCCGACTTTCTGGCGGTACTTGTCGTATTCTTCGCCATGCACGGGCGACTCCCGGACGTGGCGGTCGGCGCGTGGACCCTGGGGCTTGTGGCGGATCTGATGAGCATCGAGCGGCTCGGCCTGATGGCGATCTCGTACATGCTGATCGCGATATTGGTCGCCGCGGTCCGCGAGTATTTTTTCCGTTTTCGCGGCCTGACGCAATTCACGGTCACCCTGATTGCATGCGTGCTGGTGCATAGCGGATGGCTGGTCTACCGCCAGGCGCTGTACGCTGCGCCGTTTTCGATCGTGGTGGATCTTGGGGGTGGTATTCTGCTTGGGGCGCTGTGCTCGGCAGTAGTGGCGCCGCCTGTGCATAAACTGTTGTTGCCGGTATCCCAGACGCTCGGTCTCGATCGGCCGCGCTACTCCTATGCCGGACTGGAACGTTTGACCCGACACCATGTTTGAAGCCCGATTACGCGTGCTCTTGATCACACTGGGGGTGGCCGGTGCGATTCTCGTCGCGCGACTCTTCGAACTGCAGGCCGTTCATGCGGACTACTACCGTGAACGCACTCAGCGTGCCATGCGCCTGACGCCCCAAACGCTGCCCTTCGTGCGTGGCTCGATACGCGATCGCCGCGGTGAAGTGCTCGCCTGCGACGAACCGTCATGGGATATCACGGTACGGTTCGATATCCTGGCCGCGGACGCGGAAACCGATGCGGAAACCGATGCGGATCGAATGCGACGTGCGGCCCGGCTATGGAAGCGCCATTTCGGCGCCGCCACCGATGAAGAAGCGGAGGTCGCGCTCCGCGATTCGCTGCAAGCCATGTGGTTCGACATCGACGCACTGGTGGCGGACGAGCAATTGCCGCTGGGCGACGAGTGGCCGCGGGACCGCGCCGCCGATATCGTGCGCCGCGTGATGCGCGTGCACGAGGCCGTCTCCGCGCGGCGTGGTTTCGATACCGAGGTGCTGGAAGAGACCCAGGCGCATGCCGTGGTCTCCGGCTTGAGCGCCCGGCAACAGATCGCCGCACGGGAGCGGCTTGCGGCGTATCCGTGGGTCTCGGTCTCTCCGTCGTCCGTGCGCCGCGCCGTGGGTGACGCCGTGCCCCTCGCGCACGTGCTCGGTCGATTGGGACGGGTCGATGCCGACACCGTGGACGGCGACGATCAGGCTGATGACACCTTCGCGCGATACCTGGCCAGCGAGACGCACGGCGTGTCGGGCGTGGAGTATGCCGCTGAGCGACAGCTTCGCGGGCGGCGCGGTCAAATTACGCAGGAGCGCGACGGAAGTACTGTCGAGATCATCGATCCGGAGGATGGGCATGACGTCTTCTTGACACTCGATGCGGAATTGCAACGGCGGCTTTACGACGTCCTGGGTCAGGCTGTCTCCGACGTATCCACCTCTCCGGGCGGGGCCATGGTGGTGCTCGACGTGCCCTCGCGCGAAGTGTTGGCACTCGTTTCCTATCCATCCTACGACCCCAACCGGTTCGACGTGGATTACGCCGCGTTGCGCGACGACACACGTTCCCTGCCGCTGCGTTTTCGTGCCGTATCGAGCCAATACGCACCGGGCTCGACGATCAAGCCACTGGCATGCCTGGCGGGTCTGATGAGCGGCCGCATCAACCTCGACACGCGCGTCGACTGCACCGGGTACCTTTTTCCCGGGAGGCGCGATGCGTGGCGATGCTGGGAGATCCACGGAACGGGCAGGCGCATGGCCCACGGTCCGGTCGACGTGACTGCCGCGCTCACCGGAAGCTGCAACATCTTCATGTACCACCTGGGTGAGGCGGTCGGTGTCGACGGGCTCTGTGCGGCGTTCGACATGGTGGGTCTTGGACGCTCTGCGGGTCTGGGCCTCATCGAGGAGGCGGTCGGTGTGAACCCGACACCCAGTTGGCTGGCGATGAATCGTGATACGCCAGTCTATCCGGCGCACGCGCGGAACTTCGCCATCGGGCAGGGAGAACTGTTGGTCACACCCGTTCAACTCGCCAATCTGATGGCCACCTACGCGAGTGGCGTCTATCGCCCCGTTTCCTTGATCGGCAGACACGCGGAAACGCCGCAATGGCGCCTTCCGGTGTCGGAGGAGCAATGGCGTGCCGTGCGAAAGGGCATCTACGGGGTGGTCAACGACCCCATGGGTACCGCGTACCGGTATGCCTATTTTCGACATGACAACCTTGTGCTCTGCGGCAAGACGGGAAGCGCCACGGCCCATCCCTGGCCCATTGCGTACGATGTTCCCTACCTTGATGGTGAGGGAAGGGAACGCGTGGCGACGGTTCGGGCCGGTGCCCTGGGCCCCGCGATCGAAAGATTCGTGACCGATCATCCCAATGCCAGCTTCGATCCGGAGATGGTCACCGTCGCCGGTCGTTGGCCTCCAGCGCCTCCGGAAGACGGCGGTCGCCATTCCCACGCCTGGTTCGGGGGTTATCTGCAACGGCTCGACGCTCTCGGCGAACCTGACTGGTCCCTGACGCCCCGCATTGCCTTTGCTGTGCTGGTGGAATTCGGTGGAAGCGGCGGGCGCACGAGCGGTCCGCTGGCCAGGGAAGTGGCACGCGTACTTGCCGATCGATTCGGTCCCGATCTTGACGTCGGTCGGGTTGATCTCCAGGGAGGCGGATCGTGAAAGCGGCCACCTACGAGCTGACGCAGCCCGGATGGGTGATCGTGGCGGCGGTCATCGTGTTGATGACCATCGGTGTCGGTTCGATTTACGTCACTGACACGCACTATGTGGCCGCACACGACGGTCCGCGCAACGCCGCCAAACAGTGCATTTTCACACTGGCCGGGCTTATGCTGGCGGCGGGCGTCCTCGGCATCGGCTATCAGACGATCGCCAGGCACGCGTATATCATCTTCATTCTGAATGTACTGGTCTTGTTGCCGCTGTTGATCGCCGACAGCTTCAACCTCGAATTCGGCGGTCTGACGAAACCGATCAACGGCGCCTACCGCTGGTATCGCTTACCCGGCTTTCAACTGCAACCATCCGAGTTCATGAAGGTTGCCTATCTATTGGCGTTGGCGTGGTACCTGCGTTACCGCAAGAACTACCGGAATTTCTCGGGGCTTTTGGTTCCGCTTGTGGTGTCGGCCGTGCCCCTCGTGCTGATTTTGCTCGAGCCGGATCTCGGCACGGTACTGCTGCTGCTGCCGGTCCTGTTCGGCATGCTCTTGATCGCCGGTGCCAAGGTGCGGCACATTCTCATTCTGGCGATGATCGCGCTGGCAGCGGCGCCGTTTGCATGGTGGAAGATCAAGGATTACCAGCGATTGCGCGTGTCGGCGGTGCTTTTGCAGAACGACGAGTTGCGCCACGCGGTCATCGAGCAACCGGACGACTACACCTTTCTTGCGACGAAGCGACAGGCTATCGAGTGGGCGGCGAGTTCCGGCTACCAGCTCGTTCATTCCAAGAACGCGATCGGCAGCGGCGGTTTGCTGGGGCAGGGATGGGGCCACGGTGTGTACGTCGAGCAGAATCTGCTGCCCGACCGGCATAATGACTTTGTGATGGCCGTCGTCGGTCACCAGTGGGGGCTGGCCGGCTCCGTGCTCGTGCTGGCTTGTTACGCGGTCATGGTGCTTGCCGGCGTGCGCATCGCCTCGGGCACCGCGGATCCGTTCGCTCGACTGCTCGCCGTTGGCGTGATCATCCTCATTGCGACGCAGGTGATCATCAACATCGGCATGTCCGTCGGTTTGATGCCGATTACCGGCATGACGTTGCCGTTTGTGTCGTACGGCGGGAGCAGTCTCTTCACCAACTTCATCGCCGTGGCACTGCTGATCAGCGTATCCCAGCGGCGACCCTATCTGCTGGCCAACAAACCCTTCGAATGGGCTCGCCGCCGCCGCCGGCAGCCCACCGAGCTGAACGACTACGAGGAGGGGCTACCCACGCTGGTGGGATCCACGGAAAACGCAGGGTAGCGCAAGCCCTATTCAACGGTAGCATCCTCAGCCGCGTCTCTACCGGAGAACAAAATGGAACGCTCACTGTACTTGACCGCTTGGTGTTCCGTGGTGAACCGGCTAAGGCGGCGGTCGAGTAAACCGCAGGACGTGTAACGTGTCGTCGCCGCAATGACGTTGCGTGAAAGACAGGGCGCGAAGGGACTCCGAAAGCTTGCGGGCGCCATGTTCTCCCAATGCACCGGGTGCCTCGGTTCCGCCTATGAGGAATGGCGCAGTGAAGACGTGCGCTTCATCCACCAAGTTAGCCTCGAAGAAAGACGACAGCAGGGTTGGTCCGCCCTCGACAAGCAGGTTCGTGATGTCACGATCCGCGAGCAGCGACAACAAAGCAGTCAAGGAAAGCCGTCTACCCGCGCGACGGCAGGGGACAATCTCGACGCCCTGACGATCCAGACGACGCGCTTTGGCGGAGGCCGCGTTCTCTCGACTCGTGCATACCCATAGGGGAACTTCGCCGGCGGTCCGCACGAGTTTGCATTTCAGCGGTATCCGTAGCCGCGCGTCCACCACGACTCGGGCGGCGGTGCGTAAGACCGGCACGTCTCGCGCTGTCAACAGGGGATCGTCGGCGAGCACCGTCTGAGAGCCCACAAGAACCGTATCGACGCGCGCCCGCAGCTTGTGCACGAGGCGTCGCGCGGGTTCGCCCGTAATCCATTGCGAATCTCCCGTGCGGGTGGCGAGCTTGCCGTCGAGGCTTTGTGCCCATTTGGCGATGACGTAGGGGCGCTTGAGATCGATGCGGGTGAGGTAGGGGGCGACCATCTCCCTGGCGGCGTCGCGTTCGACCTCGGCGTCCACGCGCAGGCCAGCCCGTTGCAATACGTCGCCGCCGGCACGCCCACGCGGTCGATGCGGATCGCGCGCCCCGAACACGACGCGGGCAATCCCAGCTTCGATCAATGCATCGGTGCAGGGCGGCGTCTTGCCTTGGTGGCAGCAGGGTTCGAGTGACACGTAGGCGGTGGCACCGCGCGGCGACTGCCGGCACGTGCGAAGCGCGCTGACTTCCGCGTGCGCGTCGCCGAACCGGCGGTGCCAACCCTCGCCGATCACCTTGCCACTCTTGACGATGACGCAGCCGACCATGGGGTTGGGCTCGACGCGGCCCCGCCCCCGCCGTGCGAGGGCGATGGCCCGCAGAACCATGCGGCGGTCAAAGTCGGGGTCCGTTTCACCTCTCTGACGCGATGGTGCGGGCGTGGGCAATCAAACGCCTCCGCGATCGTCCGAGCGCTACGTTGGTACTTCGCGGCGCCGGTGCGACAAACTCGTGAACAGCAGAATGATGACGCCGCACACCAGGGCGGCATCTGCCACATTGAAGATCCAAGGCCACACGTCGTGCCCACCGAGTTTGGGAACCCACTTGGGAAACTTGGGCACGAACTTGATGAAATCGCGGACCACGCCCTGCTGGGTGATGGTTACCCCGGATCGCGCGAACTCCTTGGGAAACAAACCCTCCGGATGACTGCCGATACGGATATGCTCTGCATCGGGTGGCGGGAGCAGTTTTCCGATGATCTTGTCGGGCAGGCCCGCTCGCGTCGTGTACTGGACAATGTCAGCCTTGTTGACGGCGCGATCATAGAGGTTGCCGAGCGCGCCCGATAGAATCAAGCCCAGTGCGATATGGAGAAACCACTGCGAGCGGTGGCTCGACGCGAACAGATAAAACACGAAGACGAAGGCGAATACCGAGGCGATGATGAACAGGCTGACCTGACCGGTGAAAAACCCGAACACCGCGCCGTCGTTCAAAGAACGGTGAAAAATGACAATATCGTCGATGAAGGTCCGACTTTCCGTAGGACTCAGGTTGGCAAACACCCAGCTCTTCGACCACAGATCCAACCAGAGGGCGGCGAGACCGACGAGCCAGAAGCGCAGGTGCGCGCCGACATGGCGAATCGCTCTCCCTTCGTGCGGATGAGCCGCCGTTTCGTCTTGCGTGACCGTCTCGTCGCTCATCTTTTGGGTGGTGATCAGGCGCGCCCTTCTTCGAGAGCCCGTGCGTGCTCAATGCAGTACTTGGCCCAGGGCTTCGCCCGCAAGCGGGCTTTTCGAATGCGCCTGTGGGTTCCCAAGCAAACCCCATAAGTTCCGTTCTCTATTCGGGCAAGGGCCTCGTCTATTTCGCGAATGCGAACTTGTTCGTTGGCGATCAAGCCCAGTGTGAATTCGTGCTCCCAGTTATCGCTTCCCAAGTCGGCCATGTGGATGGGCATCGTGGAATGGTCGGCACCGGCCTCGGAATTCTTGCCTGAGGACTCATTCGACAAGTGGTGCATATCGCCGGCAAGTTCAGCACGTCGACCTAGCAGCAGTTGCTTGAATTCGGCTAGCTCGTCCGCACGGAGGTGAGTCTTTGGTGCCGGTTTCACTCGCGGCGCGTCACTCTGGCTCTGCTCGCCCCGGCCGTTAGAGTTCGGTTTCGCGGCACCCTTTCGAAGACTCGTGCGCTTCTTGGCCTTGGTCGCTGCCGGACGTGAATTCCTTCTCGCGCCGACGGCTACCCCTGCGTTGACTCCCTTCTTCGTCCCCGATTTCTTGCCGACAGCCTCAGCCGATTTGTTCGACTTCGATGTTTTGGTAGACGCTTTTTTCGTGACTCTTGTGGTATTCGTTCTCGGGGTTGCCTTCTTGGCACCCTTCTTCTTCGCCATTACGCTTGCGGCCTTCTTTGATGTCGTGGAACCGCGCGATGGTTTCTCTTGCGCGACCTTCTTGTTCACGCGAGATGGCGTCTTTCTTGGGGCGCGACCGGCGCTCGCTTTTGTGTTTCTTACCTTGGCCACGAGAGTCCTACGCTCCCCAAGCGTACGCAGTTTGTAAACTACCACGGAAAAAGCGAAAGTAGAAGTCGAAATTACGAAGTATAAGGCGGGGGTAGCCCACTGTCAAGAGTCTTCAGAGTGCGCCGCGTCTCGGAAGAAGACCTCGACGGTCGTGCGGTCTCGTATGATGCCCGGAAGTTGAAACAACAGGCTTCCTGTGGCGTTATAGGATGTCTTGGCATACACGAGGTTGTTCACGTATACCCACGCCTCCCGTCGATCTGCACCGACGATCTCGAAGGCGGGCGAATAACGCGGGCGTACCTGTCCGTCGATGACGAAACGCACGCGACCGCCGTCCGGGCGAATGCGGGTGCTCTCTCCCGTCAACGGGGCATCCTCGTCTTGGTGTTCGAGCGCGGCGTCGCCGGCCAGCGCCCCGATTTCCAGGTGGCTGATGACCGGACGCGCATAGTCGAAGGCGCGCTGCACCGCCTCGTCATCGGACACGTCCTGCCGCCGCGCGAGCAGCAGATGGCTGCGCCACTGCCGCACGCCGCCTTCCGGTCCGGCCGTGAGTGCCACGAACGAGGCACGTTTTTGATCTTGGTCCGTCTGTACGATCATGCGCGACGAAAGGTCGTTGCCGCCCGAGGCGTACAGCAGATAGGCGTTGCCCGAGGTGATGCGCGCGGAACCGAATGCGGGGATTGTGGCGGTGCCGTCCGGTTCCGCGCGGCGGGCGGCCTGTGTACGTAGCTGGTCGTCCCCGCCGGATGCGACA
>Ga0055481_10000534_pt1 | contig 12659 bp, 9 predicted proteins | sample Muzzi_PWC_D2_FD_57936 | JGI IMG/M metagenome (GOLD analysis project Ga0055481, IMG submission 57936) | Wetland microbial communities from San Francisco Bay, California, USA, that impact long-term carbon sequestration - Muzzi_PWC_D2 | ecosystem: Environmental > Aquatic > Marine > Wetlands ... | reverse complement strand
ACCACGGGTTCAGAGCACCGTGAAACGGCTCGACCTCCTGCTTCATAGGTTCACCCTGATAGAGTTTCGTGGATAGGGTCTTGGCGGGGGCAGGACTCAAACCTGCGGTGCCTTTTTCGTCGGTCGTCATTCGTTCTCTTTCGATTCTTCAGTCGCCAGTTTGGCCCGCCACTCTGCGGCCTTGGCGTCGTAGCCCTTGCCTGATTCGGCGGCGTGCCAGGCGTCGTATAGTTCGGCGAGGTACCCGATAACGCGCCGGGTCTGTTCGTGGTTGTCGCCAAGCGCGGCCACCAGAATACCGTGGCCTTCCAGCAAAGCCTCCTCCGCCTCGGCGTGGCGACCGAGCAGGGCCAAAGCCAACCCGTGTTTCCCCAGGAAGTTGCCGACAAACCAGTGCGTCTCGCCGAGTGTGGCCTTGCCCCGGTCTACGGCCTCGCGGGCCAGACGCTCAGCCTCTTCACCCTTGCCGACCTCGACCAGTAGCTTGGCCATGTTGCTGATTGAGATCAGTGTGTCCCGGTGATCATCGCCGAGGACGCGGCGCTTGCCGCGGAGCGCCTCGCGGCAATAGGGTTCCGCCTCCGCGAACCTTCCGGTTTGTTCGAAGAAGAAGGCCAGATTGCTGATCGACGTAAGCGTGTTAGGGTGCCTGTCACCCAGCACACGGCGGCGCCCCTCGACGGCTTGACGCAAGTTCAGTTCGGCGCCGTCCAGATCGCCTAGCTCCCGGAGCAGCATGCCCATGTTGTTGATGGAATTCAGCGTGGTGGGATGATCATCGCCCAGGACGCGACGGTAGCCCTCCAGCGCCTCACGATAATAGGCCTCGGCCTCGTCCGGCTTGCCTTGACGCTGGAGCAGCAAGCCCATGTTGTTGATGGAAAGCAGCGTGCTTGGATGATCATCGCCCCAGACGCGACGGTTGCCCTCCAGCGCCTCGCGGTAATAGGGTTCGGCCTCATCCAACTTGCCTTGGTCCACGAGCAGTTGCCCCATGTTGCTGATGTATGTCAGCGTACCCGGATGCTCGTCGCCGCGGACGCGACGGGAGACCGCCAGCCCCTCGCGGAAGTAGGGTTCGGCCTCGTCCAGCTTGCCTTGACGCAGGAGCAGCAAGCCGATGTTGTTGATGGCAGCCAGCGTTTGGGGATCGTCTTTGCCCAGGATGCGGCGACACGTGTCGAGCGACTCGCGATAGAAAGGCATGGCCTCATCCAACTTGCCCTGGACCTCAAGCTGGTGCCCCATGTCGTTGACGGAACCCAGCGTCTCCAGATGATCGTCGCCCAAGACGCGCCGACGCGTGTTGAGCGCACTCGTCTGCAACGGCAACGCGGCGTCATACAGCCCGAGGTCTCGATACCGGTTGGCCAGGGTCTGTCGCAGCTGCGCGTCCACAAGGGGCTGGTCCTTGAAGCGCTCGTCGATGGTCCTGATCGCAGGCTTGAGAATCGTCCGGTCGATCAACTCGCGGGCTACGTCGGTCGCGTTCACTCGCGTCCACTGGCGCTTAAACGACTCCACCTGTCGGGCCCGATCGCCCTCGGGCACATTGGCCTTTTCCAGCGCCCCGGTGAACTTGCCCAACACATCCGCGGTCAGTTCCACGCCCGCTTGTGTCGGGTCGATCTGGGCCAGCATGTCTGCCTGGAAATCCGAGACCGTCTCGAGTTGATCCGCCCGGGTTTGGGTTTCGGCTTCCGCCTGGACCGCCCGGTCGCGCTGCTCGTCGGCGCGCCGGCGCTGGTCTTCGGCCACCGTGCGTTGCGCGGCTTCGCCCTTACGGGCTGTCTCCGCCTGGAAATAGAGATACGTGCTCGTGACAAAGCCTATTATCAGGGCGACCATCGCAATCGCCAGTCCACCGGCCAGCGCCTTGTTGCGCCTCGCGAACTTCTGAAGCTGGTAGGCAGCGCTTGGCGGACGGGCCAGGATCGGCTCGTCGTCCAGATACCGTTGGATATCCTCACCCAGCCCGGCAGCAGACTGGTAGCGCCGCTCCTTCTCCTTGGCCATCGCCTTGGCCACGATGGTCTCAATGTCGCCGCGAAGTGCCCGGTCGAACATGCTGAGTCTGGTGAGCCCCTCATCGCGGATGATGCGGGCGGCCTCGTGGATCATCTTATTCTTCAAGTCGTACGGCATCTGTCCGGTGAGGATTTCGTAGGCGATGACGCCCAGCGCATAGACGTCGCTGCGCGTGTCCAGGTCATTGGGGTCGGCGGCCACCTGCTCCGGCGACATGTATTGCAGCGTGCCAATGATCTGACCCACGTCGGTTTGCATGGTGGTGACTTGCAGGTCTGCATCGGTCGCACGTGCGACACCGAAGTCGAGAATCTTCGGCTGACCCGACTGGTCTACGAGAATATTTCCGGGTTTGAGGTCACGATGGATGACGCCCTTCTGGTGGGCATGATGAACGGCGTCGCAAATACGCGTCAGCAGTTCGAGGCGTTGTCGGGTGCTGAGATTCCCCAGGCTGACGAACTTGCGTACGTCGACGCCGTGGACGAACTCCATCGCAAAGTAGGGCAAACTGCCCATCTCGGTCGCCGCGGTACCGGCTTGATAGACTTGGGCGATACCCGGGTGCTGCAGTCGACCAAGGACTTGCGATTCCAACGCGAAGCGTTTGAGCACGGCTGCTGACGCAAGCCCGGCACGAATGACCTTTAGCGCAACCCTGCGCTTGGGGCTCTCCTGCTCGGCCTCGTAGACGGTACCCATCCCGCCTTCGCCGATCTTGGAGAGGACCTTGAAAGGGCCGATGCGTTCGGGAATAGCTGCCGCGCGTTGTGCCGGTAGGTCCGCGCGCGTGACCGTCGGTGGCGACGTCGTGGTTTCCATGTCGTCCGACTGGTACGGTTGATCCTCGCTCATATCTGTAGCGTCTCCGGTTCCCAGCAATGGCTGATGGACATGATGGCCGAGCAAGGCAAATAGTTCAAACCGGCACGCCCAAACAAGCCCCCCGCAAGCCTCAGCCTATTTAGCCACCTCTGGACACGAAGAAAGCCAGCCGTAAGTGACTGGCTTTCAAGGACCTGGCGATTAGCGGGGGTTTGATCGAACCTGCAATCTCCGGGTTATGACCGCTTCCCCGCTCGCATAGGGCATTCGCATCCGCCTCATGATGACGCCTTGATCAATCTCGATGTGACGAGGTTCTCGGGGCGCACGGCGCCGGCCTCGAAATCCGATACGTTCTGAAGGGTTACATTGGCGATTTCTCCAAGGGCTTCTTGCGTGAAGAATGCCTGATGGGCGGTCACGATGACGTTGGGGAAGGTCAACAAGCGGGCAAAGATGTCATCCTGAATGATCTTGCCGGAGAGGTCTCGGAAGAAAAGGTCCGCCTCCTCCTCGTAGACGTCCAAGCCGAGCGCGCCGATCCGACCAGACTTGAGCCCGCCGATGACCGCACTCGTATCGATCAAGGCGCCACGACTCGTGTTGATCAGCATGACGCCGGATTTGGCGGCCTGGATGAAACTCGCACTGATAATGTGGTGGGTGGCCGGCGTCAGCGGGCAGTGCAATGAAATAATATCCGACTCGCGAGCGAGCGTGGCAGAGTCAACATACTCCATGCCAAGCGCCACACATTCGGAGTTTTCGATCGGATCGGAACCGAGTACGCGACAACCGAAGCCGCGCATGATGCGTGCGAGAACAGCGCCGATCTTTCCCGTGCCCACGATGCCCACGGTCTTTGCGTTCAGGTCGAATCCCAATAGGCCGTCCAAGGAGAAATTCTGGTCGCGAACGCGGGAGAAGCTACGGTGAAGCTTCCTGTTGAGCGCGAGAATCAGGGCTACGGTATGCTCCGCTACCGAGTGCGGCGAGTATGCCGGCACTCGCGCGACGGTGATTTTCAACGACTCGGCCGCCTCGACATCAACGTTGTTGAAACCCGCGCAGCGCAGTGCAACGAGCCGAGTACCACCCTCCGCGAGGTGTTCCAGTACCTCGCGATCGATCTGGTCGTTCACGAACGCGCACACGGCCGGGAAGCCATTGGCAAGCGGTGCGGTTTTCAGGTTCAGGCCGGCTTCCAGCAATACAAGCTCGTGATGACGGTTGGCATTGGCATGCTCGAAGAAGGTCTGCTCGAAAGGCCGCGCACTGAAGAAGGCCACCTTCATCGTGGGTCTCTTTCATACATCCGGGATGCGTCCACGAGAAACTTCTTTTCTCTGGCCGTTGGCATCCTGTGGCTGCTCGTCACCACCTAGGCATCAACGGATGACCTCGAATTACGGGATCGCGGAACCAGCGTTTCGACGGTCCTAGTATTTGCGATGTCGTCGCATCGTGCAAGATGAGAATGGGCTCTAGCCGCGACGCGACTTGCAATTGATGGACCCCAAACCCGACACGCCCAAACAAGCCCCCCACAAGCCTCAGCCCATTTTGCCACGTCCAGGCACAAAGAAAGCCAGCCGTAAGTGACTGGCTTTCAAGGACTTAAGCGATAGCGGGGCGCGATGCGAGCGATGTTGTGCAGGCGGGAACCAACGCAAGCCCAAGAGCGTCAAATACGACGGGTCGCGATTGCCGCAGACAATCGAGGGCAAGATGATCACGAATTGAAATCAATTAGGCATCGGCAGCGTCTGGACCGCCCTCGCTGCGACCCTTTCAGTCGGCGGTCTCCCACTTATTGCCTGCTGCGAACCAGAACGCCAGGCGACGATCAACGGAATCGACGGACTTGCTTTGGATGGTGACACGGGCATCGTTATCGAGAGTGCGTCGGCGTGAGCGTCCAGGTTGTTAGTGATGCACGACTCGAGGTCCGTCCCCACGCAGAACGCTCGAATTCGACTTGGCGAAGGGTTTCATCTGACGGACCGTCGACATGCAACCGAGCACGACAGGCTATTGCGAATTGAAAACGGATATGCCATCCTGCAACGAGAGTCCGTATTCAACGCCATAGGCTTCGGTGATGGCGTGAAGATCGAACGAACGCTTTTCGCGGTGGCACTCTACCGTGATATTGCATCAGATGAGTCGCCAGCGAGGACGAAGGAGTAAACATCTAGTAAGCTGTTTCGCAAGATTTGCGACTATGCGGGGCGATCGGGGCACGCGGGATTTGGTCTCGCGCTGCACACGGCCTGGCTTCGCCAGACTGCGCCGCCCGCCGCAAGCCGATTGCGGCTTCGTGCCCGGCTCGTGGTACAATGACGCGACCATGATCCGCAATGCAAGTCTGAAGAAGAGGATACTCAGTGGTATCACAGGGGTCTGTGTTTGGTTCGCCGTATCAGTATCTTGCTCAAGCACCTGTCTCGTTGATGACAAATTGCAGGGCGACCCAGATGACTACTCTTTCATACGTGTTGTGTTCGGAGTGCTCATCCCAGTATTGGTCGGGATGCTCGTAGGAATCTTCGTGTACCATGTGATCGCATCGTACCACCGCTGGTTTCCCTCCGGGCATTGCCAGGAGTGCAGCTACGATCTCACCGGCAACGAGTCCGGCGTGTGCCCGGAATGCGGCACGCAGATCCGGGCCGGCGTTTGAACGCGTTAACCGTCAAGAACCGACAAGCCCTGGCAGACCCCGGGCAATCGGCAAGTGTGCGCTGCATCCCCAAGTTGCTATAAGCGGCTCGGAATGGATGACGCCGACGCGACGCCTGCATTGATCGCGTTTTCGGCGCCATCTCGGCTCGATTGTGTATAATGACCATCCTGCACGAGTTGCGTTGGAGTTCGGGCTTTCAGAACTGCAGAATCGAGGTGTTGAAATGCGATTGCGGCACAATACCCGGAGCGGCGGAGCCTTACCTGCGGCGGTACTCGCCTGTGGCCTGCTATGGTCTGTCGCCGCCCCGGGCTCAACTACACCGGCACAGACCGTGATCACTGGGCTCGGCACGGTTCTTGCAGATTCGTCGTCGCCGTCACACCTGCTGGAAAACGTCGGACCAGACTCAAGGATCGAATTTCGTGTGCGCACCCGCACTCTCGCACGTACGGGTACGGTCGTTACCTTCAGGCTGTTCGGCATCACCGATGCCGAGATCTTCGCCGACTCGTGGGTCTCGCCTGCGGATGAGTGGCAGGAACGCTCGTTCACTCAGTTAAGCCGTCTTGCCATCGATTTGCGCCCTGCGTACTTCGTGCTCGAAGCCGGCGCCGATACCGACTATGAGATTACCGCCAGCATCTTCGCGCGAGACGGTTACAACGACGCCGGCGAAAGCTTCGCCACGGCTCGAGCTGTCATGCCGCCGGTGACTTTGCTCGGCAACCTGCGCGGCGAAGAGCCCGGGCACCATTACCGGTTTGACCTGGCGGCCGGCGCGGTGCTCGTGCTGCACGGCAGCTTCACCGGACCCGAGTCGACCGGCAGTCGCTACGACGTCATGGTGTATGACTCCAGCGAAGCCGCCGGCGAAACCGTGATGACCGGCGCGGCCTACGGAATCGAAGCTCGGACGGTTAGCTTCGCAGACGACAGCGACGCGGACGGCACGTATTATCTCGTGGTCAGAAGCGCCTCGGTCGGCGCGGCGCGGGAGCTGTTGGATTACAGTATCGAGCTGCAGGAAGACGGTTCACCCGACGCCGGTCAAGACGGCACGGATGGTGGGGACAGCGACGATCTCGACGGTGATGGAATTCCGGACGACACCGATGATGACATCGACGGCGACGGCCTGTCCAACACGGACGAAGCGGAAATCTGGGGGACGGATCCGCGCGACCCGGACACCGATGACGGCGGCGTCAACGATGGCGCCGAGGTGGCGGACGGACGGGACCCGCTGTACGGCGCCGATGATGCCGGTGCGATCCAGCCTGGGGGCGGGAGCCTCTGCGGCGCTGGACTACTCGGCGTCATTTTTGTCTTCTCTCTTACTCGACTCGCACTGCTGCGGTGCCGGCGTCGGAGATCACTCCCGGCGTGAAAGGGGCGCTGAACCGTTCCCGCCCGAGCGTGCCCGCGCAAGGCCGCGCATGGCATATTCCGCCATGTGGGCGGCCTGAGAATGAAGTCGATATTCTCGCAGGCGGTCCGCCATGCCAAGTACGTGACGTTTCAGGTGGCCGTAGTCGCTGTCCCGCGTGAGTTCTTTTCAGCGATCCAGGATCGCATCCAGCGATTCAGTCTGCCGCCACCCCCGCTGCAGCGTGGCTAAGCCGAAAGCGACGGAAAGGTCGCGGATTCCCACGGGGGCAATGGCCGACGCTGCGCGAATGAGGCCCGCCTTCGTCGTTTTGGAGGTGCCAGGGTAGGATTGGGCTTGAGGAGCCGGCAATTAAGCGTGGCTCAAGGTGACAGACGTCGCTCTCGCTTGGATCGAGTAGGTCGTTCGGATAGCATTAACGGTTGAGGTTCGATAACGGGAAATGTCGCGTGAAGGGTTGACGCTGAAAAACTGCAAGGACTGGGGCAGAAGTGAATAGAACACATCGTGCCATTTTCGTTCTTCCGATTCTGGCTTGGGGTCCAAGCTGCGACTCCTTGAGAATCCAAACTCCACAACCGGCTTCCGACGACCCTGGACGTTGTTTCGAAGAACCACATTCTGCCACCGACAATGCCGCGAACTCGGACCTCGAGCTGTTTCTGTGTGGCGCGCCGAAATGCCTGTTTCAAATGATCGGATGCGTGTTGGAACCTGCTTGCCGTGCAACACTCGACTGCAACTCGGAATGCGGCTCAAAAGGAGCAAAGAGTGAGCAACAAGCCTGCCACCTGGCCTGTCAACTCGGTCAAGGACAAAAGAGCGAGATCTACGGTCCCTTGGTTCAATGCCTCGCTACCAACGGTTGTTTGCCAACTCTGCCCGACGGCACGGATGGCCAATGTCCGGTGAGCAGCGAGAACATTCACAAAGTTCATGTCCTCGATAGCCTTGACGAGATCGAGGGAACATGGCTGGAGGTACGGGGCCTGAATTGTGGTGTTCCTGGGTCGAATTGGGAAGGCGGCTACGATGCGCTTCCCTGCAGATCGGATTCCTGGGTCTATCATGCGCAACAGTGGTGGTATCACACGTCCTTCTGTGCCCCCGCGGAAGACAGAAGCTGCAACGAAGAGGGCGCTGTTCACTTGATCGGAGAGCCAAGGCTCAGCGACGAGGAACCGGGCCTGCTGGAAGTCCCCTACACCAACCCCCCCCTTCAACCTCAGGAGGAACGCTGGTACGTCCTTTCCAGACCTGACCCGGATTGGATTATGTACACCTATTGCGGCTCAACGCCTGTCGGCGAATACGCCGGGTTGAATGTCATGACCCGCGTACCGGAACCGTCCAATGCCGCGATGCCGGCCGAAGTGGACGCCGCTTTTCGGCAGGCCGCCCGAGAATTCAATTTCCCCTATGACGACATGTGTATCACGGATCAGTCCCAATGCCCTCGCGTCACGGCGGAAGAGGATGTGCAGGACTGGGTCGATGGGTTGTGAACGGTGGTGAAGACTGCGTGGTTCCCTCAAGAGCCTCACCGGCTCGAGTATCCCGTAGTGTCCAAAAAGAAGATCGCATCGATGTATCCGCCCTTTCGGGCATCCATGCCCGAGAGTGCTATTGGCAATCTGCGCGTTTTCGGAAAAGGTGCTTAGCTCTGCGCATCAAGCGGAAGTGTCATGGTAACGGTAGTTCCGGTGCCCAGTTTACTGTGTATCCGGATCTCGCCATTGTGGGCCTCGGTGATGGACCGACAAATCGATAGACCGAGTCCGGCTCCGGCACCGTTTTCGGAGGAGCGCGCCTGATCGGCACGGTAAAAGCGGTCGAAGACACGCGGCAGGCTCTCCGCGGATATCCCTAATCCTGTGTCCTCGATCATAATCTGCGCGGCATTCTCATTCATGGAGACTGACACACATACGCTGCCTTTGGCCAGCGTGTACTTGACAGCATTATCGACCAGGTTGCACACGACTTGCTTGATACGTGCGCCGTCTGCGACGATCGTAACAGCCGGTGACTCGCCGGCAGACAAATCCACTCCGCGCTCCTCGGCCACGGGACGATAGAGGTCGACTACGTTATGGATCACCCGCTTCAATTCTACGGTGTCACGCTGCAATACACATTCACCTGCGTCGAGACGTGTCAACAGCAGCAGGTCTTCGGCAATCCTCTGCAGGCGATCGAAGTGCGAGATATTCTCCTCGAGAACATGACGTAGCCCGTCGGCGGACCGCTCGTTTGAAAGGGCAACCTCCGTCATTCCGCGCAGTGCGGTCAGGGGCGTGCGAAGTTCATGCGACGCGTCGGCCGTGAACTGCCGCAACTGCGTAACGTATCGTTCGGTGCGGCCGAGAAGGCCGTTGAACGCCGTGACCAGTTGATCGAGTTCATCTCCCGTCCCGGTCGTACTGAACCGCTGGTCGAGCCGTTCCGGATTGATTCCTTTCGCGTCCGCCGCGATGAGGCGCATGGGTCTCAGGCTGCGCACGGCCAAGAACCGGCCCACAACAACCGACGCGCCGACGGACAGAAGAAGGGCTATGCCGCAGATACGCCGAAACCCGGCCAGAGAAGCCTTCATGCGTTCCATCGAGTAACCGGCCTGCGCGATGCAGGCTCGCCCGTCGCCCAACGTGGTCCACAAGCTGCACAGGCGAAATGACGTCCTTGATCCGGGAGGTGAAAGCGTCTCAAATATGGGTTCGTGCGGTGGGTCCTTCTTTGGTAACCAGTGGATGGCAAGTCGGTCGTTCAATTCGCTCGTGATCAAGAGCTGCCCTTGCGTGTCGTACAGGCGGAATGCCAGGTCGCCCGACGAACGGGCGCCGAGTTCCTGCCGGATTTCGTCCTGCCACGTCGAATCACCGCCGTCGTGTTCGTTGGCACCGCCGAGGAACTCGTAGACCTCGCCTTCGATGAACGTGTCGATTTCGTCTCTCAGCGAGAAGAAAACACCTGCATAGAGCACCGCGCAAAGTGCAGCACATACACCGAATGTGACGACGGCGCCCCACAAAGTCAGCCGCGCACCGATGGTATTGAAGCGGCACTTACCGGTCGGGCGCGCGGAGGACATAGCCGACACCTCGTATGGTGTGAATCAGTTGCGTTTCGAACCCCGCATCGATCTTCTTGCGAAGTCGATTGATGTGCACGTCGATCACATTGGTCATCGGGTCCTGATTCATGTCCCAGACGTGCTCGAGGATCATGGTTCTCGACAAGACCTGCCCCTTGCTACGGGCAAGATACTCGAGGAGCGCATACTCGTTGGGTGACAAATCGACCCTCCGGTTGCCACGATGCACGCTTCGTGCCAATACGTCCACCTGCAGATCGGCTACGACGATCGGGTTGGGTTGGAGATTGAAACCGCGACGCATCAACGCACGAATGCGGGCCAGTAGCTCGGTGAAACTGAACGGCTTGGCGAGGTAGTCGTCCGCACCAAGATCGAGGCCCTTGATTCGGTCGTCGACGGAATCCCGCGCGGTCAGGCAGATCACCGGTGTTCGCACGTCACGTGAACGAACCTCGCGCAGAATCGAAAACCCGTCCACGCCTGGGAGCATCAGATCGAGGACAATAGCGTCGTACGTTTCGGTAGAGGCCTTGTGCAGGCCGTCAACGCCGTTGTCCGCGAGGTCCACGGCATACGAGGCTTCTCGGAGGCCCTTCTTCAGAAAGTCAGAAACGCCGTGATCATCTTCGATAACCAGTACACGCATGCTGTCGGCACCTTCCGCCCGGAATCCCACGGCCGGCCAACCGTAATCCGCCGACGGGAGTGTAGCCCCCTGCCGATCGCGCTGCAATTCTCGACGGGCGATCGTGGAGAACCGGCCGTCGGCCGATCGGATCGCTGGAACCCGGGAGTGAGCATGACAGAATTGTCATTTTTCCGTAATGGCATCGCCACGTTCGATGTGTATGCTCGCAGCGGCGTGATCCAAGAGGCTGGCGCGGTCGCCGACATCAACATGCGCCAAGAGCTGTGAATGGAATATCCTGAACCTGAAAAGATGAATGAACGCCGAGATGATCGTTTCGTGGGCGCCTCTACTGGGCTTGGCGGCGTGCCCGATGAGTTTCGTGGGTTGTGTTGCTTTGGCGCGTGTGCAGACGTATGCGGCTCCGCCGAACCAGTCCTGCGAGCGTCATCATGAACGCGCAAGCCAATCTGACAGAGGAGCCCAAACCATCCAAAGCCCGCTGGGGACTGGTGGTCGTCGGGCTTATCGTGGTGGCTGTGGCTGTTGTCATTGGACGCGGTCGCCAGGCCGATGACGCCGGTTTGGCGCGGGCTCTTGCGGGGACTTGGACCGCCACCGATCCCAACGATGCGTCGCTCCATCGTCGCGAGCTTCCGGTGACGCATGAGCAGCTGGTCATCCTGGCGGACGGCACGCTCACGCACCTCGTCGAACTCGCATCCAAGCCCGGGAAACCGGAAACCGACCCTTGGGGATGGAAGGTACGCAAGGGGCGGTTGTACGTGCAGTTCCGGGGAGATGACGCAAGCGGACAGTGGCTATCCGGCATTCCTTTTTCGGTTTCCGACGAGGCGCTGTCCATTCGAATCAAGGATCATCCCCCCAAAGAATGGGTTCGGCGCTGAGGCCGAGGAAGAGCTCGTACATGCCATCCAAGTCGACCACGGCGAATGAGAAGGCTCACCAACCGCGCGTTTCCGGCCTAGAGGATGCCGTGCCGGACCGGTCGGGCGCGGCCCGCCGCCCCAAGCGAATTCGGCTGAATGCGCAAGCGATACCTTGCCCTTCGGAAGTTCTTTGGAGTTACTTGCTCCTCACGTATGCGGTGCTCCTTCTGAACACGTGGGGATTTCTGAAGCACATTGCGCTTACCGGCATCTGGTTGACCGCTTATTCGGAAGCGGTTCAGGTCGTCTATTCGCTGCTTTATCTAAGTCCTGTCGTCATCTTCGTATATGCCTTGCGCCGCATTCTGGACTTTCGTCCCTTGCGGCGAACGCTCGGCCTGCGCGAAGCCTGGAACCGTCGCATCGTCTACGCTGTTGCGATCGTGGGCTGCACACTGGTGCAGTTTGTGGTTTTCGTGGACAAGTCGGTATTTGACGTGTTTGGCTTCCACCTCAACGGTTTCGTTTGGAATCTCGTGTTTACACGTGGCGGGATCGAATCCATGGGGGGCGGATCGGGAACCACGCTTTACGCGGCACTCGTGGGTGTCGGATTTCTCGTCATGCAAGCCGGGTTGCTCGTGCTTGTGTGGAAAGTGGACTCGGTTCGCAGCGCCGTGGTTCGTTTGAAGCGTCGTCGATCTATCATCATCGGTGTGTGCTGCCTGTCGATCGCGGGCTTGTACGCCCAGGTTGGCTACGGGATCAATACATTCCGCAGTTACGGTCCGAGACTGAGCGTCGCCAGTGCCTTTCCTTGTTTTGTTCCCACGACATTCGCGAGAATCGCGAAATATCTCGGGTATGAAGCACGCCGAATGCCGACCATGGCTGCCGGGGAAGACGCGTTCGGTCTCAAATACCCCTTGCACGAGATTCGTCGTGATGCGGGCGTCAAGCCACCCAATATCGTCTGGTTCGTGTCGGAGTCTATGCGGGCGGACATGCTCGATCCGGAAATCATGCCCAACGCTTGGGAATTGGCGGAGCGGTCCAGCAGGTTCGAGCGCCACTACAGCGGCGGCAACGGGACGCGCATGGGGATGTTTGCGATG
>Ga0055481_10000533_pt1 | contig 12669 bp, 14 predicted proteins | sample Muzzi_PWC_D2_FD_57936 | JGI IMG/M metagenome (GOLD analysis project Ga0055481, IMG submission 57936) | Wetland microbial communities from San Francisco Bay, California, USA, that impact long-term carbon sequestration - Muzzi_PWC_D2 | ecosystem: Environmental > Aquatic > Marine > Wetlands ... | reverse complement strand
ATGGCGCCGCCTATGCTCACGTAGTACGAGACGTCGGCAATACTTACAAAAAGCCTGTATCCGAACCTCATTTTCATTATGCCGACTGCGTCGTCAAAATCCTTCGCATCGTCCCCGTCGATAGTGACTATAGTCTCTTTTCTGAGATCGACTCTTCTTTTTATCTCCCGTTCCGGTATCTCCTCTTCCATCGCCTGAGTCTCTCTCATGCAATCGGGCGGGAAATCTTCCTGGAGGTCGTACTCTGCGAGTATGCCCTTTTTTTCCACATCCAAATCACCCGCCTTACCGAGAACTTCAGCTATATGCCCGCGTAGAACACGGCTTGGCGAAACCTTATTGCTTATCTCGAACACAACGAGGCTGTTGTTCTTCAACCCCTTCATCTCATTATATTTGAGGGGAATGTGAGGGATTCTGTCGTCCCTTGGAATGATTTTGCCGGATTTGCCTCTCTTAACGAAATTACCGAGAATCTTGCCGCCTTTTTCCATACCCTTGATAAGGGTAGATTTGGCATTCTCTTTTTTGGGTTTCTGCTCGTCGTTTTTCCTGGGGATTGTGTAGCCGCCTTTGGTTCTCGAGAGCAATCCGTCCCTTACCATCCGCCCGAGAACCTTCTTCAGAACGAATCTCTTATCTTTGGGCACGCCCAGACGTCTCGAAATCTCTTTAGACCTCATCGGCCTGAAGTTAGATGCCTTAATTAAATTGAGAATGTCTTTAGGTTTGGAAACTCTCATACGTAAACCGTCGGGAAAACATAGATTGTCATTTAAGGACAGTTTGTAAAACTGCAAAAAGGATAACGTTAATCAGGTTCCTCGATAGAAATTAATAGTGTGTAATGTTACATAATTATAATACAAGTGCAATCAGGCGGGGTTAATCGGTTATTTATTATATCATCTTTTGGGCGGTTGATTAAATCGGCGATTTCAGATACAATTCCTTCCGCCTTGTGAGAATCGAATTAACATAGGAGATTTGACTCTGATGCTCAGTAAAAACATACTTGGCGCAATTTTGATTTGTCTCATAGTCTTTACGTTTGTCGGAGTAGGATTTTACCTGGGGTTAGATCTAACCTGGGCGTCCTACTTCAAAATACTCGCCTTAGTAGCTTTAGTGGCTGTGGTCGTTTCCGCCATAATCAATACCGTTCCGGCCAGTATCAACAACAAGTAAACCCTTTTTTCTTTCCGGACTTTCGTGATATTGTCAGGGCGTAATTATTAGATCGGATTGCGCCTGCGGGCCGGCTTCTTCGTCGGGGTGATACCGCATAATGTGTCTAAGATAGCTCCTCGGGTTGGAGTCCATTTCAGAATAGAATTTGGCTTCTTTCAGAAATTCATTCACCACGCTTACGGAATAATCGAGTGTCACTTTACCCTGGCCTATCTCCGGGTCGTCTTTGAAATCCGTCACAGCTACGAGAATTTGGCTAGAGAGCTCGTTTGCATAGATGTTATCGCCGCTGTGCTGATATATAAGCCCTTTCTTCTCGGTCTCGAGTGTGTTTTTTACCAGCTCTAGAGCTGAGACGAGATCCGAATCCTTCAAATTCTTATTCGCCCGGAACGAGTCCGCGAAAATTTTCTCGAGTCTTGCGAATACCTCCGGGTGGCGCTGATAAAGCTCGGCCCGTCTGATATAACTCCGCGCCCCTTCCTTCTTGAGCCTCTGATGCATGACCTTTATCTGCTGGTGTTTCTGTCCCTCGACGAAAAACCTGCAATCGGGCGGACAGTTGATCTCCACACCCCTCTTCTCCCCGCAGCACACTGGACAGATTGAAGCCCTCTTTGCCGGACAGAACCTCTTCGCTTTTCTCTTCTCACAAATTACGCACTTCATGATGTTTTCTATGCGGCCCTGGGCGTTACGTTCTCTTTGACCCAATCAATGATCTCATCCGTAGAAGTCCCCGGCTCGAATATGGCCTTCACACCTTTTTGCCGGAGAGCTTCAACGTCTTCTTTTGGTATGATACCCCCGCCGAAAAGCGTGATGTCGCTTATTCCCCTCTCTTCGAACAGACGGATGATTTCCGGGAATATAAAATTATGCGCGCCCGAAAGTATGCTCAGTCCTACGGCGTCGACGTCCTCCTGAAGAGCGGCTTCGACGATCTCCTCGGGGGTGTTGTGCAGACCGCTGTATATAACGTCGAACCCGGCGTCCCTGAGCGCGCGGGCGACGATCTTAACCCCTCTGTCGTGCCCGTCGAGTCCCGCTTTACCTATCAGTATTCTCAATTTTCTATTCTCCCGACCCGATCAAGATTTATCAATACGGTCCAATAATATATTGACACAATATTGTATATCAATATGAACAGAAATATAAATTCAGAATAAGCCGGACATTGGAAAGTTGTGTATGTAAATACAACTCGATATTCAGCGAAATACAGAACTCAGATTCGGACAAAAATAGTAATAACATGTACTCTTTGTATAAATGCGAGACTCGCTAGGTCACAGCATGTACCCGACGCAACATGTTTCAAGAATGCCGCTGTTGGTAACATGTTCTGATCTACCGCTAAAGTTATAGGCACCCAAATAAATCCCACATACTAAGGACCTGGTGTCGGCTCAGTTTCAGACTCAACACTTTGAGTGATGACAACTGCCGCTTCAACCACCAGATCTTTGGGCGGAGGCATCGGGCATAAAGCCGCTAGCTCCGGAGGTACTTCGAGGATTATCCTTGCTGTAACTATTTGCGTCCCGCCTTGTCTAAAAGCGTTATACTGGACTACAAACTGCCCGGCGTCCAGGCTTCCCAACACAGGCACATTAACGATTTCAGATCCGTCGTTCAAGGAGCCTAGTGCCGGGTTGCTAATGGAGACCTCAGCTATAGTTCCGGGTTCTATCCCGATCGTATTAAATATAAGACTGAGGAATACATCCTGTGCTTCAGCGTCCATGGGATTCGGAACGGAGATATCCTGGTCTTCCGGCGGTATAATTCCTACGCCCTGCAGGGTCAAGGTTATGAAATCGCTCTCCTCATCGCCGTCTGCGGGATTGATTGTCGCCGATATATTTACGGTCGCGACATTCTCTACTCCTACGAGCACTCCCGCGAGATAATTAACGAATGCCATTCCGTTGTTGATGAATTGGCTGCTGTCGAATAAACAGCCCCTTAAGTCCGGGGGCAGACTGTCTGAGAATGTTATCTCGAAATTAATCGGCGTTCCGTTGGCCACAAGCTCCGTGTTGATCTGTAATACGGACTCGTCCGAAGCATTTCCGTACAGAACGTTGGGGTTGCCGCTTATACCTATTATCGCGGTGCCTATCGGATCGTCCGATACTTTATTGTTATCGAGACTGTTGGAGCATGAATGCTGAAATACAAGGAAGAGCACTATCAAAATCAGCGCGGAAAAGCGTCTGAACGGTCTGTTGTTAAGAATCCTTTTTATGAGCATGAATATCCATTCCTCCTTCATTCAAAATTAACGGAGTTAGTTTAAAACATCTGCGTTCACCGAGAACTCGACTACATCCACCGAGCCGCTGTCGGTCGAAGCTTCGAGAGTCGCCGGGTCAACTATCACATCACCACTGACCAATATTACTACGAATGCCACTCCTCTGTTGTCCGTAAGAATGTCGAATGGGGAATCTACGAAAGCTCCCATCTCGAACCATTCTGTGATCGGCGTGGACAAGCAGCGCTGCGGCTGGCAGGCATGGTCGTTTACTAGCTGGAGCGCCCGGGCATCGCTAACGCCGTCGCCGTTCGTGTCGACAACGAGTGAATTTTCGTTCGCGAAAGAAAGAGTCCATATTACCCTTACGTCGTTTAAAGGCAGACCCTCGGGGTCCAGCACCTGAGCCTGTACGAGCCTCGGCTCAAGCGAGTTCGGCGGGATTGTTATATCCCCGGGCGGATTGAGAATAAGGACCTCCGAGCCGAAAGGGGCGAAGGCCGGATTGGATCCGCCGCAGCTTACCGCGATTATTCCCGCCGCAAGCATTCCCACAACGAGGGAAGGGAACAGCATTTTCGCAATAATATTTCTTTTCATCACTTCATCCTCCTAAATTGATATACAACTGCCTGTTATCTGACTATTCTCGGGGTTATGAATACCAGAAGCTCCCTCCTCTCGTCGTTTGTTCCGGTATTCTGGAATAGCCATCCAATCAGCGGCAGCCTCGAAAACCAGGGAACGCTGCTGTTGGTTTCATCAACCCTCCTTGTAAATATACCGCCAATTACAATTGTCTCTCCGTCGCTCGCGAGCACCTGCGTTGTCGCCTCGTTCCTCCTGATACTCGGCTGACCGTTGGCGCCTGTCAGAGCGGGGTCCGGAGAATTGTCCGTTACTATAATGTCCATCAAAACCCTTTCGTCGTTTGTCACCTGCGGTGTGACCTGGAGCCTGAGTGTGGCGTCGACAAACTGCGTCTGTGTTCCCGCCGCCGATACGCTCAGGAACGGAATCGATACTCCCTGCTCGATCCTCGCCGGCGTGTTATCCAGCGTGAGCACTTTGGGAGACGAGAGCACGCGGCCGTCGCCCCTGGCCTCGAGCGCCGAGAGCCTCAGGTCAAGGTCGTACGCGCCCGTTAGGCTTCCGAGAACAATGCCGAATACTCCCCCGGCGCCCGGTCCCGCGGCGGCAGGCAAGTCTATTATGAAGTTATCCGCCGTCGTTCCGAAAGGGGCTCCAATTGTAGTACCGCCGGCTTCTATGCTCGACGGGAACGTCGCTCCCGTCGGATTTCCGGTAGCAGCCGACGCTCTGTAATTGAACCCCCACTGAACACCCAGATCGCGCGTGAAATTCAGAGTCGCCTGTACTATGCGCGACTCGATTAAAACCTGAGGTGTTCTGGTGTCGAGGTCCCGGACAAGGTCTTCTATCTGAGCCGCTCTCAGGGCCGTATCGTTGATGAGAATGCTGTTGGTGCGGACGTCTACTCTGATCTCCCCCCTGTCGCTAAGAAGCGGCTCCACGAGCGGAATGAGCTCTGCGGCGTTTGCGTAATTCACGAACACCTGCTTGGTAATAAGAGGCTCAAGCTGCTCGTTTGATTGAGCGGCCCTTCTCACTGCCTGCTGCCTCGCCTGAAGTGTGGCGAGAGGGGCAATCCTCATCACGTTGCCGTCCAGGTAAGCGCCGAGTCCCGCGTCTTCCAAAATAACATCAAGAGCCTGATCCCACGGGATATTCGTCAGTTTAAGAGTTACCGTGCCCGTTACGTTCCTTGCGATTATCATGTTAAAACCGCTTATATCCGCAATAATTCTGAGCACGTCTCTTATATCGGCGTCCTTGAAATCAAAAGAAACCAGCTGCCCTTTGTATTTCTTCTTCGCGCCGGGTACCGAGGTAAGCCTGAAGTCAAAGGCGTACAAATCATCCGGTTTTACGTCGACCTCGACTTCTTCAGTCTCGGTCTCTGCCATTGCGCGGGTTTTACCGAAATTAAGCGTGATAAGGTTATTGTCCTGGCTTAACTCGACAGGGACGTCTTCTTCCTTTAGCTCAATCACCAGTATCACGTCACTGGGCTTAATGGGATCCCGGAAGGACGAGATGAAGTTGATCGGACTGTCGAAGTCGCTTACGTCCCTCGAGACCTGAAATTTATCCGCCAGGATAACATTGCTTATCTTCAGGCTGACTTTTGTTTCTTCGTCCGCAAGTCTTTCGTACTGAACAGCTGAAGTGGTCCCGATCGACACGATTCCCATTCCGTCCTGTACCTCGAATCCTATGCTCTCAACCGAATTGTACTCATCGGAGGGATTCGACACTACGTCGGAAGGTCCGTACTGGGACTGCGCGACTTGAAAGGGTATTTCTTCACCATTCAAAACGTTTGGATTGGTATTTACCGCCTTACTTAAAGACGAATCATTACTATCATTTAATTCCCGATCAGTTCCGCCAAGAGCCTGCGGTCCCAAAAACAATGCACAAACAAATAGCAGCGTGACCGTTCTCAATAGGAATTTCATTAATCCACCCTCCTTGAACTAATCATCCTCCTTGCTCAAAGTTCAAATCAATTCTCTTCATTCTGAAACGCCAACACCGATTTTTTTACTTCGATCTTTGCTTCACCATATACGTTTTCGTATTTCGTTTTCTCCTGCACGAGAAGCCCGTTATCCCTTACCTCCAGAATCTCACCGTCCTGATTCCCGATTTTATCCCCTACTCCGAGGAAATACGTGTTCGCCTCCGGGTCTACGACCATAGCTTTGGGCTCGCTGCCGACCCACACAATGCCGGAAATTCTGTACTGGTCGAGGGGGTATCTTTGCAGCGGGGGACGAATTGAAGGTGACGGCGCTTGAGAGGTCGCGACAAGCTTCAAAAAAGGTTTGAAAGGATCGCGCTTGCCGGTGGACTCATAGGGCGGGGCTGCTTTCGCTCTGATCGACTCAGCTCTTTCTTTTTGCGGATCGGGCGTTGTATCCGATTCAGCCTTGTGCTGATCATCCGTCTCCGCTCCGGTTTCTTCAACCGTTGTCTGAGCGTCTTCACCTTCGGGTGCCGGTTTATTTTCCCGCGCCTTTTTGATTACCTGATAGCCCTCGGAAACGGTTTCGTCATCGGTATTCGCGCCTGACTCCTGTGCAAATACGTAGCTGTCCGTGAGCACAATAAGCGCTAATACAGCCATTAAGACAAATATTGATCCGATTTTCCGCTTCAACATTATGCTCATTTCGTTCTGCCCTTTATCTTCTTCTCCCTATCTGTCGATGACAGCTCACTTCGCTGCCGCCGGTTCCGGCAAAAGTCTGAAAGTTACGACATTGAATTTAGCATTGAGTTTTACGTTCCCGCCGCGAAGTTCATTGCGCGTGAGCTTGAGGTCCCTTACGTTCACTATCCTCGGCAGCCTGGATATACGATCGAAAAAGTCCGCCAGATCGTAATATGAGCCCACTACTTCCATTTCAACGGGGATTTCGGCATAGATATCCTTCGGTACCTGTCCTTTCGGAGCGAATATTATAGAATCGAGGTTTGAAGCGGAAATTTCCGAATATACGCCGTCTATCAACGCCGGAATCTCCTTTTCCTTTGGAAGCTTCCTGGCGGCAAGCTCAAACTCGCGATTTAACCTTTCATTTTCTTTCTCGAATTTGGGCAGCTCGGCGGCTATAGCCTCGTACTCGCTCACCTGTTTCTCAAGCTGCCTGAGCCTGCTGCTTGCCCTGGTCAGCTCTTCGGACTTTGGCGACCAGAAAAAATACCAATATACAGCCGATATGACCGCCACCAGTAATATCAGGATGGCGATCTTGTTCTGAAGCGGCTGTTCCCTTAATCTTTCTGCCAAATCCTCTATATAATCCATCATAATCTCACCGAAATAATTTCAGACCTTCTATTTATCATGCACGCAAACTTGGTAATTACGGGGACTGTCCTCCGTAATTGAGTCTGGTCTGAATTACAAAGCTCCTCAAGTCCTGCTTTCTTATATCCGTCTTCTTAATGACTCCCAGCTCAACGCCCGTGAAATAAGGGGAGCTCTGCAGTCCCTCCATAAAATCAGCCACCGTAAACTCATTGTCGGCCACTCCGACTAATTTCGCATTCAGGCTCGTCTCGCTGAATTCATCAATCCATGCCCTGTTCGGTATGGCGCCTGCGAGCGCATCCATAACATATAACGGGCCGGTTCTGTTTTTCTCCAGAATATTTATTATCTCTATCCTTCGATTGAGCTCATTATTCTTTGCCTTGAATTCGTCTACTTTCTTCTTTATTACCTCAAGCTCCCTGATCCTTTGCTGTGCTTTTGATATTCTCCGGTTTACGTCCTCGAGTTTACCGTTCTGCACGAGATGCAGCGTGATAATAACGGCAAACAATGCGACGAGCACAATGAATCCGAAAAACAGCTCACCGAATCCTTTGGTCTCCTTTCTTTCCTGTACGGGAATCAGATTTACTCTGATCATTCCTTATCCCCCGGTTTTCTCAAAGCCAATCCCATAGCCACGCACACCTTAGGCGATATCGATTCTATGTACTCCGGGTCGAAATCATCCTTATCGTATCCGACGATCTTGAAAGGATTTAAAAAATCAACGTTTGTATCCATCATATCCGCCAGAGTATCTTTCAAACCTGTAACCTTCGAAGACCCACCGCAGATCATCACGTTGCCGACTCTGCTTGTCCATAAGGTTGAGGAGAAGAAATCAAGGGTCCTCTTGATTTCTCCGCAGATTAATTCGTTAAATTCCCGGGCCAAAGTACTAAAAGCTTGAGATTGTTCATCCTCCAAAGGAGAGAATTTCATTCTTTCAACTTCCTCATAATCAAGGTTGAGCTCCTTCATAATCTCTTCCGTGAACTGATTACCACCGGTCGATATATCCCTGCTGAACACCGAGAGCCCTTCGTGTATTATGTTGATATTGGTAACCGAGGCGCCTATATTCACGAGCGCGAGCAGTCCATTCGACTCCGGGTAATTTATCTCGTACATGTTTTCGAGCGCAAACGCATCTACATCGACAACGACAGGATTCAGTCCGGCCTCTTTTACTACGGAGACATAGGAATTGGTAACGTCCTTTTTAGCTGCGACTATCAGAACGTCGATATTACCCTCAGGTGTTTCGCCGGGCATTACCTGATAATCGTAATGTACATCGTGTATGCTTTGAGGAATGTACTGTTCGAGCTCCCACGGAATAGATTCCCTGAGCTCCTTCTCCGACATTCTGGGCAGGCTTACTTTCTTTATTATCACCGAATGCCCGGATATGGAGATAGCAACATTTTTAGTTTTAACCCGCAAATCATCTATCAGGTTAGACACCGCTTCAATAACGGAGTCGTGATCTTCAATGACCTTATTGACTATGGAATTCTGAGGCAGCAAAATCTGCCCGATATTTTTTAGCTGGTAGCCGCTCCTTCCCGACCTAAGCTCCACGAGCTTGACCGTGTTAGAACCAATGTCCAAGCCTACCAGTTCTTTTTTGCTGAAAAACAAGTTATCCTCCCTACTTACATTACTAATTTAACCACTTTATTGAAGTTTTTGCAATACTAGCTTTAAAACAGATTAAATCAGTCTTTAATTGTATGAGATATTCACCTGTTTTAACTGGTTTTTCGATACTTACGGTCAATGAGACCATGCCGTGAAAAGTGATAGATATATCAATCAATGAATATAGAATAATTTGAAAATAGAACCGTCGAATATACAAAGAAAATGGATTGAATGGATAAATCTTTAATTAATCAAGGCAAGCACTTTCGTACTAGTTAAGGTGTATCCTCAGGACCGTCGTAATATATTTCCACCTCTCTGGAAAAAACCCTGCCCGGATCAGAGGCGACCGACATACTGAAAAATGCCCTTTCGGAAGGATATAGCATAGCCGTGGGGTTGTCTTCATCTATTGAGACTGAGTTAGCTTCTATAACATTGCCGTCCCGGTCTTTGAGCATAATCACAATATAGACAGAACTTACAGGATCTTCTCCCGTGTTAATAACCGCACCGTTGAATTCAAGGTTTCCGTCCCTGTCGGTACTCTCGAGTATGGGGCCGTCCAGCTGCACGGACCCGTCGTTATTAGGGCTCGCACATCCCCACGCTATGAACAGCGCTAAAATTAATGGAAAAAGAATATATTTTCTCATGGTTTCCTTTTTTCAGCCAATTGAGAGATCGATATCACGTTCTTTTCCGCATCCTGTTTCTTACCGCCGCCCTGGTCGTCGCCGTCGTGCTCGGTTTTATGATCCTCGATTATGTCTCCCAATACCTTATGCATAATTTTAAGAGCGCCGATTGAATGATCCTTGAGATAACCTTTTTCGAATACGACTTCCCTCTTCCGCCTGGCCATCAGCAAATAAAATATAAAAGCCTGGTTGTTTAACACTATTAACATAGCGGCGTATAACAGGTAATTGTCCGCGAAAACCTTTTTTAAGATCGCCTTCGTATCGGAATCGATTTTTACGATACCGAACGGCTCGGTTTCAGCCTGTGAAGTAAACGGAACCGAAACCGATATAATTCCGTTTTTGTCTTTTACGGTATAACCCTCGTCCGGATAAAACTCTTTCATAAACAAGCCGTCGGTCGTGAGACTTTGCTCGACGTCTTTCTTAAAAACAACGCTGAAGAATTTAGGTGCGATCTCAAACGTATTGAACAGCTTTTTTCTCCCGAGCCTCTTATCAAGAAATATATAGAATTCTCCGCTCGTGGGCTCCTTGCCTTCTTCGGAATAAAAGTCGCTGGCCAGATCCCCTATGGTCTCGGATATGGCCCTCGTCTTATTTACGAACTCGTCCTTAGCTTTATTGAACTGGAACAGAAACACCAACCCTATCAGAGCCAGGATGCAGAGCTCTATTCCTATTGCTTTGGCGATTGTCGAAAACTTACTCATTACGCGCATTTCATAAACTCTTCGAGTATCTCCTGAACCCCATCGTCACTGGAATGCCTGAGGAGCATGAATATCATTCCGCCGAAATCCCTCCTCATGTCGTGATTGAGACTCCTGTAGAGATTGATTAAAGCTTTTTCCGCATCTGTTAACACCTCGAAACTGTCTTCGGAAATGTCTTCCTTTTCCATAAATCGTTTGAGGCGTTCCTTCTTGGCAATAGCCCATAATTCTTCGAATTCAACCTGCAGTATTAATGCGATTTGCTGGCAACGGTCCAAGGACGGCGCATCGACCTTGCCGGTCTCAAGCTGGTGAACAAACACGCTCGACACACTGAGCGATCGAGCCAGGTCTTCCTGGGTAATACTTTTCTGCTTCCTCTTACTCTTCAAGTAATCGCCAAATCTCATTATTACCTCCGAAAGTATATAGTAGTCCCCATGCTATTAACCCTTTACGTTTAATTGTACATTATAACTATGTGCGATTGCAACACTGTTTAAAAGTTATTTGAGCCATGTAGAGGAGAATATTACGGCTCTAAAAACGGTAATTCCGCTCCTGTTTTTATTCATACCGCCAACCGAGTGTCCGAGGATACTTCAACAAATGTATCACAAATTATTTGTCCATCCTCGAGCTCAAGCTGGTAGTGCTGGAGGTTCAGTTGTGCAGGGCCTGAAAGGACCTCCCCTGTCCGTGAGAATATCGAATTATGGCAAAAACGGAGCATCCCTTATCGTGACATATGGGACCATAAAGGACCCGTAATCTATTACATTGACGCGGTTGGGCTGTTTATCGGCCACGGATCTCTATGGGGGGTATGGCTGGTCCAACTAATATCGCTCATAACAGCTGTCTCGTTTGGCTATATAGTGCTTGGCAGATCATTTGGGAGAATACCGGCAGTTTTTGCGTTGATAATGTTTCTCCTCGCGTTCATTTATTTAAATTATGACGATCACATCAGGGAAACAATCGGCGGAAATATAACGGAAGAATACGGGCTCCCACTCAGTTTCGCTACTCTTTATTTATTTTGGCGATTGCGAAATTCAAGCTCGAGCTTGATTTACACCTTCCTTATAGGAGCGATTTTCTCGATTGCTTTACTGTTGAGGCCGAATAACACGGGAATGCAAGTTGCCGTTGCCTTATTTATATTTTTTGCAGGCATATTGAACCGTCGAATATATCACCTGATTAAACAAATCCTGGCTTTTATACTCGGTTCACTCATCATAATGATACCGGTTCTGCTCTATTTCAATTGGAATGATGCACTAAAGGATTTTCTTGATTTATTTTTAAAATATAATCTCGTTTATACGACATCCAGCTTAAGGTCCAAAATAGATTCGATAAATTACGGCCTTGTACTCCTTCTCCCCACCGGCCTGCCTCTCCTGGCGTTTGTCGCTTGGATTGGTGGAATATTCACTATAGGCAATGGAACGTTACTCAAGAAAAACCAGAGGGATTTAGTTTTGATCGGCCTGATAGGTATGCCTATTGAGTTTATTATGTCCGCCGCCGCTGGCAGGTCTTATCATCATTATTACATAAACTGGCTGCCGGTGTTCACACTCCTGACATGCTATTTCGTTTTCATCTTCATCACTCAATTTTCCTCTACGAAAATCAAAGCGTTTGGACGTGCAGTAAGCGCAAACTATCTGTGGATCTTTGCTTTTCTGATCACCCTGTCAGGCCTTACATGTGTACAGATCCATTCCAATATTGGAGGCCTCTCCGGCTTTTTAGGACAGGTAATGTTCAGCAAGCAGCGTCCCAATCCGGTAATAGAGGAAATTAACGATGTTGCAGAAAACGAGAACTACTTATTGATGTGGGGTGCCGAATCATCCGTCAATTTTATAACCGAAATTAAGACCCCTACTCGCTATCTCTATCAGTACCCTTTATATACCTGCGGCTATTATACAGAAGAAATGCTGGAAGAATTCCTCGATGATATAGCGCACAGGAAACCTCTGATTGTCGACACCTCAACTACAAACAAACTGACCCCTCCTATTGATGATGACAAGAGAAAGTTATGGAGAAAGGTTACTTTCGCGGGGAGACAAACAAGTGATTGTGTGCAGTCCCCGGCTATGGATAGAGTGTACGGATTTATAAATTCCAAATACGAACCCGTAGACGTCATAAAAGAGTGACCTTCTCCCGGATAACTGGACCAGATATAACTAGAGAAATCTGGCAAAATAACAT
>Ga0055481_10000530_pt1 | contig 12694 bp, 10 predicted proteins | sample Muzzi_PWC_D2_FD_57936 | JGI IMG/M metagenome (GOLD analysis project Ga0055481, IMG submission 57936) | Wetland microbial communities from San Francisco Bay, California, USA, that impact long-term carbon sequestration - Muzzi_PWC_D2 | ecosystem: Environmental > Aquatic > Marine > Wetlands ... | reverse complement strand
ACAGATTCTCGACTACGCTGGGCGGGACGGTCGGGCAGAGGCCGCCCTGGAGCCCCCCGCTCTCCCCGCCGTCGAAGGTGTACACGCCGGCGAACGTCTGCTTGATCGGATCGACGAGGACCGTCACGACCCCGGGGATGCCCCCGACCTGGGCGTTGTTGTCACCCACGGTCCCGGAGACTACGCCCTGGAGTGTCGGGAAGTCGACCGTCGCGAAGACGCCGCGGATGGCGTTGCCGATCTGGACGAAGTTGAACGGACCCCCGATGCTGCCGCCGGAGCCGTCGTCACCGCTGTGGTCGCCACAGTACAACACCGGGGTCACGCCGGTGGCCTCTTGGAGCGCCGAGAAGATGCCGGAGCCGACGGGGCTGGTGTAGCTCCCGTCAATGTTCCCGTTGGCGACGGTGCCCGTGAACGTGAAGCCGCCGCCCGTGGCGCTCACGGTGTTGCCGTTGAAGGCGATGGCGGTGAAGATCTGTTGGACGCCGTTCAGGGTGAAGGCGCCGTTGCTCCCTGTGCCGTTGTCCGAGAGGTTGAGGGTGACGGTGCCCGTCTCCGTGCCGTTGAGCGCCGCAAGAACCCCATCGAATCCGGTCAGGGTGTTTGCGCCTCCCGGGCCGTCGGAGCCGCAGCCCGCCAGGAGCGCGGCGGCACCGACGAGCACCGAGGCGGTGCGTCGCGAAAGGGTAGTCGATGCGGACAACGGCATAGTCACACTCCGGCGATGGGCGGGATCATGAGGCGGACGGGGGGAAGCGTTCCAGACTCCAAGCTAACGGGCCGACCTTCGCCGAGGCAATCGGCCCTCAGGTGTCTGCGTCCCCCTCGGCCAGCGGGGCGGTGCGGCACAGGCGGTAGAGCTGGCGGTCCGTCAGCTTCCGCCAGTCGGCGGGATACTCGGGCGTTTCCCGCGTCTCTGTCCGAGATTGACAGCGCAGGATGGCGAACACTGTCCCGGGATGCTCCTCCCAGACGGCGTACAAGAGGTCGCCGTTTTCGTCCTTGATCTCCCGGCGTTCCGGGGGTGTGGGGCTCATCCCGGCCTCATTGGCGGCGCTTGATCTCTGCCGCCGCCTGGGCGCTGCCGCTGGCGGCCGCCTTCCGAAGGAGGTTCATCCCATCCTTCTCCGACCGCTTGACGCCACGGCCATCCAGCGTCATCAGCGCGAGCCGATACATCGCCTCGGCGTCCCCCTGGTCTGCAGCCTTCTTATACCACGAGGCCGCCTGCTTCAGGTCCACGGTCCCCGCCAACCCCGACTCGAAGATCGCGCCGAGGATGCGCTGGGCAAAGCTCTCCCCCCGCGCCGCCTCCGCATTACAGAGGGTGACGGCCAGCTCCCAGGACTTGGCGAGGTAAGCCGTCGCACAGGAGGTCGGCTGCGCCGCCGCCGGCTCCTTGCGGGAGGGGGGCGGGGCGCTCGGCTTGGGCGCGGGGCGGGCCGTCCGGGTGGGCCGCGATGCCACCGTGGAGAGTCGCGGTGCCCACTCGACCGTCCGTCCCGGTTGGGTGAGCTCCACCGTGTCGATGAACGTCTGGTAACCATCGGCGGTAATCCGCGCCTCGTGCTTTCCCAGTCCCAGCTCGAGGAGTCGGCCACTCTGCTGAGCTCCGCCGATCTCCAGGACGGCTCCGTCGGGGAGGGTCGTGGCCACGAGGAGGAAGCCGGTCGAGTCCTGCGGCACCGCCTGCCCCGCCACCGAGGCCGTGTCGGCGGGGAGGGCGGCCGCGGTGCCGGTTTCCCGGCCCAACCACACCACAACGAGGAGCGCCACCAGTGCCACCGCTCCGAGTACGATCCCAGTCAGGCGAAGGCGCGCGGGCGTGAGCCATGGTGTCGGAGACCGTGCCGCACGTCGTGGCGGGGCGGCCCTCGCTGTCGTGGATGCGGCCGGCGGCTCCGTCGGAGGCGGCCCCACCCGGGGAGCCGACCGTCGCTCGGGGCCGCCGCCAAGGCTCTGGACGAGCGGCTTCAAGACGCGAGTCTTCCCGAGGGAATACTCTTCCTCCGCGGTGCCGGCCTTCTCCTTCTTGAGGCGGAGCGCAGTGATCTCACCGGTCTCGAGGTCGCGCGCAAAGTAGACGACGCCACGCCCCTCCGCCCGATCCATCTCTCCGAGGATCTCGTACTCCCCCTCGGTGGCGGCCTTGACCGCGTGGAGCATCTCTTGCCGCTCGGCGGCGTCGGCGGGAACTTCGCCCGAGCCGGCGACGTCAGCGCCGCAGCTGGTGCAGAACTGCCCCCACCCCTGGAGAGGAGCCCGGCAGTGGAGGCAGGTGCTGGCCGGTGCGGGCATCGACTTGTCCAGCTGTCGCGCGACATCGAGGGTGTACTCGGCGGGGTCCTTTGGGTCGGGTTGGAGCGTCAGGGCCACGAGGCGACCGCTCTCCAACTCCTTGGCCAGATACACGACGGTCTGGTCGCGGCCCCGGCCCATCTCGCCGTAGACCTCGAACATCCCCGCGGACGCCTCGCGGACCGTTTCCAGAAGCGGATCGGCGACGCCGAGAGCGCGGTGGGCGATGGTGACTCTGGTGCGACCGCTGGAGGACATGTCGGTGTCTCGGACTCCAGACTAAGGGAAACGCTGCGCCAGACGATGCATACTTCGGGCCCGCCCCCTAGGGACGCTCACCAGGCGAGAAGCAGCACGACCAGCACCACCACGACCAGCACGATCCCACTCACGACCACTGCCGGGGGAATACTCGGCCGGGCAGCGGACTCCGCTACCCCCACCTGGACGGCGGCTGGGGGCGCCGGTCTCGGGCGAGACGCCGGCGGCGCTCCACCCGCCTGCCGGAGGACGACCGTCGGCGTGGCGGCGTCGGCGCCGCCTGCGGCAGCCGGTTGGGAGATGTTCTTGAGGACGCGCGTCACGCCCAGCTCGTATTCGTCCCCCGCGGCCTGCTGGAGTCGAAGGGCTACGACCTTGTCGGTGGCGAGGTCGCGGGCAAAATAGACCATGCCGCCTCCCTCGGCCCGCGGCATCTCCCCCAGAATCTGATACTCCCCCGCCGCCGCCTCCTGGACCGCTGCGAGGAGTTCGTCGCGCCCGCTGCTCCCCTCCAACGGCCCGACGCCGGAGACGTCCAAGCCGCAGCGATGGCAAAAGCGGGCCCAGCGGCGGAGGACCGATTGGCACGCCGGACAGGCCGCCTCGATGTCGGGGACGGAGGCGTCCAGCGCGGTGATCACGTCGAGGGTGAACTCCTCGCCGGCCTCGGCGGTGTCGAGCTTGAGGAGGATCAGGGAATCGCTGTCCCGCGTCCTGGCAAGGTAGAGCCGGACGCCTTCCTCCGAATGATCGAGTTCTCCAAGGACCTCGTACTCCCCCGCGACAGCGGCGCGGGTGGCGGCGAGGAAGGGGTCGACAACGGCCATGGACGCGTCCCGTACGGTTGGGTGTTGCGGGGCTGGGCGTGCGGCCTGGGATGGCCGATGCGTCTCCGCCACGGGAACATACCTTGCTGTGGGAAGTGTAGGACGCCCCGAAGGAGAACGGAAGGGCAACGCTGGCGGGTTGCCAAGCGCCGCATCTTCCCACAGCTTTACGACTTAGGATTCCATCCCCCGGTCACGGCGCCCGACCTGGGGCTTCGCCGCGATCGGCCTCCTTCCCGAGGTACCTCGACCCGATGACCACGCCACAGGGACCGACGGCAAAGGCCCGGAAATGCTCCGGGTGCGGTGAGTCGTTGAATCCGGGTGACAGTTTCTGTGCCAACTGTGGCGCCAGCGTCACGGCGTGTCCGTCGTGCGGCTATGGGCTCCAGCCGGGCGACCGATTCTGCCCCCAATGCGGCTACCGGGTGCCGGGGGGGACGGTCGCCGGCCCCTCGCGGCCGATATCGGCGTGGGATAGGGTCCTCCAGCGGCTCCGCTCGGCCACGATCGGCGAGTTCGAGATCCAGCGCGAACTGGGCCGAGGCGGGATGGCCGCGGTCTACCTGGGGCACGAACTGGCGCTCAACCGGAAGGTGGCGATCAAGGTCATGTCCCCTTCCCTCCTCATGGGCCAGGGGATGGTGGACCGCTTCCGCCAGGAAGCCATCACCGTCGCCAACCTCAACCACCAGAACATCGTCACGATCCACGCGGTCCGGCAGTTCGAGGACTTGCACTATTTCGTCATGCAGTTCGTCGCGGGGTACTCCCTCGAGACGATCGTCCGCCACCACCAGGCCCTCCCGGTCCCGGTGATCCGGGCGGTGCTCTTCCAGGTGGGGAGCGCCCTGGCCCACGCGCACGCCCAAGGCGTGATCCACCGCGACATCAAGCCGGGCAACATCCTCTGCAACAAGGAGGGGATGGCGATCGTCACCGACTTCGGGATCGCCAAGGTGATGGAGTCGCCGAGCCAGACGCAGACGGGCGTTTTGGTGGGCACACCGGCCTACATGAGTCCCGAGCAGTGCAAGACCGGCCACGTGACGTGGGCCTCGGACCAGTACTCGCTCGGCGTCGTGGCGTACGAGATGGTCACCGGACGGAGCCCGTTTACGGGGCCCACGATGACGGTGATGCACGCGCACGTGCACGACCCCGTCCCGTCCCTCCTCGAATCCAGGCCCGACGTGCCGCCGGACCTGGACGAAGCGGTCGGCCGAATGCTCGCCAAGGAACCGGAGGAGCGCTGGCCCAGCATGGGCGCCGCCCTCCGCGGCCTTGGGGCGATGCCGCTCCTCCCGGGCGACCCGGTGCTCCAGGAGATGGCGGAGTTGGTCCAGCAGCACCAGGCGCACCCGTCCCTCCCGACCACACCGGTGAGCCCCATCCTCCGGTCGCGCGGTCCCACGGCCAAGGATGCCGAGGCGCCCGCCACCGTCTCCATCCTCCAGCCTCCCGATGCCCTGGAGTTGGGGGATCAGGTGCAACTCAACGCCGCCGTCTTGAACGCCACGGGCGTGATCATCAAGGACGCCGTCGTGACCTGGTCGAGCAGTGACGCCGGGGTGGCCGCCATCGACCCGACCAGCGGGGTGCTTTCCGCAGCGGCCGAAGGGGTGGCGACGATAACTGCCTCGGCGGGGGGTGTCGAGACCACGGTGGAGATTGCGGTGACGCCCCGCCAGGCCTCCGAGGTTGTGGTCACGGCGCCCAAGGCGTGGCTCGGGGTGGGCGAGACGCTAATCCTCCGGGCCGCGATCCGCGACCGGATGGGGCATGAGCTCGATGGCATCCCCGTCTGGTCGACCAGTGACCCCGCGGTGGCGGCGGTGTCGGACCGTGGGGTGGTGACCGGTCATGGCCCCGGGCCGGTAGCGATCACCGCCGAAGTCGGCTGGGTCAAGGACTCCATCTCGCTCACCGTCGGTGAGGCCGAGGTGGCCGCGGTCCAACTCTCGGTGCCGCCGCGGAGCGTCAGCGTCGGCGAGACGTTCCGGCTCACGGCCACGCCGCTCGATGGGCGCGACATGCCGCTGGGCCGGCGCCGCGGCGCGACGTGGGCGTCGGGCGATCCCGCGGTGGCGACAGTCTCCGCGGAGGGGGTCGTGAGCGCGCTGGCCCCCGGCTCGGTCTCCATCACCGCCACCATCGACGGGAAGAGCGCCTCGGTCACGGTCAGCATCCAAGCCGCGGCGGTCTCGACCGTGCGCGTGTCGGAGCCGCCGCAGACGATCGCGATCGGAGAGCCGTTCACCCTTCGGGCCACCGCCGCCGGGCAGCGGGGACAAGTGATGGAGCTTCCGGTGACGTGGACGTCGGACGATCCGGGGGTGGCGACCGTGTCGTCGAGCGGAACAGTGACGCCCAAGGCGTCCGGCCGCGCCGTCATTACCGCGACGGCGGCGGGCGTATCCGCCAATGCCGTGGTGACCATTCCCGCGGCCGCCGCGCGGCCCGTGGCCAAGCGCGCCGAGGGGCGGCGGCCGATCGGGCTGGCATGGCTCTGGGTGGCGATCCCGGTGCTGCTCCTGGCCGTCGCGGCGGTGCTCTGGTTCCGGCGCGGCGGAACGAACGAGACGGCGACCGTGACCGTGGCATCGGTGGCGGTGACTCCCCAAGGCGGAACACTCTCCCTGGGGGATTCGGTGCCTCTGGTCGCCGTAGTGAAAGACGGCTCCGACTCGGTCCTGGCCGATCGAACGCCGGTATGGACCTCCAGCGACCCGGCCGTCGCCGACGTGGACGCCTCGGGGATCGTCCGCGCCCGGGGTGTGGGCCAGGCGACGATCGCCGCCACGGTGGACGGACAACAAGCGACGGCAGCATTCACGGTTTCGGCCACGGCCGAGCCGGTGGCGGCGGTCCGCCTGGCGAACCACCCGACGCGGGTCGAGGAGGGAGGCCGCCTTCGACTGGAGGCGGTGGTGACCTCGGCGACCGGCTCAGCACTGGCCGGGCGGGCGGTCGAATGGTCCTCCGACAACGCCAGCGTGGCCTCGGTGAACCCGACGACCGGTGAGGTGACGGGACACTCGGCCGGGCGGGCCACCATCCGCGCGTCGGTCGAGGGCACCAGTGCGGCGACCGTGATCACCGTCGCGCCGCCCGCCCCGGCGCGATTGGTCGTCGCGCCGCCGAACCTGGTGCTGACGACGGGAGAGCGGCGTGCCGTGCTCGCGTCGGTGCGCGACGCGAGTGGCCGGACCCTCGAGAACGCCCCGATCAAATACGAGTCCGGAGACCGGGGCGTGGTGCGGGTGGACAACCAGGGCCGTATCTCCGCGGTGGGTCCTGGCGCGACGAACGTGACGGTGGCCTCGGGGAATCTCACGACCACGATCGCGATCGTGGTCAACGGGGCGACGCGGACCCCGGTGGCCGTGGTGCGCATCGCCCAGGGCGACACCACGCTCCTCCCCGGACAGAAGCTCACCCTCCGGGCAGCCACCGCGGACGCCAACGGCGCCGGTTTGGGCCGGCCGGTCCAGTGGTCCAGCAGCAACGAGGCCGTGGCGGCGGTGGACGGCCAGGGGGCGGTGACCGCCCGGGCCGAGGGGAACGCCTACCTCGTGGCGGTCAGCGAAGGGGTGCGTGACAGCATCCGGCTCGCGGTTGCGGCTCCGGCCGTCGTGCCGGACACGGGGCGCGGCGGTGGGCCGCCGGTGGCCGCGGCGGAGGAGCAATTCAAGGCGCAGGTGGCCGGCTACATCACCTCCCTCTCGGGCGGCGACAAGGAGACCGTGCAGCGCCTGTTTGCCCCGCGGACGGGAGATGAAGAGAAGCGGATGCGGAAGCTGGTGGAGGTCATGGACCGGCGCGACTTCAGCGTCTCCCAGGGGGAGCCGACCGTGACGTCATCGATCAGCGGCGATCAGGCGCGGGTGGAATTCACACGGGAGATCGGCTGGCGCGGCAACTTCGGCGGGTCGTCCAAGAAGGAGGTCCGCTTCATCGCCATCTTCGAGCGTTCGGGGAGTCGTTGGACGGTGACGGCGGTGCGGACCGCGCCGGATACGGATCTCTAGGCAGTCGCGGGCGGTGGGAGGGGTGGACCGGGTGGTAGAGTCGAGAGGATGGGACGGAAAACGCGGGGGGCCTCGGGATCGGGGCCCCCGCGTCGTGTTGGTGAATCTGTCGCGACTAGCCCCCGATGCCGACGGCCAGACCGAGACGCAGGACCAGGTTGGTGCCGGATTGCGTCTCGCTCTCACCGGTGACAGTGCCGCCGGTGCCGTCGGTGACGGTGACCTTGAGGTTGCCGTAGTCGGTCCACCCGAAGGTGGCGCCGACGTCCAGGTTGACGCGATCGGTGAGGCGGAAGAGGAGCCCACCGCCGCCGTTGATGTTGAAGCCGGTGGCGTCGGCCTTTACGTCAAAGGGGACGGGTGGGTTGACGGTGATCACGTTGCCGTCGGCGGAAGTGCTCTGCTTGAGGATGGACACCCGCGCCGAGACGTAGGGCGCCATCGTGTTGCTCCCGGCGGCGATCACGTAGCGGGGCTCGATGAACCCGCCGTACAGCTTGGTCCGGCTCCCCGAGTTGATCTGCAGCTGCGTGGGGTCGATGGCCGGGTTGTTGTCAAACAGCGTCTGCTTGTGGGTGGTCCACTGAAAGCCGACGCCGATCGAGAAGGCGCTGGGGGTGTACCGGACCTGGGCCTCGAAGCCGTACCCGAACTTCACGTTGTCCAGGACCGGGGAGTCGCCGAACGCCTGCGCCCCAAGGCCCGACGCCTGGATGGAAAAGCGCTGGCTGGTCTGGGCCGTAAGCGGGTGGGCGATGAGGGCCAAGACGCCAATCGTCGAGGCACACCGTGTCAATAAACGCATAGCAGATTCCGTCCGCATGGGTGGGAGTGGTCCCGCCGACCCGCACGGGAGGGCCAGGATCGGCGCGGGGGCGCCCGATGTCGGCCGCCTCCATTGTTGCGAGGTCGGCACCGGGTGTCAAGCGACGCGCCCGGTAGGACTCGAACCTACAACCCCCGGCTTAGAAGGCCGGTGCTCTATCCCGTTGAGCTACGGGCGCCGACGAGAGGAATATACGTCGGCGAGCCCCGCCGGAAACCCGCGACGGTCCCCCATCGTAGGCTTCTCAATGCCGGACCACTGCCGTAGTGGCCCCCGCCCCCTTCGACGAGGGAGAGTCCATCGTGATGTTGACCGCCGCCGTCGCCGCCCTTCTGCTCGGCACCGGACCGACGCCCGCCGACGGACGCGACCTGATTCGCGACATGCACGCCCGCTACGCCGGGAAGTGGTACCGCACCCTGACCTTCACGCAGGAGTCCGCCTTCGGGGACGGCCGGGTGCAGACCTGGTACGAGGCCGCGGCCATCCCCGGCCGCCTGCGGATCGACATCGCCCCGCTGGACGATGGCAACACGATCATCTTCCGGAACGACTCCATCTACAACTTTCAGGGGGGAGCGCTCGCGGGGAGCCAGCCGCAGGTCCATCCCCTCATGGTGCTGGGCTTCGACGTCTACGCCAGCGATCCCGCCGAGACGATCGCACGGCTGGAAGGGCTCGGATTCGACTTGAGCGTGATGCGGGAGGACACGTGGCAAGGCCGACCGGTCTACGTGGTCGGCGCCCAGATGGGGGACTCGCTGACGCGGCAGTTCTGGGTGGACAAGGAGCACCTGTATTTCGTGCGGCTGCTCCAACCCGCCCCGCGGAACCCGCAGGTGGTGAGCGAGATCCAATTCAACAAGTACCAGCGACTGGGTCAGGGCTGGATCGCACCGGAGGTACTGTTCCTTGCCGGAGGGACGGTCCAGTTGACCGAGACCTATCGGGACATGAAGGCGGACGTCTCCCTCGAGGACGCGTTCTTCCTCCCGGACCCTTTGATGAAGCCGGATTGGGAGTAGGCTACGGGAGCGATTGCACCGGGAGCTGGAGGTCGCAGTTGGTGGCGGTCCCGCTCGCGGTGCAGGTGTCCGAGTCACCTACCACGCTACCGACCCCGTCGTCCGACGACATCGTGGCGACGATGTCCCCGTTGGTCGCCGTGCCGGTCACGACCAGTGAGATCTTGTCGCCGGGGTTCATATTGACCTGCGTGGTCCAGGCGCTGCCGACCACGGTCGCGGGGATCAGGTTCCCCAGGCCGTTGTTGTATTGGACTTGGGCGATCTGGCCATCGCCACTCGCCGTCACCGTGTAGGTCGTCACGTAGGTGCGGCCCCCACCCCCCCCACCACCGCCCCCGGTGGGCGTGTCACCCGAGCAAGCCGCCGCTCCGAGCGCCATGAGGGCGCCGAGCCCCAGCCGCCAACCTGTTGACCGCCCGTGAGCCTGCCGCATCGTTCCTCCTTCCGGAGACGCAGGAGAGGCGCCCCCTTCCTAAGGGTCCGTGGGAGAGTCCCCCCTCCCGGATTCAAGACGACCACCCCCGCCGCCGGCCACACAGGCGCCAGAAGAAGTTACTCTTGGCTGGGATGGGGGGCCACTAGGGGAGACCCGGGAGACCTCGGCCTGCGGGGAGGTCCGGATGCGGCATCGGCAGACGATCAGGGCATTCTCGCCGCTCCCCTGCCTCGCCGGGGAGCGGGTACGGACCCGGATCGCGAGCTAGGTACGCGTGACGGAGGCGGTGCACCCACCGAAGGGACGGTGGAATCTCACGCGCACGCCGGGCCGACGGTCTCTATCCTCATGCGAGGCTCGACCGAGGAGCGGGCCGGCCGCCGCCGGGTGGCCCTGGATGGCGGGGGTTCGTGGCCCGCTCCGGCGCGTGCGAGCATCGCGATGCCCAGGGCGAGCGTGGCGCTCGCATCGTGCACTTGGAGGTGCTGCAACCCGGAGCCGCTGGAGGGCCCGCGCCCGGCAGCGACTGGTTCCACGGTCGGAGCGCCCGGATCACCCTCCTGGCCCTGGCGCTCGGCGCGGAGCTGTGGCACCTGGACGAGCCCGCCGACTTGGCCGTCGAGTCCCAGGTGCTGGAACTCCTCGCCGAGGTCCGGGAAGCATCTCCGGGTGGGCGCAACCCTCTCGGTACGGGCCCACCGCCTCCCTGGTTGGCGCGGGCGCGTGAGGTCCTGCGAGACCGGTACCACGAGCCGCTGACGGTAGCGGCCATCGCCGGCGAACTCGGGGTCCACCGTGTCACGCTCGCGCGGGCCTTCCGGCGCCACTACCGGGTGACTCAGGGTGTCTACCTGCGGCAGGTTCGCCTCGCGCGGGCGCTCCGCGCCCTCGGTTCCGCCACGGGATCGCTGAGCGCTCGGTGCGCGAGGTCCTGCGCGACCGACCGCGAACCGCTGTTCGGCCACGCCCATAGTGGGATCTCACACCTGTTCGTCTACATCCTGGCGAATCGCGGAGTGGCCTCGCATTCTGCGTAACACGCCATGGAGCCGCGGGCGCCGGCGTTGCTGCGGACGCCATTGATTGTGCCATGGCTGCGACTGCGCCGCGCTCCATGGCAGGACGGCAGCTGGGCGACCATGTCGCTCAGCTCAGCGAGGTGCCTCTCTCCTTTCGTTCCACGCCTCAGTCATTCCCTGCTCACCCATGCATCACCGCGTTCCACTGCCACATTACGTTCCATCCCGGTCATCTGTCACACCCACCTAACGATATGCCCATCAATCCGTTCCAGGCGCCACAACCTGGGTCGTCTTTGGTCCACCGATTGCTTTCAGAAGGGTACCCGCCGGCAAGCCTCGGGAGCTTGGGCGGGGGTCCCGACTCTCTGGAGGAGGTCGTTCATGCGCACATTCTTTCGACGGGCCCACGCAGTGATCCCGCTCGCCCTGGTGATCGGCGCCTGCGGGAGCGATAACGCCCTCGCCCCGCAGTATCAGCCACAGGTCGTCAATACGCCGAATGTGGTCTTCAGCTTCCAAGCCACCGACCTACAAAACGTCGACGATGTGGTGGCCTACACCTGGAATGCGACTTCCGGCAGCGTGGTCATCCATCCGGCGACGTCGACCACGGGAGGCACGATTGCCCTTCTCATCAAGGACGCCGCCGGAGCAGTGGTCTACAGCGGGACCGTACCCCCGTCTGGGGATATCGCCCCCCCGGCCGCGACCGGGGGAGCCTGGACCATCAAGCTCACCCTGGTCAACTACACCGGGACGATCAATTTCGCGGTCCAGATGCAATAGGGTGGTCTGCGCCTGCCCCCCATCGCTGATTTGGCGCGCCCTGCCGACGTAAAGGGTGGCGCCCCGAAACGCGTGGGGTGGTGGTGGGCCCTACGTGGTGTGGGATTCGATCGGTCAGGGGCGCGCCGTGGCGCGCCCTGCCGACGTAACGCCCGGCGCCCCGCAAACGATCAGGCGCGGCCTGTTGGCCGCGCCTGATCAGTCGGGGCGCCGGGATTCGAACCCGGGACCTCCTGCTCCCAAAGCAGGCGCGCTACCGGACTGCGCCACGCCCCGTCGAACTGCAACGCCCTACAAGGTAACTACCAGCAGGCCGAGGGGCGCATCCCCCTTCCCTACCAACCCTACGACCACCTCCCGACCCGGTGCCTCGGAGTGGCGCCCTATGGCGAGGTCCTCGAGGCGAACCAGTGCTCCCGGCCCCGGCGCGCCAACCGGCGGCCCGCGTCCGGGTTGCTGCTCGCCCAGACGCGGAGCCCCTCCAAGTGCGGCCGTGCGGCCGCGCCCAGGTCGGTCAGTCGATACTCCACGCGGCGGGGAAAGCCGGGACGCGCGGTCCGGCGGACCAGGCCGTCGTCCTCGAGGGCGCGGAGCTGCTGGGTCAGGACCTTCTGGGTGATCCCTCGCAGGCGCCGCCTGAGCTCCGCGTGCCGCAACACGCCCGCCGCTCCAAGGTGCCACAGGATGAGCCCCTTCCACTTCCCACCCGTGACCTCGAGCGCCCAGCCGAGCGGGCACCAACCCTCGTAGCCATCGTCCTTGGGCATCACAGCCTCCATCGCTTCACGGTACTAAGTGGTGCCGTATTTCATCGCACTGGGGGGCGCAGTAGTCTCCCTTGACCGGTGACGGAATGTACTTGCGCCGCACCCGTGGGCGGCACCCGACGAGCGGAGAGGAGGAGACATGAAGGCGGTGCTGGTGAGCGAGCATGGCCCACCCGAGGTCATGCAGGTGGTCGACCGGCCGATCCCCACGCCTGGTCCCGGCGAAGTCTTGCTCGAGGTCGAGGCCGTCGGCGTCAATTTTCACGATCTGTGGGCTCGCCTGGGATTTCCCGGGCTCGCGACGCTGCCGTTCGTCCAGGGCATCGAGGCCGCCGGAACGGTCGCGGCCGTCGATCCCGCGGTCGAGTCGGGGGTGGAGCCTGGAATGCGAGTCATCGCCCTACCGCTC
>Ga0055481_10000527_pt1 | contig 12756 bp, 12 predicted proteins | sample Muzzi_PWC_D2_FD_57936 | JGI IMG/M metagenome (GOLD analysis project Ga0055481, IMG submission 57936) | Wetland microbial communities from San Francisco Bay, California, USA, that impact long-term carbon sequestration - Muzzi_PWC_D2 | ecosystem: Environmental > Aquatic > Marine > Wetlands ... | reverse complement strand
AATTGGATTGTCGTTTTAATCAATTAACCTCACTTCCAGACTGTCTGGAAAATTGTGAAGAATTGGATTGTCGTTTTAATCAATTAACCTCACTTCCAGATTGTCTTGGAAATTGTGAAAAATTATATTGTTGTGTTGGGGCTATTAAGGAATTTCATCTCTAATCTATGATTATTGAATAACCTTCTCCTCAGGGAAATATTCAAAGTGTTTTAATTTTGAATTTTAACCCTTATTGTAGGGTGGTAAACAATCTTTCGCTATTGAACTAACTTGGATAAAAATGTTATGTATGGGAGACCCATACATAAATATCACTAGAGTATCTCTGATAAAAGAGATTCTGTGCCATTTCTTCAGATATTAATTTTGGAGTTTTACTTTAAAAAAGAGATTTATTATTCTATTGGGTTGACTTTACCATGGAAGCTCAACTAAGAACTCTTATGGGAGAATGTGCGGTAAAACGTGGAGAAGCATTTACCCACACAACAAAGGATACTGACACCTGGTATCCAGGTTGTTATTATGTACCGTCGGAATATTATGAAAAATTTATGAGGTTGTATTCAGAGTGTGTTATGTTAGATTGTAAATTACCAATTTCAGAAAAACCAGGTCCTTATACACCATTGAGAGTAGATTTCGATTTTAAAACTGATCTGGACATGGGATTGAAAAGAGTTTATTCCAAAGAGATGCTCAGGGAAATTGTTGGGTTTTTCCAAAAGGAGATCAGAAGGATTGTTCGAAAGGACGATTTCGACGAGAAGTTGTTATACTGTATTGTTTTGGAAAAATCTGCTCCGAGGTCTGAAGAAGGTTCCTGTAAAGATGGTTTTCATTTACATTTTCCACATTTCATCACAGTTGACTGGATCATAGATACTCACCTTCCTGAAGTTGTTACCAAAGCTATGGTTCAAAATGGAACCTGGTCCAAGATTAAATTAATAACCAAGATTGAGAAGCTCATCGACACGCCAATTTCGAGAAAAACATGGATGATGTATGGTTCCATGAACTACAAGAACATCAAGTCTGAACCGTACAAATACAAAAGAATTAGGGGGGGTCTGAATAACAGGGGTAAGTCCTTGGGATATGCTTTTGATCATAAACTCAGAGAAATACCTTTAAAAAAGGTTTTTAAAGAGGAGATGATTGGGAGAGAAAAAGATGTGGAATACTACCTTCCATTATTCTTTTCTATACGGGGGTATCAGAATGAAGGAACTCGGTTAAACTCAGAGGTAGATGCCAAGAGAATTATGAACTCAAAGCGAAACAAGAGGAGAAGAGTCAGGGTTGCCAAAAAACGAAGTCTGGAGGCTATTTTGAAGGATATCAAATTAATCAAAGATGCGAATATCATGGATATGTTATCTGATGACAGGTCTGATTTTTACGATTCATGGATGGATGTGGGATGGACGTTGTTTAATATAGGAGAAGGTCACGAGGAAGCCCTCAATCTCTGGATCGAGTTTTCTCAACGGTCTACAAATTTCCAAGAGGGGCGATGTGAAGAAGAATGGTACAAGATGGAGCTCAAGAACAAGACATTGGGGTCTCTTCTCTATATGGCAAAGTCAGACAGTCCAAACATGTACAGGGAGTGGAGGGAAGACAATATCAGATATTGGATTTGGGAAAGCTTGAAAGAAGCCAGACCGGCAGAATTGGATGTGGCCAAAGTTGCATACAAAATGTTTGAAGGTAAATTTATATGCGCAGATGCCAAGAAAGGAATTTGGTACGAATTCAGGGATCATAGATGGAGAGAAATGAATGGAGACGTAGAATTGAAACTTGTTATTCTAGAGGATGTTAGACAGGAATATATAAACTATAAAGTAGAATTAGCAAGAGGAGAGGCTGAGTCCAGGGGAGTAGAGAGAAAAGAATGTGAAGAAAAGGAAAAGAGATGTATAGCCATAATTACAGCGTTAAAATCTGATTCTTTTGTCAACCGGGTTGTCAATCTCTGCAAAGTTTATATGCACGACTCCAAGTTTCTGAAAATGATGAATGAAAACAAGACTATCTTGGTGTGTGAGAATGGGGTAATAGACCTCGAATTGAAGACTTTTAGAGATGGCAGACCAGATGATTACGCCACCTTTAGTACAGGTTTGTATTACACCGAATACAACAATGAAGATTTTGAAGTCAAGGAACTTGATGACTACCTCAGAAAGGTGTTTCCCAATAATAAACGACGGGCTTATTTTTTGGATTTTATATGCTCCTGTATGAAAGGTGGAAATATACACAAGAAGATTTTGATAGAAACTGGTGGGGGTGACAATGGAAAGAGTATTACAACTATACTCTTGGAGCTTACCTTTGGGTCTGGAAATGACGGATACTTTGGAAAATTTCCTAGAGAGTTGATTGTCAAGAGTAGTAGAGGTAATTCTTCATCTGGTGCACGACCAGAACTCGCAAGAGTCAGGGGAAAGAGAATCATGGGGTTTGATGAAATAGCAGAGACGGAAACGGTGGACATTGGTGTTCTCAAGTTGTTGACTGGAAATGATTCATTCTTCACGAGAACACTACACGACAAGGGATGCGAAATCAAGCCCATGTTCACCACAGTTTTACAATGTAACACTCCACCAGCAATTCCAGCTCAGGATAAACCCACCTGGTCAAGAATAAGAGTTCTGGACTACGAATCCAAGTTTGTGCAAAGTCAAGATCTGAGCAAGTATCCCGTACCTGAAGATGAAAATGAACAGTTTAAAAAGAAGAGATTTCACGCAGACCCGAATTTTTCAGACCAACTTCCAGATCTTGCCAGCGTGTTGTTGTGGAAACTATTCAGAAGATATATTGACTCCTACAGTGAGAAAGGCCTTGTTGAGCCCGAGGAAGTCAAATTCTCAACGGCTAGATATCAAACCGAGAATGATATCTACCAACAATTCATCGAGAGCAAGATTGAGAAGACTGATGACCTGGAGAACTTTGTCAGGATGAACGATATGTTTGCAGAGTTCAAGAGTTGGTATCAAGAGAATCACCCCTCTTATAGACGGGAACCCATTTCAAAACCCAAGATGAAAAAGGAGCTTATAGAAAGACTTGGAGAGGTAAACATAGAATCTGATAGAACAGAGGATAAGTATGGATTTGGAAAGCTTGGAAGATGGTGGGGATACAAGTTATTTCATGGAGACACTGGGGATATTTTTGAGAATGATGGAAAGGCCAAGATTACAAACCTCCTCAAAAAATAGAAAGAGTTATGACCACATGTTAAAACAAGAATTCACGTGAAACATTTTAATCTCCCCTTAGGGGAGATTAAAGATACTTGTTATTTCAAAATCCAACTCTTAGTTATACTGCCGTTTTTGTGATATATCCAATACTTTCCTTCATCACTATTGCTGTACCAAATAGGTGTAGAGTTTATGGTATATTCCACAACTGAAACCTGTTCTGCATCACTATACTCGTCGAAGAAACTTTTGATGTCTATCAACTCACGGCTTGTGAAGATACCACAAACCTGAAAACTATAGTTTTCTCCCAGATGTACTATGTAAACAGTTGTCATAACCAGATCAAATCTACCTGCATCGTTTTTTTAAATCTAATTTTTTCCATATGTGAAAGACTAAATTATCCACGTGTACACAGATCGAATATTGGTGAAGTTAGTCTCTATGAATTGTTTTTAAACCTCAATTTTCACATGTTGAAACATGTGAAATAAATATATATTACTTACAATCTTTACAGGCCTTGTTGAGATTCTTAAAATAATATGCCTTTATCTCGTCAAATGGGGGTGAAACCTTGGGGGTTTCTGGATGATGTTTTGTTATCTGTTTGTTTGCAAGATCGTGCAAAAGATATGTGTAGAAGAAGGAATCGTCATTGTTTCTCAGATAGGGTTCTGGTGGATACATCTCCAGTTTCTTTTTCAAGTTTCTTTTACAATACTCACAGGGAAGTAGGTGTGTCCACACTTCCAAAAGTTTGACAAGATATTTAGCATTTTCAGGCTGAAGTATAGCTCCAGCTATGTGGATACTTGTCCAGATTGGGGGGCCCCAGAAATCTTTTCCTTCCGCCATTTCTAATATACTGTTATAAATAATTGAATAGATTCTCTAAACATGGTAGACTCTCTAGATGTTAAAAATTTTCTTCAAATAGGAGCAAACGTCGTGATTGTGGGAGGAGTGGCATTCTGGTTAAATGGAAAGATAAGGTCTTTAGAAGATCGTATTGTAGAATTGGAAAAACAAAATAATGAATATGCGGAAATTATTAAAAAACACGATCAGATTCTATCTGTAATTCTGAATAACCCCATTGAGAGAAGCCGCCCCCCACCTCCACGTCCATCACCTTCACCTACACCACCCAAACAAAAACAGGAAGAGGCTCCAGACCTGGACGAATTTTTACAAGATGAATTGGATGAAGTTGAAAAATACAGGTCTGGAAGTTAGTGTAGCACACCCATATTTCTATTCTTGAGAATAGAAATCGGATTTATTTAGAGGAAGTCCTGAATATCACCCACAAAAATACGACAATGATGATGACTAATAATACTACCCAATACCACCTGATCCTAAACCTGTTTTTCAGTTTTGTCATTAAGTTTAGAAATTCGTAACCATCTTTAACAACAACCAACCTACCTCCCTTCATCTCAAGATTATATTCTCTTTTACTTATAGCTATTATCCCAAACCATACCAGAATATCATCTGAAAAAACAAAGAATTGTGTGGTACCTTTTTCGCTCTGTTTAACAACAATCGAATTTTGAGGAGGAATAGTTAACCTGTTCTCTTTGGTGAATCCTATAGAAAGAGGAGATGATGTGAGATTGTGGAATTCCATTATGAATTATCAAGATTGTTTGTATTTTTGATGTGTTCCTTTAGGGTGTTCTGGGGGTGAATAAAGTGTTCTTAATTTGAGTTTCTTGGTCTCTGAAGTGTTTATAATATTATGTCTTGTATTTGGAGGAACAATGAGCGCAACACCCTTCACAAGAAGGTGCGACATTGGGTTTTTACTTCCTACAATTGCGAGGCCAACTCCTTCCTCTATGAAAAAGTATTGAGTTGTTTCTGGGTGAACTTCTGATCCAATATCTTGCTTTGGTAACAGGGTCATCAGCACCAATTGCATAGTCTTGGTTGTTGCCAAAACCTTCCTGTAACTGTCATTTTCTATTGTATCAGATCGCATTCTGGCATTGTAATACATCTTAATATAATATCACATTTTAGTGTTTGAAACCTCATCAAGTTTGTAAAACAAGAGTTCTGGTGTGAAAGAATACAAACCGTCGGCTGTTTCAGAATTTTTCCAGATGTATGTTTCTGGGAGTTTTTTCAGATCTGTCAGGCCCTTGGGGTATATATAATTTTTCCAACCTGAATCCGTCTTGATGAATGCTACATAAGTTTTGGAATTCCCCCGAACCTGCAAAATGACAGCAAACAATTCATATGTGTCATTTAGAATTTTCCGACCAAAACCCCTCCTTTCAAGGTCAATTGTGGGGGTGTCATTGAAAAATGTTATTACTGGAGCTCTCACCCTGTTCCAAAAAATATATGGCTTGGTTTCAGTCTGGAAACTGCTTGTAGAAAATATTTTAAAATTTTTAATCAAGTTCTGACCTCTACTTATCCCAATAGTTTTGATTTTCATGTCAGGAAACATTGTCACAAACTTTTTGTACAGGCTGGTAATGTTGTTAACATTCTTCATTTGATTTACGCAATCTCCAAAGGCTATCTCTATCTCCTTCAAACTTTCCATCACAATCTCCCTATCCAAACTTCTAATCAATCTCAACTGTAGGGTTTTCAAAATTCTATTAGACTCATTGCAACTTTTGTTAAAGATGGATGAATAAAATTTTATGCCAAGCCCATTATCGCTCTCTATCACAGGTTGGTGAACATCTCGATAATTCACACCAAGAAGAATATTTTTGAAAAATGGGTGAGATGAAAGTAAAAAAACCATAATCAAGGAGGAATATTCACCTTTGTCTTTAGGAATTTCCTCATAATCATCCACCATTGGTCTTTCCAAGAAATCAACGTCAAAATCAAGGTGTCTTATTTCAGTCAATCTCTTGTTCATCTTGGTATATCCGAAATAATGTTTAAGCATACTCTGAAACAGCCTTCCATGAGATTTCTTCTTTTCGTCTTCTTGATCATATGTATCCCAGATTATCATGAGTATGTGAACAATGATATACTCCATAACACACATAAGTGCACTCAGTCTGTCACGATTTACTCTAGATTCCGGAAGAAGAGAATTTATATGTTTCGTTTTCGAATTTATAACACGTGGAAATAAGGTTATGTTTAGTATATTTTTATTCGCTTCCTTGTATTCAGGTAACTCAACTATTGCGCACGAAGATCTGGAGCATCTATCCCTAACCTTGAGGTTTATAACAACTCCATCCTTTCCTAATTTTTCTGAAATTTCACCTTTGAATATCAGGTCGTTGTAAGCTTCAAACATCTTCTTGATGTCATCTCCGTTAATACTCGTGTAAAAACTCCCTCCCTTTTTGGAGAAAATTTCACGAACAGAATAGTTGTATACATCATTTGTAGTGCTAGTCATGGCTTAGTAATATCTTAAAATAAAAGTTTTTATTTTTTGACTTATCTACGTATTACGCACATTTGTAAGAGGGGGAATGAGGCCAAATAAAATTACCTAACATCAATGAATATTCCCACAAGACAATCTGAAAGTTAGGTTAATTGAACAGAAAAATTAGATCTATATTTTGACATTGATATACACCAATCTCATGAAGAGAAAATTACGCAATCACAACAGCCGGTTTTTTGAAAATTCTGTAACAAAATTAACAACAAGAGGTCACGTTAACCTGATTAAAAAAACTCCTATACATATATATACTGATGGTGGAGCTAAACCAAATCCTGGAAGGGGAGGTTGGGGGTGGATATCCTTTATCAACGACATCGAATATGAAAGAAAATATGGAGGTAAAGAACAAACCACAAATAATGAAATGGAAATAATAGCCTTGATTTCCTCCCTTGAAAATTATATCTTGTGCACAGATTTTTCTCCAAAGGATTTTGTGGTAAGTTTGTGTATTTATACAGATAGTACATACGTGTGGAATTCTCTAGTTGAAACCAAAGGCGAAATACTAACATCTCCAGGCGAATATACAGGGTGGATGAAGAGATGGAGTGAAAACAATTGGTCGAATCCTCCTCAAAAGAATGTAAAACTTTTTCAAAGGCTAGACAATACCTTACAACTTGTTCTAAAAGAGGGGCTTTCGGTACAAGTGAACTGGGTCAAGGGTCATAGCGGCGTGATTGGAAACGAGGTGGCTGACCAGTTGGCAACTCTTGGAAGAGAAAAGATCTAGTATATTCTTAATATGGAACATTTTCAATGGTATAAAACTCACGTCAATTATCCTCCTAAAGATTGTGTAACTCCAAATCTTCCAGGAAATTGCCAACAGTGGGGATACGAACCAAGACGTCCAAATCCAGGCGGTCTTGCATTCACCGTGTATGATTATCCATATCCTAGAAGGTATAATGCACCTCTTATGCACCCTGGAAGGGGGTGGACAAGATATAATACAACGGGGAGGTTTCTATGAGGTCACATTTTATTTATCATCCAATGATGATAAATCCCCCAGTTTATTTTACTCACTTTCTTCATCTGATCCCAAGCTTATATCCTCACTTTCTTCATCTGATCCCAAGCTTATATCCTCACTTTCTTCCATGGTAATCTCCTCTCCATCTGAAGATTCATCCCCACCCGTTTCAGATTCTTCCTCGGTCTCATCATCTTGGTTGGAGGAACCCTCCTCCTCTGTTTCATCCTCTTCTATAAAATCTTCTATTGGTTCATTCTCCTCCTCTCCAAGAAAAACCACCCATTCCATCAGGGATAAATGCATCTTCTTTAAATGATTTAACAAAACCATCTTTTTCAACTCATCGGTTGCCTTTTTCTTGGGAGGTTTTTCTGCTAGTTTTTCGAGGAGTTCCTTGTAAAGAATCACATCTTTATTACCCCCCAAAGAAGATAATTGCCCTTCTACAAATTCCAATCTTTCAACAAGTTTTTTCAAACTCTTGTACTTGGCGATCTTCTTGTTGGATTCATACCCTTTCAGCTCTGTTTCTTCTTGGTCGGATAAGAGTCTTTTTTCACTTGCTTTAATCAACTCTTCATACCGTGATATAAGCTTAGTTTTTTGCAGTCTGTTGATGTTTTTCAGAGGTTTTTTATACCATATTTTATCAGATTCGTCCAACAGATCAACATAATCTTTGACCTGTTTTTCAGATAATAGTTGTTCTATCCGTTTCTCTATCTCCATGTTCAAAATCTTCCTCTCCTTGTCAAAATATTCATCGACGTCGTGTTTGATCTGTTCTCTGATTGAAGCTTTCTTCTCATTGAGAATTTCCTTCCTCTCTTTGGGGGTGATGACGTTATCTATTCTGGATTTGAGAAACTTGTATTCCTTCAACGAGTCTGGTTTTTTAAGTTTGCTTCTTTCCGATGGACGTTTTTCCAGATATTTTCTAAGCCTGGAATCTTGTTTTAGCATTTTATCTAATTCTTGCTTGTATTCTGGAACTTCAAAGGTCATGCCAATCTCTTCATCCAGAGCCTCGTTGTAGGCGAATTCATCAACAAGTTTTTTAAGGGGGAGATCGGGGTTTATAATCTTTACTTTTTTCAGAAGATGTATGATTTTTTCTCGTTCATCTGACTGCTCCATAATAATCTCGTCTATAGAGGATGTGGAAGATTCTGAAATCATTTCTGGAATTTGGTTGAAAATATCTTCAGGTTCTTTACAACCTTCTGTAAGAAATTTAATAGGAGCCGCAACATAACGAAGAACATCCAGGTCGAGACAATCTGTTTTGGTGTACACCTTGAAATAATTCTTGATTATTGGAGAACATTCTGTATTTGAAAAATCAAAAATATACAAGTTCGTGTGTTCACCTGGTTTTATGTCTTCAAAAGTGAATATCTCTCCAAGATTGTTATAGACGTTATGTTTGGGCTCAACAATATATTCTCTAGAAGATTTTTCCCAGGATGATCCATTTATCCATATATATGGAAGTTCAACCCAAAAACCTACAAGTAGATCGTAATCTGTCATTAGAACTTGACAAGAAATTCTAAAGAGTTTCTTTATCATTTTTTCTTAAACTGAGGTGAAGAAAGAGTAAAGACTTTATTAAAGGGGAGGATGAATATGATGTATTCTGACATCTTATCATATCTCGTGATTGTTTGTTCAGACGAGGTTTTGAACAACCTTTTTCTTGTAAATAAGATGTTCAATAAAATCTCTTACACAGAGGTTAAGGAAAGGTCGTCTCATCGTCTTTATATATCATCAGCCGATCCAATGTTGACTGAACTACCTGATATCTTCCCTCAAAATCATGTTTTAAGAGGGGAACCAATAGATTATTCCCGTATAACACACCTAGAATGTTCATACAATCAATTAACCTCACTTTCAAGTGAATTAATAAATATTGAATATCTGGATTGTTCTCACAACAAACTAACATTTCTTCCAGATGATTTATCATCTTGTAAATACCTTTTTTGCTCCTACAACAGAATTGTTCTTCTTCCTAACAATATCAGTAAATGTATTGTATTGGAGTGTTTCCATAACCGTTTAACATCACTTCCAGAAGATCTTACCAGAATTGAAACGTTATTATGTCACGATAATCAAATAACCCTTCTTACAGGTAACAATCTTCATGGACTAAAAAATTGTAAAAGGTTGGATTGTTCAAACAACCGTTTGGAGTCTCTCCCAACAGATCTAAAATCATGTGAATATCTAGTTTGTTATAACAATTTGCTATCTCAACTTCCAGATTGTTTATCAGCTTGTAAAAAGATAGTTTGTCACGACAACAATTTAACCTTTCTTCCACATTCTTTAATCAATTGCAAAATGATATATTGTCATGACAGAGAATTGATTGCAAATCTGTGTAATTTTGACCTGTAAAAAATTGGAGTCCATTATAAATGTCAAAAATCTCATGAACTAATTTCGATGTTTCAGTACATCAAATTGTACTGAAAGGAAAATTATCAGAATACTCTGGTGAGTTGGTCAAGAGATATGGAAATATTGTGAAGGTCAATTTCCACCACAGACATAAAGTTGTGAAAATCTACGGGGTTGAATATACTTGAAATTGTGGACAGTATACCCTGGAGATCTAAAACGATTGGAGTCATCTCATTCTTGACCTTCCACACAGCAAATATCCAGAGGGAAAACCAGGTAATGTTTAGAAAAAGTGTCAAAATGAATAATGCCAAAATTGCAGTCAAAATACAGGTTTGGTGGCGGAGATACGTCCCCGTTCCCGATGGAAACTCCTCAGAATTTGCCAATTCGTAGCCATGATTTGATTTGCACATAGTCTTGTAATTATGATTGGAGGTCTCTTTAGAATCTTTCATCTACATTTTTTCATCTGCAAATACAGATGAAAAGAAATTATTCTAAAAGATCTCTAAATCCACCCTTGTAAAGAAAATCCCAAGCTTCGTCCAGATCTTCTGGAATTTTTTCAGTTTGAACCTTCTTTTCAGGTCCATAAACAACATGTTTGCCTCTCTCCTGGTTTATATGAAGATTAGCTTCTTCCTCTGTGTAAATGTGTCCATCCACAGAATAAGTTGTGCATAATTTACAGGTCATTGTTAAACCTCCAATACTCGTTACGGCGAATGAAATATCCTCACTATTAGTGGGTTCTTTGTGCCTCCCGTTGCAGTCATGATTATTCTTGGTGTGGTTGGTAATGGCAATTAGTTTCTGAGATAAATCACCAACAACTCCCCTGTTTGCTTCCCAACTAAAATAGGTACACCATTCCTCAATTTCACATCCATTGTTTTCTACATACCTCAAGTAGAGATTTGGAAATGAGTCAATAACATGATCTGGAGAGAAATTATCACCCACTTTCTTGTGTATACTAACTATTTTCCTGAATCGAAGATTTGGATCTTCTCTGGAGATTAGAAACTTAAACTCTGTTTCCTGGTGTTTCTCCAAGAGTTCTTCAGAAAGAAAGAAAACTCCAAGCGTCTCAATGACATCATCATTCTCGAAACGAATCTTGACGAATAGATTCCCCTCATTAATTGTGATATTTTTGCAAACTGGGGTTATTTGATTTTCTATCTTGTTGACATATTCGTAAGCCTCATTGTCCGTGAGAATACTGTCGGGAGTAAAGTTGGACAAGAACAACCCTTGTAGATTTCTTACCCTGCTTAAGGCCACATATGATTGCCCGTTGGAGAACACGGATGTTCCCAAATCACACTCTGCAAAATCAAGTGTGGATCCTTGGGCCTTGTGTATGGTACAGGAATACGCCAAGATGAGGGGTATCTGATTTCTAGTGTAATGAACAATCTTGTCCTCGTTTTCCCAAATCTTTTTTTCCAGAGATAGAGTCACATTGTTTATGAATCTCACCCTGACAGTTTTCAAAATTTCATCAAAACCAACCACAACACCCCTTGAACCATTGACCAGTTCCAACTTGTAGTAATCGTTTATCTTGAGCATAACCTGAGCTCCAACCTTGAAAACGAGGACTTCAGGTATAGTTTGATCAAGGATATTTTTATAGGTTTCCTCTCTGAAACGCCGTCTGTCCTTCACATCAAAATTATCATCAGCTGTGAAAACAACCTCCTTTCCATTTAATTTCTTCAATTCCGACATGTTATGTGCATACACATCTCGTTTCAGAGAATAAAGAATTGTAGGTCTGATGGCTAATTTAAGCTGCTCGGGTGTGGCTCTATCCATTAGCCTTTTGAGTTTTTCATAGGCTTTCATTCTGGCTCTCAATGTGTTTTCATCGGAAGGATTATGGTCGCCTGTTCTCACCCTCTTTAAAATCTCGAAATATTGAATGTCGTCGAATCTTTTGGGTTCATCAAAAATAACTGGAACAAAATTCATTTTATCCCACCTGGGGGAAGAAAAAACCCAGCCATCATTTACAGGTGGTAGTTGAAGAAAATCTCCACTGACAACCAGGGTTATACCTCCAAATGCTTTCCAACTATTTCTCATTCTCTGGCTAATCTCAAAAAGTTTGTCAAAAAGGGTGGAACCCATCATTGATATCTCATCAATGATGAGGACATCAACCGTGTTCCAATTCTCCCTTTTCAAACTGCTTCTTTTGATGTTGGCAACAAGTTTTGATACAGGTCCTCTACCAAGTCCTATTCCAGCCCATGAATGCAGGGTTGAACCTGGTACAGATATATTTCTTTGAGAATCTTTTGCAAAGAGATTTAAGGCAGCAACCCCCGTTGTAGCGGTGTTTGCTACATTGTATCCCATTTTCACAAGTTCCAGGGAAATTTCTTTCAGGCTCCACGTTTTTCCAGTTCCTCCAAAACCGTGAAGTAGAACATTTTTACCCTCCCTGATCAACTTTAAAATAATCTTCACCTTATCATCCATTTTTAATCTGTTCATTTTGTTTTGTCAGATCATTTTTATTACATTCTATAATTTAATTAAGACGTAATCACAATAGTAGCTATAGGTGTAGGTGGAACACTGGTACACTTGTGTACTACTTTGGAAAGAGGGACTTGAGTGATTTCTTATTTGATCAAAAT
>Ga0055481_10000524_pt1 | contig 12777 bp, 12 predicted proteins | sample Muzzi_PWC_D2_FD_57936 | JGI IMG/M metagenome (GOLD analysis project Ga0055481, IMG submission 57936) | Wetland microbial communities from San Francisco Bay, California, USA, that impact long-term carbon sequestration - Muzzi_PWC_D2 | ecosystem: Environmental > Aquatic > Marine > Wetlands ... | reverse complement strand
GGCGAGTCTTTCCTCGTTGCATTGGGCCAGGCACTGTTCTCCCTGGGTATCGGCGTGGGACTCATGATCACGTATGCCTCGTACATGCCGCGCGATTACTCTCTTCGCGCATCGGCCACGATCGTCTGTGTCGGTGACACGCTGGCCGCGTTGCTTGCCGGGTTTGCCATCTTCCCGATCGTGTTTGCGAGCGGCCTGGACCCTGCCGAGGGACCCGGTCTGATTTTTGTCACGCTGCCGATCGCCTTTGGCAATATGCCGGGTGGTCAGATCATAGGTACCCTGTTTTTCATTTTGCTGCTGTTCGCCGCCTACACGTCCGCGCTTGGCATGCTGGAACCCGTAGTAGCCTGGCTGGAAGAACGCAAACCGGGACAGCGCAGAAAGATGGCCGTAGTAGCCGGCATAGCTGTCTGGATCCTCGGGCTCGGTTCGGTATTCTCGTTCAGCTTCATGTCGGACATTCGACCGCTGGCGTTCCTCGGCGTGGATAAGAGTTTCTTCGGCATAGCTGACTTCACGGTCGCCAACGTGCTCGCACCGATCAATGCGCTGTTGATTGCGCTATTCGCAGGGTGGGTCGTCAGAAGGGTGGTTGTTGACGAAGAGTTTGCATTCGACACCGGCAGGTGGAAATCGTACTGGCGCATTGCGAACCGCTACCTTGCCCCTGCCGCACTGGTGATCGTACTGATCGACCTGGTCATCGGCTGGGAACAGATACTTCAAGCATTTTGAAATCATCGGATAAATCGGCGAGTTCACACGCAAGGCCAGCCGGTATTGCACACGAACTGTTTTTCAGCAACGGGTGGGTTTCCACGTCGCTAGAGAATGTGGCGCTGCCCTGCAATACAAAAAGGAAGCGAATCTCGGCATCGTGGCCGAGTGGCACATTCCCTGTGACGCCGGATACCTTCGCAACGATGACCGAGGCGATACCATCAGTCGCATTCCTGATTCCCGTATCCTGGTACTCGAAGCCATCGACATGCCACGGCGACCAGGCTGCCTCACTCGCTTTGTGAAATACGAATCGCTGTCCGGAAAAGTCACGATCCTCGCGAACTGCGGACGTCGGCAATTCCATGACATGATCGACACAGGTTTCGTGTTCGGCGGGACATGCGAATTCAACGACTTCCATATTGTCGGAAGATTCGAGTACGCGATGCCGGATATGAGGTGGTTGCAGGAAACAGTCACCCGCCTCCAGTAGCATCGGTTCGCCCTGGTCTTCATAGACCACCTTCACCCAGCCGCGCACGCAGAAGATCATCTGGAAAAGTATATGGTGATGATGAACGTAATCTGCGACCGGCCCGCCGTTGACAATGCGTATATGGGACGCGATGAAACGTCCGCCGAAACGACCGGGGATAAGGTCCCGATATTGCATTCCGGCCCGCCCTTCGCCAAAACCTCCGCTATCGCCTGCGCTCCGAACAACCAGAGACGGTTTGAGTGGCGGTAACGTCAGCGCCTGATGCTGTGTGACGAATTCGATAATCGTGCCGTTCGGCGCAACCGCCTGCTTCGTATTCGGCGGAGATGCGTGATGATGCAGGCGGATAACGCCCGGATCACCAGCGAGCTCTGCGTCGAGCCGGAGACGAACGCCATGGCCGGAAATGACCGCCACGCGTGGCGCGTCAGCAGGATAGATCGAGTCCACACGAAAACCGAGCTCATCGGTGAAGTAAGGTAACGTCTCTTTCAGCGGCTTTCCTGGCAGTGCTATTTCTGCTGAAGCGATATTCGAGTTGTTTGCTTTGAGTTCTGACATTGCAGGAAGTGTGACCGGGAGCGGATTTCGCGCAGATTCGGAGGATAGCGCATTTTTGCCCTATTCCTGGTCTCCGGCGGATTTCCCCTAATACCAGCCTGCCGGCAGAGGCCCGCCATTTTCAACATGTGCAACAGTGCACGCCCGCCGGCCATGGAAAACTGTATCTGTATGACATACTGGATCTATCATTGAGTTCGGATTGCCGCCCGGGAAAGGAAAAATGTACCTGCAAGCTTGTGTCAAGTTCCTCGTCACGCTGATTGTTTTAGCCCTTGTTTCGCCGCCATGCGCGCTGGCTCACCATTCCGCCGTCGCGTTCGATCGCGGCGAGACCACAACGGTGTCCGGCACTGTGACCAGGCTGGTCTGGCGAAACCCTCACCTGAGTATCAGCCTCGACGTCGAAAAGGATGGCAGGACGGAACAATGGCTCATTGAAGGTGGCAGCCCGACGGAAATGGTGACGAATGGGTTCACGCGTGACTCCATATCCGTAGGCGACAAGATCACGGTGGTGATCAATCCGCTGAAAACCGGCAAACCCGGCGGACTCCTGCAGGGCATGACACTGCCAAATGGCAAGTCATTCGGCATCGAATACGCGGAAACACCTGTCGCAGTCGCAGAAACGCCGCGACAGATTCCGTCGTTGACCCCGTATGTCCCACCACCTGCCGGCGACACGTGGCAGAAGCGTGAAGCGCGAACCCGCCCACCGCAATTGCCGATTCCATCGAAGGGCCCCAGCCAGGTGTTGGGCGCTCTCGACGCCGAGAACCTGGCGAAACCAAGACCGAAACCACCATTCGATCTGACAGGCACATGGGCATTTCGCGGCGAAGACTCCGAGCAGCCTCACTACGGTCGTTACGAGTTCAAACCACATCCCGAGTTCACCGAGAAAGGGAAAAAGATTTACGAGGAATACTTGAGCTACGCGAGAAAAGGCGAGCGTTATGCGGAGCCGACCGCCTTCTGTTACCCGGCAGGTATGCCGCGAATCATGACTCGATTCGGCTCACTTATGATGCTGCAGTATCCGACGGCGATCTTCATGGTCTCGCGACTGAACAATGAGTATCGCGTTATATTTCTGGACGGGCGTGAGCGCCAGCCGGCGAACCTCAGAGACGCCAACTGGAACGGCGAATCCCTGGGTCATTGGGAAGGTGACACGCTCGTGGTCGAAACCGAAGGATTTACGGACGAAAATCATCTCATCCAACAGGGTATATTCACCGGCAATCAACTGAAGATCACCGAGCGCATATCAATGATCAACGATGGTAATACGCTGAAGATCGATTTCATCATGACCGACCCGGAACACTGGATCGGCGAGTGGCGGCACACGAAGTTCCGCGATCGCATGCTGCAAGGGGATGTCAGGGAGGCTAATTGCCTGGCCGAGGATAACCTGACACTGCCTGGGATGGGGAACTGAGACAATGACTGGACACAGACTCGCCCTGATGCTCTTCGCCGCGCTGGCGTTTCCCGTTACCGGCCTGGCTCACCATTCACATGCATCACTCAATATGGACGATGTCCGCACTTACAAAGGCATCGTAACCAAGTATGGCTGGAGGATGCCGCACGTCTTTTTGAAGGTCGAAGGGCCTGACGAGAATGGGAAAATAGTCGAATACACGATCGAGATGGAACATCCGCCCGCAATGGTCGCCAAGGGCTGGAGCAAAACGACATGGAAGCCGGGAGACAGAATCGTCTGGCGGGGCGCCCATGACAAAGATCTAAACCGTCACTACACCGGCCTTGAATGGGCAGAAACCGGTGACGGTACACGTATTGGAAATACCGAAGAAGCCGTGGCAGAGATCGTTCCATCCACCGATTTCACCGGTCTGTGGAAGCGTGCGGATCCCGGTGGCTTCAAGCCACACTACAAGCCACCGGTCGGCTGGCCGTTGACAAAAGTCGGCCAGGCCCAGGTCGACAATTTCAATGAAGACCAGAATCCGATGGTTGCCTGCGGCAATCCCGGTCCGCCGAAGTCAATGCTTCTCCCCTACCCGATCTCCTTCACCCGTCCGGACAAAGATACACTCGTCATAGAGCGTGAGTTGATGGACGAACTACGTATCGTTCACTTCAATCGCGATGCACCTGTCGGGCCGCCGTCGAAAATGGGGCATTCAATCGGTTATTTTGACGGTGACACGCTGGTCGTCGAAACAGGCAATTTCATCGCCGACGATTGGGGCATTCATACAGGCATCAGTTCCAGTGATCAGAAACAACTGGTCGAACGATTTACGCTGACCAACGGCGGTTTGAATCTGCAGGCCGAGATCACGGTCACTGACCCGGTTTACCTGGCGGAGCCGGTTACATTTTCTCATTACTGGCGCAAACTGGCCGACCGCGAAGTCATTCAGGCGCCGTGCACGATGGAAGCTGCCCGCCTTTATCTCGAGGCCGGTTACGAGAGTCCGGCAGAGTTACACTGATCTCAGGATATCTCGCTTCATCGACGTAACGCCGCCTTGACACAAGGGCGGTACAATCGGATTTCGCCGGCAGTCAGGTTTCACCAGCAATACCTGCACATTGCCGATAGCGCGCTCTATGAATGCGCCTTCGCAGTAACAATAGTAGTAGTGCCACATACGGAGGAACTCTTCCCCGTAACGCATGGACCAGATCTTGTCCAGCTTTGAAAAGAAACGTTCTTTCCAGTGACGCAGTGTGTCCGCATAGTGTGCACCTATGTCTTCCAGATGATATATGCGCATGTCGGTAGCGCTCGTTAGCGACTCGGAAATCGCCGTAACCGAGGGCAAAAATCCACCAGGAAAAATGTACCGCTGAATAAAGTCAACGGACTTGAGTGCAGCCTGGTACCGCTGATCGGCGATCGTAATCGCCTGCAACAGCATCATGCCATCTTCCCTGAGCAATTTGCTGCACTGGGAGAAGTACGTATTCAGATACTTGTGACCGACAGCCTCGATCATCTCGATCGAGACGATCTTGTCATAGACACCGTCAAGATCCCGATAGTCCTCGAGCAGCAGTGTCACTTTGTCCTCCAGTCCCGCCGCATTGACCCGTTCGGTCGCGTAAGCAAATTGCTCGGCGGAAATGGTAGTCGTTGTAACCTGGCAACCATAGTTCGCAGCCGCATACACTGCAAAACCGCCCCAACCGGTACCTATCTCGAGAACATGATCATGCGGCGACAACTCCAGCTTCCTGCAGATTCTTTCCAGCTTCGCGACCGATGCCTCTTCAAGCGTCATGTCGTCTCTTTCAAAAACGGCCGCCGAGTACATCATCGACTCGTCAAGCCAAAGTTTGAAAAAGTCGTTTCCCAAATCATAGTGAGCCGCTATGTTTCGCCTGCTCCCGCGTTTGGTATTGCGGTTTACCCAATGCACGAACCGGGCCAGGGGTGCTGTCAGTCGGGCCAGTCCGCTTTCCAGATTTTCGAGTACGGACCTGTTGCGTACAAGGATCCTTACAACGGCAGTAAGATCATCGCAATGCCAGTAACCGAGCATATAGGCTTCTGCCGCACCCAGGGCCCCACCCATTGCCAGTGTCCGGTAGAAACGGGAATCACAGACAGTGATTGCCGCAGCCAACTCACCTTGCGAACCATAGGTGCTGCTTCCAACTTCGTCGGATATTCTCAGGAATCCGACCTTAAGGTTCTTCAATCGACCGAGTACGATCCGCCGTGACAGGTTGTCGAGCAAACCGGGCCTGGAAATATTTCGAGCAACATTCTGTCGGGCACTTGTCGTTGACGCGCGACTCATTGGTTCGCTCCTATCGGCATATTTTTCTCAGGATGCGGGACCAATGGGCAGCCCTTGAGCCACAATCGCAACGCTTGCCAGTGGATTCCGCCAATGACCTGCAACGTCATGAACGGAAATCGTGTCAGAATCAGCGCAAGTGATCCGCCTGTGATTTCCCTTCTCCTGAGATTCAGCGACGCACCGAAGAGACGATCGTTCTCGTACTCGTTGTCAATTCGCACGACCAAGTCCTTGCCGGGCTCCGTTACCAGCCAGTCATAGGTGATGTTCATGTTCATGAAGGGAGAAACGTGTAGTTCTTTGTCAGTTTTGTAGCGATGTATTTTTCCGTCACCGGTATTCTTGTCTGCCGACAACACATAGCAACACCTCTCGCCCCAGGGTGTATTGCTGACTTCCGCGACGATGGTCTCAACGCTTTCATCCTTCTCGTCAAAGCAGTAGTAGACGCTGAGTGGGTTAAAGCAGTAGCCAAAGTAGCTCAGGTTGGTAAGAAGACGAATCGGGCCGCGCGGATGAACGCCCGTACGCTCCGACACAAAGTCGCGAATGGACGTATCCAGCGAAACTTCAGGATTGCCGAAATAATTGCTGCGCTGAAAACGCGCGAGGGCCGGGCGGCGTGTCGACCACAGCCAGCGGCCTGCGAATACCTGGTCCAGCTCATCAAGATCAAGGTACATCATGAAGACCCGATACTTGAACGAGTGACCGACTGGCGCCTTGCGCCAATGACTAACTTGCCCGCTGAAAATGCCGCTGTGCATCCTCGCTCCTCTCGCTGAAGTGTTGAAGTGCGTTCAGTGCGCTAACGACCCCGTCTTCATGGAAACCGTAGCGCCAGTAGGCTCCACAGAAGTAGGCCCGCTTCAGGCCGTTGATTTGTGCCTGCCGTTTTTGCGCATGAATGCCTGCCAGTGTAAAGACCGGGTGTTCGTAATCGATTGTCCGGATGATTGATTCCGGCCGGATCATTTCCTGGCTGTTAAGCGTAACGAAATATTGCTGCTCATTACCCAGGCCCTGGAGCGTATTGAGGTGATAGGTGAGCGTCACGCGCTCGTTACTACGCTTCGGAAGGTGATAGTTCCAGGCCGCCCAGGCGCGCCTGCGTTTCGGCATGAGCGTCTTGTCGGTATGAAGGGTTGCCTCGTTACGTTGATATGGAATCGCTCCGAGCACGTCTCGCTCCGTTTGATCGGCGTCGTCCAGCAGTCGCAATGCCTGATCACTGTGACAGGCGAAGAAAATGTAATCGTAGTTCTCCGGCTGCCGCCCGGCGGCACGCACCGTAACGGTGTCCTCATGCCTGGTGACGGATTCCACGGAACATCCCAGTCTGATTCGATGCCGATGAGCTTCGACCAGCCTGCTGACATACTCCCGCGAACCACCTTTGATTACTCTCCAGACTGGCCGATTTTTGACGCTGAGCAGTCCATGATTTTCAAAAAAGCGAAGGAAGAAATTCGCCGGCATCTGCCCCATCATGTCCGGTTCGGCCGACCAGATTGCCGCACCCATCGGTATCAGGTAGTGCTGAACAAACTCGCGCGAATACCTGCCATACGCCAAAAAATCTCCCAACGTCATACTCAGGTCACCATCCCGCAGCATTTCCCGTGATTCGCGATTGAACCTCAGGATATCGCGCACCATTTTGTGAAACGATGGCCGGAAGAGGTTACGCCGTTGTGCGAATAGCGTGTTCAGGGTCGCCCCGTTGTATTCAAGCGCTGCGTTCTCTGCCCGTACGCTGAAGCTCATCGAACTTTCCTGCGATGCAACACCAAGCTCATCAAGGAGTTGGATAAAATTCGGATAGGTCCGGTCGTTGAAGACAAGAAAACCGGTATCGAGAGACAAACTGGAGCTGCCGGTATGTACATCGATCGTGTTTGCATGACCGCCAATGTAATCATTCGATTCATAGACTGTAATATCGCAGTTGCCGTGAAGCTTATGCGCAACGACGTTCCCGGCGATGCCGGTGCCAACAATCGCAATTTTCGGCCTGTTCACCATTGCTGCGGGATCTTCTGAATCTTTGAGACGTCATAACCCATATCGCCAATCATCCATACAAGCGCCTCATAGTCGGCGGCGTCGATCCAGGGCTGTCTCGCCATGATCCAGACATAGTCACGTTTATTTCTTGCAATTACTGTTTGCGAGTAGTCTTCGTTGAGATAAACGATTCGGTAGTCAGCCTTTATTGGCCAAATAAAACGCATGCCCCAGACGGCATTTGATTTTTCGTCCACAACGAACCCTTTCGGGTTGTGTACTTTTCGCTTCCCATCAAAGCCATCCTTGCGGAACACGAAAGTCGTCCCGATCGTGCCATCATCATTCATGACATAGGTCTCGACGGCATTGTGCGCACCTTTCTCGACGAATGTCGGTATGTTGGCTATCACGTACCAGTCGCCCATGAAGCGCTCGAGATCGACGTAATCGACGGTCTCCAGTGGCGGTTGATTGCTTGCGCAGCCGCAGACACCAGCTAATGCGAACAATGACAACAACGAACGATGGGTCCTGGGTGAAAAAGACAAAAGCTGCTCCTAGATAAGTTCGTAGCGAAGCTTGCGCCCGCCTTTGACAACTGATTCGAGTGCCAGCCAACGCTGGTCAGTGGAATACCAGATGTCCAGCTCCATACCGTTCGCGACAAGGTGATAACGTATCGCCGGTATTTCCTGGCCTTTGACCTTCAACATTTCCTCGCCGGCTGTCTCTACGCTAATCGGCAACAATTCGCCCGTTTGCGAGTTCAGCAACATCGACTCATTCAGTATTGCCGGATTCCAATAAGCGAAAGTCTTCACGCAGTCGCCGAGATCATCGCGAAATCGATTGGTTTGAATCGTAAAACCCGAATCGGCTTTGACGCCATTGACTGTGAAGGGTGTTCCATTGGCATTCGTGCGAGACTCAATTTCCTGCAAACAGTTGTTTTGCCAAACTTCCCGGTTTGAATGCTGATAACGATAGGCGGTGAACACCAGAAACCTGACCTTGAAGTCAGCCTCGGTCGTCAACAGCCATGAGTCGTCGCGCTTCGCGAGATGAAAATTGTGGTGGCCAATCTGATCATTATCGAGGTAGACAATGAAATTCCACTCGAACTTCTGAGAAGACGTATCGCCGGGGGAACTGCTGGCGTCAGCTGTTGCAGCTCCGGCGAGAACAAGTATCGTGATAAACGCTATGTATATCCGGTACGCAAGCTTCCTCATGTCGACACCCCGCTTTTGGGAGGGCCTGGAAAGAATGCGTTCGTTCTTTTGATGTAATCGGCGTATTTGGGGCGTCTCTTGCCGATATCCTTCTCCAGCATCGCAACGCCGGATACGCGTAACAGCAGTACCGTCATCAACAACGGGGACACGATTGACCACCAGCCGCCGGCTGACAGTGCGATCAGGTAGAAACCCCACCAGATACAGAACTCTCCAAAATAATTCGGGTGTCGGGTATAACGCCACAGCCCGGTTTGCATGACACGCCCCTTGCTGGCGGGATCGGCCTTGAATTTCGCAAGCTGGAAATCACCGACAGCCTCGAAGATGAAACCGACTAACCAAAATATCGTGCCTGCAATGTCCAGATACCCAACCGGAGCATCAGCATCGGCCGCAACCAGTAGTGGGATCGATATAACCCACGCCAGGATCGCCTGAAGTCCGAAAACGATGTACAGGCTTTTGAACTCGAATTTGGGCGAGTTGTTCTCGCGAATTTTCTGATAGCGGTAATCTTCTTCCTCGCCCCAGTTTCGCCACGTAATGTGAACTGCGAGACGCACTGCCCAGATGGCTACCAAAACACTCACCAGGAGCACGCGCGAGCCTGGCGGATTGGCCATAAGGACATACACCGCCGTGGCAAGGAGAAACATCAGCGACCACATACTGTCGACGATACTTACGTCTTTTCGTAGCAGGCTGATCATCCACCCGACCAAAGCGAAAGCTGCGAGCGCATATAGCGCAGTGATCCAGACAAATAAATCAAAGACATAGGTAGACATGATCAGACGCTGCTTTGCAAAATTGGTGACTGCGTGCCATCCATTGATTTCGCCAGAACAAGAAACGCAGGAAAAAGTAGCATCCAGGCGACGCCGAGTCCGACAATGGCCGGCATGAATTCAGTAAGCTCGACCGCGCCCAGTTTCGAACCGGCATAATACGATGCCGGACCCGAAATGGCGCCGATTGCTGCCGCGAGAAGCAGTCGCCGTTGAAGCCAGCGGAAGGTTACGTTCAACGTGGTCGCAAAAAGCATCCACATTGCAACGATCCAGTACGGTGCAAAACCGGCGACAATTGTCCCGTTGGTATACGTGAGCCAGCCGGCGGCAACGAGAATACTGTCGGAGCAAAGGCCGATCAGGCCAACCAGAACGATCAGGACCAGCTCCCTGGAAGGTTCTTCGACGAGAAACAGGTGGACGCCAATCGCAACGAAGACAACTGCAGTACCGGCCAATGCCATGCCATTTGCACCACCAAGTACTGCGGATATCCAGCCAATCTTGAATGCAATTATATTGATCAGTAAATTCATTTCTCGCTCCCTGAGATTGGTTACCGGACTTTGGGTTGGAGCAGGTAGTGGCCTACGCCCCATTCCCGACCGCCATCCGTGCCGAACATTTCGCTTACGGCCAGAAAGAATATTCTCCAGCGCATCCACCACCGTCGGGCATTATCAGGCCCATAGGTTTGTTCAATTACAGGGAAGGCTTCGGCCTTCCTTGCATCCATATTTTGCAGCCATGCCTCTGCAGTCTTCTGATAGTGCCGGCCGCTCCAGCGCCATTGATCGACTATTCTCAGGTGTTCCTGGAATCGTTGCGGCAGGTCCCCGCTTGGCATTATTCCACCGGAGAAAAAGTGCCGACTCATCCAGTCTGCAGGTCCCTGATCCACATATTCATAGGCGGCGCTGCGGTGGCAAAAGATATGCATAAAGAAAAGACCGTCGCTGCATAGCCACCGCGAGATCCGTTCGAACAGAGTGCCGTAGTTTCGCATGTGCTCGAACATTTCTACGGATACGACGCGATCAAACTTCTGATCGATATCAAAGTCATTCATATCGGAGGTTACGACTCGTATATTTTCTAAACCACGCGCCACAGCTTGCTTATCAATGTATTCTTTCTGCGATACGGAATTTGAAACAGATGTAATGTTCGACGCCGGATAGGTCTTTGCCATCCACAGCGACAACGAGCCCCAGCCGCAACCCAGTTCCAGCACATCTTGCCCATCGGCGAGCTTTGCGCGATCGCAGGTAATTCGCAGCGCCGCTGCTTCTGCCAGGTCAAGCGTGGTTGCTCCGTCACGCCAGAAGCAGCAACTGTATTTCCGGTGCTTGCCCAACACTTGAGAGAAGAACTCGGCCGGGACTTCATAGTGTTGCTCGTTGGCAAGATCTGGAACCAGCGCGATGTCCGAGTGCCTCATCATTTGAACGAACGCATCGATATGCTTGCCGTTCATATGCTCGATCTGTGACTTCCGCTGGTCCACAAGACGGCGAATGCCATGGCGAATGACCGGGTCCGGAATGAATCCGGACTCAGCCAGTTCGTTAGCCAGTTGCACAAGTAAAGGCATGTTCAGATAATGTTCTGGAAGTCGTCGAGAAGAATCAGGCCAAGTGGCAATCCGCCGGATCCACCTTCCGCATCACGCGCAATAGCAGTGTAGATACCGCCTGCATCCACCGTAACAGTTACGGAAATTGCTGCAGTAGTTGTACCGGTCGGCGCTATATTTACATCATAGGTTCCTGGAGCCAGCGACAGAAATCCGGTATTTGCGCCCAGCGAAACGGCTACAAGTGTCGGTGCCTGGGTCGTGATGTCGGCGCCTTCTGCCGTTACCCAGATGTCGACATCACCTGCGGTCGGCGACGCATGGATCAGGCGAACTTTCGCTTCTGTTGCGACGCGGCGCGAGTCGTCGGCAGTAACCAGTGCGGTGATATTTCCACCTGCCAGGGTATCGAGCGCAATCACAGTGTATGAAGTGGCTGCGTCCAGCGCCAGGCCTACATCGATCGGAGTCAAACCGGAGTTTGGCTCGACTACTTTGACGTTATAGTCGGCAGGCGGGACGCTAAGGAACTCAGTGAAGTCCGGAAACGTGATGCCCGGTACAAGCGGCTGCATGAAGTTGTCATTTACGACGATATCGACCGCAGGGGCATCCGGTGACGCGTGAACCACTCGCAAGTCTGCGGGCGTGTCAATGTCCTGGATCTCGAACGAATCGGTGGCATTCAGTACGGTCAGGCTGATTGGGGCCAGACCGGTCGTCGTGTTCTCAACTGCGGCGACCAGGAAATCGTCGCCATCCTGCAGCGCAATCGTGCCTGAATCAAAAACAACGGTACCCGGATCGTTCGGTAAAGTTACGCGGATCTGGTAGTCGCCAGCAGGGACCTGTATCGGCCCCAGATCCTCTTTGAACGAAAAACTGCCGATGGGGGAGTCAGCGGTCAGATCTGCCCCGGGCACCGTTGCGAAAACATCAACCTGCGGCGCCAGCGGCGCAGCATGAAGGATCCTGAGTTGAGCATTGCCAGCCATGATGACCCCGTCCGGCTGCTCGAGAATCACCGGTTCAATGTTCGCAACGTCGCCAACAGCAACAATGCTGTAGAACATGTCTTTGGCAAATGTCAGGTTCGCCGGTCCTATGACAGTTACTGGCCCGTCGGGGGTAAGCCCATCCACCTGGATATCGAAACTGCCGACGTCAAGGGAAGCGGCTCCGGAGCCCTGTTTATAGTCCAGCCCGGATATCGCGGTGCTACCGTTGACCAACACGTCGACTGCCGGTGCGTCAGGAGACGCGTGCAGAACCTGTATTCTGAATGTATCCGGCGCTGGCGCCTGCACGGGTGGCTGCGAGATGCCGCCGTCGCCTCCGCATCCGGCAAGCCCCAGTATCGCTGCGATGAAAGAAAGTTTGTAAGCTTTGAGCATTTGATGACCCTCTTTAAGTTGAGGGACGATTCTGGCCAGTTCAAGAGCCCAATTGGTTTCAGAACGGTCTCAATTTGTTTCCATTTGTAACGTCGCCCCCGGCTTCTTCGCTCATTTCCGGCAATGGCGCTATCATTCGCTCATGATTAAAGTCCTCCTCATCGACGATGACAAAAAGCACTCCGAGCTAT
>Ga0055481_10000523_pt1 | contig 12782 bp, 12 predicted proteins | sample Muzzi_PWC_D2_FD_57936 | JGI IMG/M metagenome (GOLD analysis project Ga0055481, IMG submission 57936) | Wetland microbial communities from San Francisco Bay, California, USA, that impact long-term carbon sequestration - Muzzi_PWC_D2 | ecosystem: Environmental > Aquatic > Marine > Wetlands ... | reverse complement strand
TTCAGCCGGTTCGACCTCGACCTCTGTCGTGGGGTCAAGCTCAGGTTTAGGTTCTGCCGGGACAAATGACCTGAAGGCTTCAGCCGGTTCGGCTTCGACCTCTGTCGTGGGTTCAAGCTCAGGCTCGGAGTCGTCCTCGGCTTCGACTACGGCCACGGGGGTTGCCTCATCATGCCCTTCCGCCATTGTTATCGCCTCAAGCGCATTATCGATTTCGGCAGTTTCAATCTTGGCTATAGCTTTAAATTCAGGCTCAAGTTCATCTTCGGTTTCTATTTCGGCGGCGGGTGCTGTCTCAACCTTAGACTCTTGGATTAGTATGAGTGGCTCGAAGGCTTGCTCGATTTCGTCGGCTTTGATCGCTGCTAGGGCTTTGAACTCAGGCTCAAGTTCATCTTCGGTTTCTATTTCGGCGATGGGGGCTGTCTCAACGTCGGACTCTTCTGGTATGGCTGTTTGGTCATCTTCTATCGCCAGTTCTGTTTGAGTTTTAGATTCTTTGACTAGCACAAGGGATTCAAAGGTGTAATCGATTTCCGCTTCAATTTCTGTTGTGGTGTCAAGTTTGGGTTCAGGGTCATCTACCGCTTCGAGGGATTCGGTAGTTTCCTTGGCTCCAATCTCCGTTATGGGTTCACGCTCGTGTTCTTCTGCTTCTTCTTCTGCCACTTCAAGCGAATCGGCAGCTTGGTCAGTTCCGGTTGTGGCTTCGTCGGTAGTGGTTTCGTCGTTCGCTTTTTCCCACCCCGATCCGAACAAATCCTCAAAGGGATCTTGACCGAGTACCTTGTCGGTCTTGGGTTTCTTGTCTTTATCTACCATTATTAACAACTCTTTCTACTAAACGGGCGTAGTCGATAGCCCCGGAACTTCGAGCATCATATTCATAAATGCTCATCTGGTGGCTTGGTGCTTCGGATAGCTTCACGTTGGCCCGAATTGGATGAGTAACTTTGCCCGCAAAATATCGCTGTAAGGTTTCTATGATCTCGCGGTCTTTTCGATATCGGTCATAATAGAATGTGGGGACAACCAGGGATAGTTGCAACTGATGATTGGGCATTTGGCCAATACTCTTAAGGGTTTGGATAACTTGCCGGGTTCCAACCAAGGCCATATAGTTCATTGCTACTGGTATAATTAGCTCGCGGATATACAGCAGACTACCACGGCTTAAGAGGCTGGCCGAAGGTGAATAATCGAGAATAATATAGTCATAACCCTCTAGCCTGTTTAAACTGTGAACCAGTTTTTGATGGGCAAGATGGTGATCGCCCATCTGCCACAGAGCGCCTTCTGCTTCAAGAAGACTGACATTACTGGGAAGTAGATCAAGATTGTCTCGCACCGAAATGATACAGTCGTGGGGGGGGAGTTGTTTCAATATTAGGTCGGTCAACGAACAGCTATGATTCACCCCAAAATGAGTAGCTAAACTACCCTGAGCATCCAAATCAACGCACAAGACCCGTGCTCCTCGCAAAGCCAGACCGGCGGCTAAATTCACTACGGTTGTGGTTTTACCTGTGCCTCCCTTATAATTTAATACACCAATTACTCTCGTCATCTTATCTTGCCTGTTTCTGTTGATTAAGCCGTGCGTCATTTTGAGAAGAGCAATACAAATTAGGGAGAAAGACCTGCCAAGTATAGAAATGTGGTTAAATTTAGACGTTTAATTGTCGTTGATATGTTCTATATCAAGCGAACCCTCTCAAACCTGACAGGTCTGTTTCATCTAACCCACTAATTTGTAAAGAGCCTTCAAGAATCTTGGTAAGTAGCCAGCTTAATTGTATTATGTAAGCGGCTTTGATTTTAACACACTTGTTTACAGCAGTTTTGCTACATTTGATAACAGTTCGTCTTCTGCAAAAGGCTTGGCCAAATACTCGTCGGCCCCTTGCTTGAGCCCCCAAAAACGATCCGTATCTTGGCTCTTGCTCGTGACCATAAGAATTTTGATGTCTTTGGTATCTGGAGCGGTCTTCAATTGGCGGCAAACTTGAAAGCCATTTTTCTTAGGCAAAATAACATCTAAAACTATGAGCGCTGGATTTTCGCTTTTTGCCTTCTCCAATGCTTCCTCGCCATCCACAGCGGTAATGATCTGATATCCTTCCTTTTTCAACGGAGTGGTCATCAAGTTCAGTTCGGTGGGGCTATCATCTACAACCAGAATTTTTTCAAAAGCCATGTTAAACCTCCGTAAATAATTAGTTCTTTTGATTAAAATATTTTTTCTTGTACTACTTTACTAAAATCGAATTCCCTGGACCGCTTGTTTGAGTTCGGTTAAAAAAATCTCACTCGTTTCCTGCCATTGATTGACAATAACGTTGGAATGGAATTGGGCAATAATATATGCTAAGATTTTCTCTATAATAACAATGATGCCCTGCCTAATCTCTTCAAATGTTTGTCGCCGATCGACTAAATCACCTGTCCAACTGATATGTAGCATTGTGATAATTTCGATAGATAAGCGATTATTTCTGGGCTGTAACAACCTTAGGGTCGAGTAAGTTTTGGCAGTCTCTGTCAGTATTTTGCTCAATGTCACAACATTTGTTGCTTTTGGTAGGGTCTCCGTAAAGGCGATAACCTTATTAGTGATTTCTGTAAGAATTTCCAAGGCTGTTGTAGTTTGCCTTGTATTTTTAATGTTGGCCAAACGCGCTTGAAGTTGCTCAAGCTCGGATAGTAAAAGAATTAATTCATACTCTAAGACTCTATCTTGCTCCATTTCCTCAAATGACAAGGCAGTTTCGGGTTTGGTTTGTACAGAATCGCCAAACTTTTGTTCGTCAAGTAGCCGCATCCCCTCCATTAAAAGATAGTTCCAGGGCATCATAATTGTTCGATCTGGGGCCGATACTTGCTCGTTTACCTTAAATGTACCCTCAGCCCAACTCAGCAGGTGATATACAGCCTCCTCTCCGGTTAGAGAGTTTGTCAACGCGTGAACAATCTCCCCATGCTCAAAATAGATGAGGCCTTCCTCTATGTCTGATCGCTTCAAATTTAAGATGGCCCGACGTTGGTCCATACATAACATCTGAATCAGACTGGCAAGATTGACGTCTCGAAGATTACCTTGTATTGCCATATTCCTCTCTATAGCAGATCCCAAATAGTAGATCTGGAGTTAATCTTTCTACATTATCTAATATGTTTAGCTACACTCTGTAACAACTCTTTTGGTTCAAATGGTTTGGTGATATAATCTGTTGCTCCGGCTATGCGCCCTTTTACTTTGTCAAAAAATCCGTCTTTACCAGATAACATCACTACAGGAATATGTTTAGTTTCTGGATTCCCTCTGATAATTTTGCAGAGTTGATATCCATCTAAATGCGGCATTATGATATCCAGTAATATCAGGTTAGGGCGGATTTCGTTCAGTTTGGCTAATGCTTCTAACCCATCCTTGGCAGCCACCACCTGATAATTATGCCGCGCTAAGGTAGCAGCTACTAAGCGGCAGATAGTTGGGCTATCATCTGCTATCAGGACAATGTATTGAGAAAGTTGTTGTGGTTTGGTACCGTTATTCGTCATATCTTTTTACTGTGTAATCGACGTATCATCCACTATCGCATCTTATGTCTTTACGAATTGGTGCTGGGCTTGACTGGCCCAAGCCCAGCTTAACGTCTAAGTACTTAAACGATTACTTCTTCAAAAACTTATCAATGCCTTCGTTTTTCCATACTTTGAGTGTTTTCTCATCTTTAGGATCAATCTTGACTCCAATCGCATTGACCGGGAAATCGTGCTTCTTTTGTATCTCGATCCAGTTCTTTTTTGCTGCTTCGGTTAGTGCCATGTTTGTAACTCCTGTGAAGTAAATGGTGTTTAGGAATTTTTATTGAAAGCTGGCCAGTAGCTCTTCAATTGATGAATAGGTGTAATGCTCTGGGGCCTCAGGGGCCACCACAGCCGCAGCCAGTTGTGGAAGCGCCGCTATTAAGGACTCCTCCGCTAAGTGCTGCAAAGCTTCGCCATCAACGGCCTCAATTTTCTCTAAGATTTCATTAGGGCAAATGTACCGGCCAAGATAGAGCGCTTGGGTTGCCAGACGGCTCATACGGGTATAGGTCTCTTCCGAGGCAAGCATGTGTTGACCCCGAATTTGCATCTTGGCTTTCCAAAGCTCTTCCTTATCAACAGGCTTCTCACCGCTTACCAAAGTCCATAACTCTACCAGAGTCAGACCTAAAACAGGGGCAAGATATTCTGGGGTTGTACTCCCTTCGATAACCCACATACCGCTATCACGATAAGCATGGTATTCGGAGCTAATGTTGTAAACCAGGCCTCGTTCTTCGCGGATAGCGCGGAAAAGACGAGAACTGATACCACCCCCTAATATGTTGTTCAAAACGTGCATACCATAGCGATGGGGATGGGCATAAGGGTAAACCGGAATACCGAGCGAAAAATAAGCCTGTGAGACACTCATGGGTTCAATTGTCAACCCGGCCCGAAATTCGGGCGGCTTAAGGGTAGTACGTTCGCTTGTGCCCAGCATTCGCCAAAACATGTCGCGCACTTGCGCTACAAAATCCTGGTGCTCTACCTGTCCGGCAGCGGCGATAATAACCCGATCTGGCACATAATGTTGGTGCATAAAGTAGATTAAGTCTTCACGGGTGGTGGCTTTCACTATCTCTGGTGTTCCGGCAACAGGTCGCCCTAAAGGGTGACAAGGCCAGGCAAAGGCTTTTAGATTGGCATGGACACGCTCATCGGGCGCATCGTTGCTGATCTCTATCTCTCGCAAGATAGCCTCTTTTTCTCGTTCCAGGCGTTCTGGCGGAAAAATAGAGTTGAGCAAAACATCACCGAAAAGATCAAGCACATAGGTTCGATAATCATCAAGAACAACGGCATAATAACAGGTGTAATCACGCGATGTGAAGGCGCCAAGCTGACCACCAGCCACATCTATGAGGCGGGCAATCTGCATTGCATCTCGGCTACTGGTTCCCTGGAACATGAGATGCTCGGTTAGATGGGCCAAGCCATTTTGCTCTGGAGTTTCGTCACCAAGGCCAACATCTACAATAATTCCAATGGCAACCGAACGTACCTGGGGCATCGTTTCGGTGACAACGCGTATGCCGTTTTCTAATGTCGTTTTGTGATACACACCTTGCTCGATCAAATTTAAAGTTGCCGATGTCGTTGAATGGCCTTGACCACGGCCAGTAAGATAAAATGAGCAGAGATTTACCGGGGCAAGCCGGTTAATAATTTTTCTATGGGCTCTTGTTGGGTCGGATATAAGATTAATCTGCTCTGCAACGGCTGGTTTTTGCTAGTTTGTTTTGCATCATTTTTCTCACCATATCTATCCCGTTGCTATTGCATATTTGGCTGTCGAAAGGTGTTTGTTTCCAACGATTTGATCAGAAGTTGTACAGCCATGAACTTCTTGAGAGACAAATTCAGTATAACAGACTATTGGGATGATAACAGTTAGGGAAAGTTGGCAAGGTTGGGAAATGATAAGGAATTGGTACTAGCCCGGCTCAATTGCGATGTGTCTTGTGCTACACGAATACATATTAGTTTAGTCATGATACCGGCTAAGAGTTTGCCTTTCTTTCTCTTGCTACCATAGGAAAATCCATCTGATTTAATCGTGTTGTCCTGCTTTCCATTTCATTAACACACATACCGTTTTCCAACGTCGTTTAGGATATCTATTCTGTGCCTTTATTATTTGTGTTGGCTAGAGTCGATCAGCAGAGCCTAAATCCTCTATACTATCTATTTTGCAGATTGGACCTATTGCGTTAAAACGCGACGGGCCAGAGATTCATTGCCAAATGTTTCGGCCATATGTTTAAATTGAGTATCTTCATACGCCTGATTGAAGATGGCAATATCCACAGCTAACAGTTTGCGAAAAGCCTTGACAGCCAGTTCTGGTTGCTGGCTCTGAACGATTAATTGTGCCCCAAAGTCAAGAATTACATCTATCATGGCTAAAGGGTAACGGATCGGTAGACCAATACGAACATGCGTCTCTCCAATTTTTAGGCGCTGCTTAACATAAGCCTGGTCGTAATTCCCTTGAAATAGCTGTATAAACCACTGTTCCAGAGTCTTTTTTCGCTCGTCTATTTGCCCACTGATATATTCGGCCGTATTGGGGTGAGCCAATAAGCGATGATAGAAGGCTTCACTCAATGTAGGGGCAATGGCTCGGGCCGCTTCTTGCAAATTGCTTAATGCCTTTTTCTCCTCAGCTGTTAAGCCAATTAGGGTGAGAAGGTCATCAAGGATGGCTTCGTCTTTGATATCCCAGCTTTTGCGGTCTTCCATTTTTTTCTCCTGATTTGTTTAAATTATTGTAGATTATAGGAGGTCTTTCAGGGTTGTAGTCATAGTGCGGACCTCAGCAAAAGCCATACCCAGGTTGACCCCGTTAGCGGTCAAGCCAACAAAAAGCGTTTCATTGTCTATACTGGCCACAATGACATTGCCATCTTCTCCCTGAATTAGGGTTTGTTTAAAGACGCCGCGTTGAAGTTGATCGGCGCGGCGTGTACTCAAACCAAACACTGCCGCTGAGGTAGCGCCCACCAAACTTTCGTCCATGCCCTTTTGGGGGACGTTAGCTGAATATACCAGGCCATCTACACCGACTATCGCTGCCCCAGCAATATCTGATGATTCATTTAAGAGTTGAGTCAGGGCATCGGCTAAGAGTTCGCCTTTCTTTTTACTTGTTGCCATCGGAAAATCCTCCTGATTAAATTGAGTTAAATCGTCACTTAAAAAATTGGTTTCATGGTCTAGGCGACGAGCGCCTTCCAAGAGTAGACCGGACCAGGTGCGGCTGATGGTTGTCGCTGCCGGTTCCACGTCCGTTTCCAAATTAAATTGCCCTTCTTCCCATTTCAGTATTTCATAAACTACCTTTTCTCCTTGAAGATTGCCCAGGGTAGCGTGTAACACCGCCCCTCCTTTGAAAAAAAGAGTGGCTTCTTGGTTGTTGTGTTGTATAACCAACTGGGCCGTGGTGTGACCTTGACAATTGTGCTGGATTAGATCGGCTACAGACATTATTTGTAGATTGCCTTGCATTGTCATAAGTCAGCCCTCGTCTTATAATTTCCACTGCCGTTGAATAGTGCTAACCGCTTGGTTAGTTAAGCGACGATAGGTTTGGTTTCTATCTTTCACCAAGACAGCCAGCAAGAGGTCGTACCCATTGGCACTAAAAGGGCGGCAGACCAACCGACGGCCCTCCTTGTCAAACAAGGAAATTTCATCGGTTTGAGCCATACCCAATTGATGGCGTACCTGGCTGGCCGTTTTTTGGATCATCGCTACGACGGCTGATTGAGTCTCCGGGTCATGATCAGGTCCAGCGGCAAAAGCTATGGGCAACCCTTGCCGGTCGGTCAAGACGGCAATCGGAAAGCCGCCGCGCTCGTTCATGTCGGCCAATAGCCGAGCCAGGTTAGTTGAATCAAAATAAGGGGGGGTAGTTGTCACAATATCACCTCTAATACCTTGTTTGTTATATTTTGTCCTACCATTTTTGTGCAAAACCTTACCTCCTTAAACTGCAACCCAAAATATCATGCCAACTCCTGTTGTACCTTGCCGACAACCTTATTGATAATGGCTTTGAGTGTGTCAAAAACACCATTGCCTTGCATGGCAATAGCTTCGAAGACGGTTGTACCATTAAGATGTAAGAGATTTTGCAGGGAGGTTGTCAACATAGCATTAGGAAGATCCCGCTTGTTAAGCTGAACCACCAAGGGCAAAGTAGCCAAGGGCATATTGAGTTCGGCCAGATGAGTTTTCATATTTTGCCACGATTCCAGGTTGTACTTGAGACGATCTGCGCCAGAATCGGCGACAAAGACAACACCATCGGCCCCACGCAATACTAGTCTACGGCTGGCTTCATAGTAGATTTGCCCAGGAACGGTATAAAGATGAATCTTAGGGGTCAAACCACTTATTTTACCCAGTTCCAATTGCAGAAAATCGAAATAAAGCGTGCGGTCCTCGTAGGTTTTGAGCGAGATTAACTCACCCCGGCGTTGAGGGTCTACCCGGGTGTAAATCTGCTCCAGGTTAGTGGTTTTACCACTCAAAGCTGGACCATAATACACAATCTTCAAATTTAGTTCACGTAATTGCCAATTGATAAACATAGAGTTACTCCAACCATAAATCATCCAAAGCATCATTGAATAAATCTGCTAAACCATCTTCTTGTACATTGAACTCAGATGAAGACCCCAGGAATTGATCTTCGTCTGGGGGAGGGGTATTGGCGATATCCCCCAAATCACGCGCTATTTTGCGAATAATCATCCTGGCCCACCCAAGCGGGGTATCTGTGGATATCTGCACCATCAACGCCAGGTGGTATCCGGCTTCGCAGGTAAGCGTATGGATGGATTGACCCTCGCGAAAAACCATCTGGTCGGCCTGATATTGGCGGGTTAGCCGGGCAATCTCATGGCTGGCAGCCAAATCGCTCACTACCAAGGCTCCCAAGCCTATCAGGTCTATGTTATTTTGTTCACCTCCACGTGTAGAGATAATCTGGCCGCTTACATCGGCCAGCAAAATAAATTGAGAGGAGATCTGCCGGGCTAACTCGGTTAATATTTTTTCTATGGCTTGTTGCTGAGACGGATATAAGACTAATCCGCTCCGCAATTGCTGGTTTTGGTTAGTTGGTCCTTGCATCATTTTAATCTCCGTATCTATTCCCCAACATACTAGAATGTACTATAGATGAACAACTTGTCTGGTTTTGTGATTAACACTCAATTTTACTTTTTGGTACAAATGGTAAATTTGGCTTTCGGAGGGTGCTTATTTCCAACGGTTTGTTCAGAAGTTGTTCAGCGGTGAACTTCTTGAGAGATAAATCAAGTATAACAGATTATTTGATGAATAGCGGTTAGGGAAAATTGGCAAAGTTGGCAAGGTTGGGGAACGGTAGGGAATTGGTACGGGGTCAGGCTTAAATGTGACTTTCTTATGTTACAATGAATATATATTCGACTTTTATAACGACTAGTTAGCTAACGAATGACCGCACCCACCAACGGAAGATTAATAACAAATAACAAGAAAGAAAAAGGCGCCGTCTTAATTGTTGATGGCGCTCCAACCGGGTTGAGTCTCTTGTTGGATTATTTGCGCGGCTCTGGTTTTAAGGTGCTGGTGGCAAAAGATAGTGAAAGCGCTCTGCTACAAGCAGCCTACGCCAAGCCCGATATTATTCTATTAGAAGCAATGATGCCTGATATTGATGGGTTTGAAACGTGCCGTCGCCTAAAAGCCAACGCGGAAACTAAAGATATTCCGGTTATCTTTATCACCTCACTTTCTCATACTATAGATAAGATGAAGGGCTTTAAGCTTGGCGCGGTAGATTACATCACCAAACCTCTGCAATGTGAAGAGGTGTTAGCACACATCACCACTCATCTATCAACCCACAATTTCCATAAGAGGCTTCAAGAGCAGAATAAATCTTTGCAAGAGGAAAATCTTAGACGCGAGCGAGTCCAGGAACTCTTACGGGAGAGTAGAGAGCGTTACCGGGTCTTGACAGAGTATTCGACGGATATGATTTCTCGGCAGACAATTGAGGGGGTTTATCGCTTTGTGTCTCCAGCTTGCCATGACCTGCTGGGCTATGAGGTGGAAGAGATGATTGGCCGCTCTGCCTTTGAGTTCTTTCATCCCGAAGATTTAAAGGCAGTCCAGGAAGCTGACAAGGTGATACAAGACCGGCCTTCTACTTCCAGCATCACCTATCGGGTTCGTCGTAAAGACGATAGTTATATCTGGTTAGAAACAACCAGCAGAATGATAATCGACCCTAACACGGATATGGGGGTGGAAATCATTGCGGTTTCGCGCGATGTTACCGAACGCAAACGGGCCGAAGTGATATTGCAAAAAGCCCACGATGAGTTAGAACAACGCATTGCCGAACGGATGGCCGACCTGGCCGAAGCTAATACCATTCTCCAAAAAGAAATTACCGAACGTAAACGGGCCGAAGCCGAGATTCAAGCATATTCCGAAGAGCTTAAAGCCAAAAATGAAGCTTTATCACGGTTGGATAAAATGAAGGATGAGTTTTTGGCCACCACCTCTCACGAACTGCGTACTCCTCTCAATGGCATCATCGGTATTGCCGAATCGATGCTCGACGGCGCGACAGGTGAACTGACCGCTGAACAAATGCATAATTTGACCATGGTTGTTTTTAGTGGCCGTAGACTGATTAACCTGGTTAACGATACACTCGACTTCTCCAAGTTGAAACACCGGGAGATGGACCTCGAACTGAAAGCGGTTGATTTGCATAGCATGGCCGAGGTTGTGCTGACCTTGTCTCAGCCGCTTGATCAACTGAACTCGTTGCAACTTATCAACCAGATTGATTCTGACCTACCGGCGGTTAAAGCCGATGAAAATCGGGTGCAACAGATTCTGTACAATCTGGTTGGTAATGCGGTAAAGTTTACCCAAACGGGGGCGGTGACAGTATCCGCAACCGTAGAGGGAGATGACATGGCTGTAACCGTATCTGATACCGGTATTGGTATTCCACCAGACAGGTTGGATTCCATCTTCGAATCGTTTGAGCAGGTAGAAAGTTCCAACACCAGGGGGCATGGCGGAACCGGCTTAGGGTTATCAATCACCAAGCGGCTGGTCGAACTGCATGGCGGCACTATCCGTGTTGAGTCGGTACTTGGCGAGGGCTCTCACTTTACCTTTACTTTGCCCTTACACAAGTGGCCCGTTAGCGCCAGCGCCTTGAATCGGGCCATAGATGCCTTATCCCAGGATTTCGACTTGCCTGTGGCTAAAGACCCTCAGCCTCAAGTGGAACCTGTCTTGGTTACGGCTCCCCAACAACTAGGGGAAAATGAGGAGTTCACGATTTTGGTTGTGGATGACGATTTGATTAATGTTCAGGTTTTGACCAATTACCTTTCGATGCAAAACTATGGGGTAGTCCAGGCCTTCGATGGCTTTGAAGCGCTGGAAGCGATAGACGAAGTAAAACCCGATCTTATTCTTCTCGATTTGATGATGCCCAGAATGTCTGGCTATGAAGTTTGCCAGAAGATACGAGAGCGGTATCCAACCCACCAATTACCTATTGTACTGCTAACAGCCAAAACCCAAACCTCTGATATAGTATCTGGCTTCGAGGCGGGGGCCAACGATTATCTGATTAAACCCTTTGACAAAAATGAGCTTTTAGCCAGGGTGAAAATTCATCTTCGGCTGGCCAAGGTTAATACTGCCTTTGGCCGTTTTGTCCCCTACGAATTTTTAGAGTTTCTGGAGAAGGAAAGCATTGAGGATGTTAAGCTGGGCGATCAGGTACAGCGTGAAATGACCATTCTCTTCTCGGATATACGGTCCTTTACCACACTCTCTGAGGAGATGACCCCCCAGGAGAGCTTTAGTTTCCTTAATACATATCTAGGTCGGGTAAGTCCAATCATTCGGCAGCATAATGGCTTTATCGACAAATATATTGGTGATGCCGTGATGGCCTTGTTCCCGGATAATGTTGAAGATGCTTTACAAGCAGCTATTGACATCCAGCAAGAGGTAGCGCGTTATAATGAGTATCGTCAGGAGCAGGGCTGGATGCCCATCAAGGTTGGGATCGGCATCCATACAGGCAAGCTGATGCTCGGTACAATTGGTGAAGAAATGCGGATGGAAAGCACGGTTATTTCAGATGCGGTAAACCTGGCCTTCCGAATGGAGGGATTGACCAAACTATATGGATCTTCAATTGTTATTAGTGAACGCTCTTTATTTGGTCTTGTTGACCCAACCAAATACCATTTTCGATATCTCGATAGAGTCCAGGTTAAAGGTAAAAGGGAACCGATTTCGGTCTTTGAAGTTCTTGATGGTGATGCCCCAGAACTCATTGACCTCAAGCTAAAGCTTCAGACAGAGTTCGAAAAGGGGTTGGTCTATTATCACAAGCGACAATTTGCTCAAGCCAAAACATGTTTCAAAAAGGTTTTGATGCAGAATCTCAATGACAAGGCGGCTCATTTTTATTTGAGACGTGCCACTCATTTTATGGAATATGGGACACCACCGGATTGGGAGGGTATAGAGGTCTTGACTTAAATTAAGCCCTATCTGCCATTAGTCCCATTAGGAACAGTTTGTTCGCCGCGCCACATATAGCCTTTGTGACGTACAGTTTTAATATAATGTGGATGGGCCGGGTCTGGCTCAATTTTGCGCCGTAAGTGGTGGATATGCCACTTTATAATATCCCGAGCTTCCGTTTCGTCGGTATCATAACCCAAGGCTTGATTGACCAGTTGCCGGGGAGACAGCAGTTCTGGGGTAGCTTTCACCAGGCACAGCAGTAAATCAAATTCGGTAGTGGTTAAATCTAGCAGGCCGCCATCTAACGTCACTAAATGACGATGACGATCGATGACCAATTTTCCAGATCGAACAAAGCGTTGTTGGTTGGAAACCGGAGACAATATAGGTTGATTATTGATAACCAAATCCTTTAATGTTTTGTGTAGGCTATCAATTTGTGACAATAGGTCTTGATACTGTAGAGCTTGCTGGCGGTATTGCAAGCCCTCTTGCACCCGCTGGCGGATGATGTCGGGTGTTGTTGGTTTTATGAGATAATCGAAAGCCCCTAGCCGTACAGCCTCAGCCGCACTTTCCACCGAACTATAAGCTGTGAGGATAATAACCACTAA
>Ga0055481_10000521_pt1 | contig 12798 bp, 9 predicted proteins | sample Muzzi_PWC_D2_FD_57936 | JGI IMG/M metagenome (GOLD analysis project Ga0055481, IMG submission 57936) | Wetland microbial communities from San Francisco Bay, California, USA, that impact long-term carbon sequestration - Muzzi_PWC_D2 | ecosystem: Environmental > Aquatic > Marine > Wetlands ... | reverse complement strand
ATTGATGTAGGCATAACCCTGGTCGCCGTAAAAATCGTTGAGTTTGATGACATTCTTTCGCAGCACATTACGGGCGAAAATGTCACCGGTTTTTAACGTGACCATCGCCAGCAACTCTTCCTTGGGCTTCAGCAGGTCCCCCTTGATGTCGATCTTGCCGACCCGGAACTGTTCCCCTTCCTCAATCTGAATGACGATGGACAGATTGCGCTTGTCTTCGCTTAACTTGACCACCGGTTCCTTGAGTTTGGCCTGAAGATACCCGATGTTGTAATATTCATTGGCTATCAGTTCAAGGTCCTGATCCAGCACCTCTTTGAGGTAGGCTCCTCGCCCGGTGATCCAGGACAGAAACCAGCGTTCCTTGGTCTGCATGACCTTTTTCAGTTGACGGTCAGAAAGCACCTCGTTACCGACGAAGTCAATCGAATCAACCAGGGCCTTGTTCCCCTCCTGAATCTTGAAGGTTACCGTCGCCTCGTAGAGATCATTCACATCGCGAGATTCGACAACCTCAACGGCATGATACCCTTCTTCGACGTAGGCGGCCCTGATGGCACGGATGCTCTCGGCAATGACTCTCGGCTGGTAAATATCGGGCGTTTTAAGGGTAATCAGGGATTTCAACTTATCGTCATCAAACTCACTGTTGCCTGCAAAGATCACCTTACGCACCAGGGGTCTTTCTTCAACCTGGTAGATGAGGGTAGGAACACCATTTAGCTCGACGACACTGGCGACAACATCCTCGAAACGGCCCAGCTGATAAATGGCCCTGATGTCCTTATCGATCATCTCGGCCGTCACCGTCTCGCCGGGTTTGGCCGACAATAGGGGGAGGATTGCACTCTGTTCAACACGGCGATTCCCCTGGATTTCAATATCGGCAATCCGGTAGACCTGGGCAGCGGCCGAAGTAGCGACAAATACCAGGCTGGTCGCAAGTAAGGCTAAGGCCTTTTTCATTTCAGAAAACTCCATTCAAATGTCGCTAAAGTGCGTCATTATAGGCAATCAACTTGCCGGTGTAAAATTATTTCATGCGACCAAAAGGCCATCGACCATATGCAGTGTGCGATCCATGCGCCGGGCGAGTTTTTCACTGTGGGTGACGATGACCATGGTCAATCCGTGTTTTTCATGTAATTGCCGCAACAACTCGAAAATGGCTTCCGTGGTCCCGGAATCGAGATTGCCTGTCGGCTCGTCGGCCAGCAGTAACTTCGGCTTCATGATCAGGGCCCTGGCTATGGCAACCCGCTGTTGTTCGCCACCCGACAGTTGCCCCGGTTTATGGTGAAAACGATGCCCCAGTCCCACCTCGGTCAGCAACTTGTCGGCGCGATCCGCTGCCGGACCCCGCTTCTCTCCGGCAATCAGGGCCGGCATGGCGACATTCTCCAAGGCGGTAAATTCAGGCAGCAGCTGGTGAAACTGAAAAACAAAGCCGACCGAACCGTTCCTGAACTTGTCGAGTGCGGTCCCCTTCAATTGAAAAACATCTTGTCCTTCAAAAGTCACCACGCCGCCGCTCGGACTGTCCAGCCCACCGAGAATATGCATCAGAGTGGATTTTCCGGCACCGGAAGAACCGACGATGGCAACCCGATCACCGCCGGGGATATTAAGGTCGATCCCCCGCAACACATCGATCCGTCCCTGATCAGTAGTGAAATGTTTTGTCAGTTGTGTCGTCTGTACCAAGAATTGAAACCTCCGGTGATCAACGGAAAATTCGGGATTATTCGTAACGCAAGGCTTCTGCCGGGTCCATATTGGCAGCATGCCAGGCCGGATAAATCGTCGCCAGCAGGGAAATCCCCATGGCGACAATCACAACCGCTGCGACATCGCTCGAAACGACAACTGACGGAAAGTGATCCATCCCGTAGACCGCCTGATCGAAGATCTTGATCTTGAACAGTGATTCGAGCCCTTTGATCAGGGGGTCCGCATACTTCGCGATCAGCAAGCCGAGCAGAGTTCCAAGCAAGGTCCCGAGAGTGCCAATGATAAAGCCCTCCAGGATAAATATTTTCATGATGCTTCTGGAGGTCGCCCCCATCGAGCGCAGGATCGCAATGTCCTTGTGTTTCTCCATAACCACCATGATCAGGGTCGTTGCAATATTAAACGCCGCAACCAGGACAATAATCCCGAGCACAATAAACAGGCCGAGCTTTTCAAGTTTCAGCGCGGAAAGGAACGAACCGAACAGATCCTCCCAGGATCTGGCCACATAGGGGTAGCTAAATTCTTTGCGAAGTGTTCCGGCGACCGGTCTGGCATTTTCAAAACTGTCGACATCGATCTCAATGCCGCTCGCCAGCGCCTCGCTGTCGAAGAAGTTCTGGGCAATATCGAGATTCACGTAGGCGATGTATGATTCCATGAAGCCCCCGGCCTGGCGGAAAATCCCGACCACCCGGAACGGTTTCATTTTGGGGATCATCCCGAACGGAGTGATATTGAACATTGGCGGAATGACATTGATCGAATCCCCCACCGCGACCCCGAGCGATGTTGCCGTATCAAGTCCGATCACGATTCCCGGAAGGGGCTGATCTTTATCGAACAACCGCTCCCTGACTGGTGTATCGTCACGGGTCAGAAAGGCTTGATCGAGAACCTTGTTTCCGGCTTCGATTCCCTTGACGTTGACCGCGGCGACATTTTTTTTAGATAACAGCATCGCCTCCTTGGAGACAAACGGCGCCGCAGACACAACATGAGGCAGTAGTTGAATCTCGTCGACCAATCGGTCGTAATCGGCCAGTCCTTCACCGTGCCGCTGCAGCAGGACATGCGGAACATTGCCGAGAATCTGCTGCCGCACCCCGTCATGGAAACCGGTCATGACCGCAAGAACGACGATCAGTGCCGCAACGCCAAGTGTCACGCCGGCGATAGAGATGAAGGATATAACCGAGATAAATGTCTGCTTGCGCTTCGCTCTTAAATAACGCAGGCTGACGAATATTTCATAAGCCATCAACAAACCGTTCCATGAAATAAAATGGGCATGATCGTTACCGCGACTCGGGACGCAGTTGCGGAAACAGGATCACGTCACGGATCGAGGCCGAATCGGTCAGCAGCATGACCAGGCGGTCGATCCCGATCCCCTCGCCGGCCGTCGGCGGAAGTCCATATTCCAGGGCGCGGACATAATCCTCGTCCATTGCATGCGCTTCTTCGTCACCCGCTTCCTTTTCGGCAAGCTGCTTTTCAAAGCGCTCTTTCTGATCGACCGGATCATTCAACTCGGAAAACGCATTGGCCAGTTCGCGCCCGACCACGAACAATTCAAACCGATCGACAACGTCGGGGTTCAGCTCATTCTTTCGTGAGAGCGGAGAAACTTCAGTCGGGTAGTGGGTGATGAAGGTCGGATTCCAGAGCTGCGGCTCGGCCACCTCGTCGAAGATCTCGGTCAGCAGCTTGCCATGGCCGATCGCCCCCTCGAATTCGAGACCGAGGCTGTTGGCGTAGGCCAGGCTGCTGGCGTGGTCCTCCAGCACCTCCGGTTCGACCTTTCCGTACTTGACGATGGCCTCCTTGACCGTCAGCCGCTCCCAGGGGGACGCCAGGTCGACCGGCTTGCCGCCATAACTGATTTGCAGCGTGCCGCAAACCTGCTCGGCAACCTGGCGGATCAGCTCTTCGGTAAAATCCATCAGGTCTTCGTAAGTTGCATAGGCCTGATAGAACTCCATCATGGTAAATTCGGGGTTATGCTGGATCGAGATCCCCTCGTTGCGGAAATTCCGATTGATTTCGAACACCCGCTCGAACCCCCCGACCACCAGCCGCTTCAGATAAAGCTCCGGGGCAATGCGCAGAAACAGATCCATCTTCAGGGTGTTGTGATGGGTGATGAATGGCTTGGCCGTCGCCCCGCCGGCAATCGGCTGCATCATCGGCGTTTCGACTTCGAGATAATCGCGGGCTACCATGAAGTCCCGAATAAGCGCAATGATCCGGCTGCGCTTGTGGAAAGTCTTCCGGACCTCCGGATTGACCATCAGGTCGAGGTAGCGTTGCCGATAGCGGGTTTCGACGTCGGTCAGGCCATGCCATTTTTCAGGAAGCGGCTGCAGCGACTTGGTCAGCAGCTTCAGGGACGAAACTCTCAGGGACAACTCGCCGGTCTTAGTCCTAAACGGCCCCCCCTCAACGCCGATGATGTCGCCAAGGTCGAGCTTCTTGAACTGCTCGAAGGCCGCGTCGCCGATGTTGTCCTTGCCGACGTAAACCTGCAGCCGCCCGGAGCGGTCCTGGAGCTGAAGGAAGCCGGCCTTGCCGAAGTCGCGCCGCGCCATGATCCGGCCGGCGACGATGTAAGTATCCTGGCAGTCGGCCAGCGCCTCAGTATCCTGTTCCGCATGAGTGGCATGGACCTCGGCCATCACGTGGGAAACTGGGAAATCGTTGGCGTAGGGGTTGTGTCCCTGTTCCCGCAGTTCAGCAATTTTGTCACGCCGCTGCTGCAACAGTTCGTTACTTTCTTCCATAATCTTCTATATCTGCCTTTCAAACAAAGCCACGCGCTGGCGTGGTTCTCTGGTTACTGAACCGTGAAATCCCAGCTGAGAGCTTGCTTCAGCGGATCTCCGGCGGAATCGGTGATGGTGGTGGCAAGTTGAGCCGTGTGGCTGCCGGTTGCCAGAGCCGCATCCGGCTTCAGGGTCGCGGTCTTCGTCACCTCGTCATAGCTGACCGCCGCCGAAACCGCGCCGTCGTCGAGGGTGAAGCTGCCGAGATTGATCGTATCCTTATTCATCTCTGCAATGAACACCACGACCACCTCGGTATCATTCGCCACGTTGAGCTGACCCTCCGCCGGGGAAACGCTGTCGACCAGAGGGGGCGCCTGGTCGACGAACAACAGGTTCCGGGCGATAGCCGATTTCCCGTTGGCCGTCACCGTGGCGGCCACTGCGTTCTTGCCGACCGACAGTCCTAGGATCGAAGCACTCCAGTCGCCGGTGGTTGCATCGACCACGGGAGCTCCATCGACCGGCAATGGTGAAACGGTCACACTGACCGCGCCCACCTCGGATCCGCCGGTCAGCGTCTGGCTCGGCACTACGAACCTGGTGAACGGCGGCTGATCGAACGACACCACCGGCGCCGCGGCGTCCACGGTGATCGTCACGGTCGGCTCGACCGGAGTGGTAACCCCCGCGACATCAACGTCAACGCTGGCCTTCAAAACGTTATCCCCAGACTGAAGACCAGTCAGGGTGGCGCTCCAGGTGTCACCGTTCACCACCGCTTGGGGCGGGGAAGCGAGTTCCGTGCCATCCGGCAGGGTGACAGTCAGGGTCGGGCTTATCAAGAGATCCGGGTCGATCAAGCCGCTGACGGTAAGCGACGTAGTCGAAATCGGCGTGGTGTAGGCTTCGATGCTGACGGCGTCGTAGGTGAGCGTCAGCGCAAACAGGCTCTGGTTCCCGGCCGCGTCAGAGGCGCTGACGGTGACCACGCTGGTCCCCGGATCAAGCGTCAAAGCGTGTGTCCAGAAACCGTCCTGGTCGGGGGTGACTGGCACGTCCGTGTCGCCGACGGTGATCTCGATCGTCGCTCCGGGCTCGACGGTACCGCTCAACGTCCGGTCCGGGGAGGTGGTCGTCGCGCTCTGGAGACCGTCAAAGGTCAGGGCCGGAGCGGTTTCGTCAACATCGTTCCCGCCGCATCCGGCGAGCAGCAGGAACAGCCCGACAACGATCGTGAGGCGGAATATTTTCCCCGGCAGATTCTTACGCTTCATCTCTTTCACCTTCTTCGCCAATGGATCGGCACGGATTATTTATTGTTCCCCAGCAAGTAAGCCTCGATGAACTTTTCGAGATGCCCGTCCAGAACCGCATCGGCATTGCCGACCTCGAAACCGGTCCGGTGGTCCTTGACCATCCGGTAGGGATGCAGGACGTAGGAGCGGATCTGGCTCCCCCAGGCGATCTCCTTTTTGTCGCCGGCGATCGCCGAAGCCTCATCTTCCTTCTTCTCGAGCTCGAGCTCGTACAGCCTGGCTTTGAGCTGCTTCATCGCCGTCGAACGGTTTTTGTGCTGGGAGCGTTCATTCTGGCAGGCGACCACGATCCCGCTCGGCAGGTGGGTGATGCGGATCGCCGAATCGGTCTTGTTGATATGCTGCCCGCCGGCGCCGCTGGCCCGGTAGGTATCGACCTTGAGATCTTTTTCGTTGATCTCGACTTCAACGTCGTCAGACAGTTCGGGAAATACGAACACCGAACAGAATGAAGTATGCCGCTTGGCATTGGAGTCGAACGGCGAGATCCGCACCAGGCGATGGATCCCCATCTCCGGCCGCAGCCAGCCGTAGGCATAATCCCCCTCGACGTTGAAGGTAACTCCCTTGACGCCGGCTTCATCACCCGGCTGATAATCGGTTATTTCGGTTCGAAAGCCTTTCATTTCACAGAAGCGAAGGTACATCCGCAGCACCATTTCGGCCCAATCCTGGGCCTCGGTCCCTCCTGCGCCGGCGTTGATGCTGACAATGGCGTTGCTGGCATCGTGCTCGCCGGAGAGCATGCGGGCAAATTCCATCCTGCCGATCTGCTCCTCCAAATTGGGCAGCAGCTTGCGAACTTCGTCCAGAGTCTCCTGGTCGTCCCCCTCTTCGGCCAGTTCGGCCAACACCACCAGGTCTTCCAGCTCCTGGCTGGCCTGCTCGAAGCTTTCAATACTTTTCTGCAGACCGGTTCGCTCCTTGAGCAGATCCTGGGCCTTGTCCCCCTGGTCCCAGAATCCGGGCTTTGCTATCTCCGCTTCCAGCTCCTGAACCCGCTCTTTCTTGGCATCGAGGTCAAAGGTACCTCCTCAGCTCATTGAGCTTGTCCTGCAGCTGATTCATCAGGTCTTTTTCTTCACGTAACAACACGGTCAAATCCTCTCGTTTCTCGCAACGCGCGATTATAGCTTCTCTGAGGCATCAGGGCAAGGGGGATGGGAGTTAAGAGCTGATAATGGTTCTTTTTTTCCGACTGTATGCAAGACCCAGCAGGATCGAGGAGAAAACGACACAGCCTTGCGACAGAATATCTCCATGCCTGGAATAAAATCCCGGCGCGGCACTGGCATCGAGTTGCAGGACCCGGTAGGTTCCGGTGAACAGCTCGGTCGGAAGCAAAACCTCTCCGGAAGGGGCTACAAAGGCGCTGACTCCGGTGTTGGCGGCACGCGCCACCCAGACTCGGTTCTCAACCGCACGGAATGTGGTCATCGCCAGATGCTGGTAGGGCGCCGATGACCTCCCGAACCAGGCGTCATTGGTGATATTGACCACCAGGTCGGCACCATGAGAGACATACCTCCGAACCAAATCCGGGAAAATGACTTCATAGCAGACCAGCACCCCCATCTGTGTCTTGCCAAGGGAAACAGGATGCAAATCCCCGGAAGAGAAATCACCGATACCGACAACCAGTTTATCGATAAACGGCAGCAGCCACTTCAGGGGGACGTACTCGCCGAACGGTACCAGATGAACTTTATCGCTGCGACCGAGAATCCGGCCATCGGTTGAAAGCAGAAACGCACTGTTGAAATATTCAATTGAACGGCCCTGTCGTTGATAAGCCGGACTGCCGAACAACAGCGCTGCATCTGTCCGAAGTGGGATGTTGCGCACCAGGCGGGATTGCGGAGTAAGTTCCTGGAAGAAGAACGGCGTGGCACTTTCCGGCCAGACCACCAGGTCGACAGGTTGCCCGGTTGCCGCATCGGTCAATGCGGCATATGTCTCGAGGGTTTGCCGTTGGTAGGCCGGGTTCCATTTGACACCCTGTTCGATATTCCCCTGCACCAGGGCGACGGTCAGCGGATTGGCCATTGCGGTCACGGCAAGCTGGCGCAAACGCCAGTGCCCATAAAGTCCGGTTCCCGCAAGGATTGATATGACCGCAAGCAAAGGCAGGGTCATGCGAATCGGCCCCAATGAGGTCCTGAAGGAGCGATATGTCTCTGCCAGCAACAGGTTGCCCAGGACAATCAGCAGGCCGACCCCCGCGACCCCCCAGATATCGGCAGATTGAACGAAGGGCAAATAGGAGGCCTGGGAATATCCCAGGCTGGCCCAAGGGAATCCGGTCAGCAGGTGGGCGCGGCCGAATTCAGCAGCAACCCAGAGCAGCGGAAATGAGATCAGTTCGGCCACCCGCAGGTGAGTCTTGAGAAAGGCCGCTCCCCAAGATACCACGCCGAAGAAAAGCGCCAGGTAGGCGACCAGCAGCAGGTAGGGAACCAGCGCCAATACCGGGTTGAGACCGCCATATCGGACCATGACGATATTGAGCCAGTAAAGAACTGCGGCAAAAAAGACCCCTCCGGCGACAAGGCCGGAGCGAAATGGACGCTGGTGCATGGTCAGCAGCCAGGGCACCAGCGCGACCCAGGCCAAGAACCACAGGGCGGGTTGCGGGAAACTGAGGGCCAGCAACAGGCCCGAGGCGGCAGCGCAGAGATCGTCTTTCTGCGGAAGGGTCAACATGACGTGATCAGGATTCCAGCGATGATTCCTGGTCCGGCGACACCAGGCGAATTCTGACGCGACTGATTTTTCTTTCGTCCCCCTCGACAACCGTCATTTCCAGCTTGCCGTCACGGATGGTTTCACCGACCTTGGGAACATGTCCGGCAAGATGGGACAGGAAACCGCCGACCGTATCGAACTGGTCTTTACCCGGGACCGTCAATTCCAGATGTTCTTCGAGTTCATAGATGTTCAACCTTGCGTCAACCAGCAGTGAACCGTCTTCCTCGATTTGCAGCTGGCTTTCCTCCAGATCAAACTCATCCATGATGTCCCCGACAATTTCCTCCAGCAGATCTTCAATGGTAATCAAACCCGATGTGCCGCCGAACTCGTCAACGGCAATCGCCATATGAACCCGACGGTTCTTGAAATCCTGCAGCAATTCTTCTATTTTCTTACTTTCGGGAACGAAGAAGGGGGTCCTCATGACCTTCGAAATTCTGACCGTGGCGGGACTTTTATCCCAGAAGCGAAGCAAATCCTTCGCATAGACCACGCCGACAATCTGGTCTATGGTCCCTTCATAAATCGGAAAGCGGGAATGACCTGAACGAATGATCACTTCAAGCATTTCAGCCATCCCGGATTCAATCGAACAGCAGACCATATCGGTACGGGGGATCATGACTTCCCGGACCACGGTGTCGCCGAATTCGATAATCGAATTCAGCATATCCCCCTCCCCTTCATTGATGATCCCCTCCTCTTCCGATTCAAGAATCATTTCCTGAAGTTCTTTCTCCGTCAAGGCCCGTCTGCGGCCGGAAGCAAGTCTTTTTAAACGTTGCAACCAGCCTGGCTGGCGTAAAGGAATCAAGTCGTCACTCAAGCCGAACTCCCGAATGCAAAGGTTAATGACTGATCAACGACGCTGTATTGGCAAGCACCAGATGAATCAGCAGTGTCAGGGCCACTCCCAGGAGCGCCCCGAATAACACCTCCCTGAAGGAGTGAATCTGCAACAGCAGTCTGCTGTGACTGACCATGCAGGCCAGAATAAAGGCCAGCAACAGAATGATCGGGCTGACATCAGAGAAACCTATCGAGGTGGCAATGGAAAAGGAGACCGCCGCATGCCCGCTTGGCATTCCGCCATGCAAAACAGTCCCCCGCCCGAATCGGACCTTTAACAACACGACCATGATGGTAACTGCAACCGTCGAGATGATCGCAACATAACCGGGGATGTGGGGAGCGAATTCCAGCCCGCTCTCCATGATCGGAAACAGGTAGCGGGACAGGATGAAGTATCCCATCACCATCGCCCCGGCACTGGCAACCAGGACGGCTCCGGCCGCAACGTCCTTTGCCCGCCTGGCCAGCTCGTGATAATCCGGTGAAACCAGATCGACAATCACCTCCAGGGCAGTGTTAATCAATTCGGCGAACAGCACCAGGGTGATCATCAAAACCAGCAGGACGATCTCGATCGCCGTCACCCGCAACAGCAGTGCCGCCAACAGCACGCCGAATGCAGATAAAAAATGCCAGCGAAGGTGCCTCTGGGATTGTGTTGCCCAAAGGATACCCTCAATGGCACAGTTGACGGTCTCCAGCCAATGACCTGGTTTCAACGGTTTTTTCGTCACGACGCAAACAGCTCGTCGTCAAACAGGGCAATCATCTCCCGCTCTTTCGTTTCCATGAGCCTGGCCTCTTCTGCAGTTCCGCGCTCGTGGTCATATCCGAGAAGATGCAGAATCCCGTGCAGGAGCAGAAAAAGCAGTTCACTTTCAAACGATACCCCTGCATCAGCGGCATCCCGGGCCGCAGTTTCAGTCGAAATCACGACATCGCCCAGTAACTCGGGATGCAGCCCGCCTCCCTCCCCCTCACGCATGGAAAAGGAAATAACATTGGTCGGCTTGTCTCTCTGCAGGTAATCGTGATTCAACTGCCGGATTTCCTGGTCATCGACCAAGACGACCGACAGTTCCGCGTCAGGACATTCCAAGGCGTTTAAGATCCTCAGAGCTGCTTTTTCCAGCATTCTGAGACTGACCTTCTGCCTCTTTTGTCGGTTCTCGATTTGGATCATCGCCACTCTTTTTCTTGCCGGGCTCTTTTTCCTTGTGCGCAGGTTCGGGATAATCGATTCGATAATGGAAAATCCCGGCCAGAATCTGATTGAAGCTCTTGGCAATCTTGTGTAGATCCTTCAGAGTCAATTCGCATTCGTCGAGTTGGCCGTCGATGAAAATATTATTGATGATTTTCTGCACCATCCCCTGAATTCTGGACGGAGTCGGATCGACAAGCGTTCGACCGGCGGCTTCTACCGCATCGGCCAGCATAATCAGCGCCGCTTCGCGGGTTTGCGGTTTGGGGCCGGGATAACGATAGTCCCGTTCATCGACCTGCTGGACTCCGGGATCTTGAAGATTTTTCGCCTTGTCGTAAAAAAACTTCATCAAGGCCGTACCATGATGTTCGCGTAAAATATCTATCAGTTCGTTGCCCAGCTTGTTCTCCCTGGCGATATCGACCCCGTCCTTGACATGTGCCATCAGAATCAGTGAGCTCATGGAGGGGGCGAGCTTGTCATGCTTGTTTTCCTGATTGGACTGGTTCTCGACAAAATACTGAGGTTTCCGAACCTTGCCGATATCGTGATAGTAGGCTGCAACCCGGGCCAGGAGCGGGTTGGCGTTAATCGCCTCGGCCCCGGCCTCGGCCAGATTGCCTACCACGATCGAATGGTGATAGGTCCCGGGCGCCTGAACCATCAATTGCCTTAAAACCGGCGTATTGAGGTTCGCAAGTTCGAGCAGTTTGATATCAGTGGTGTATTTGAACAACGATTCAACCAGGGGGATCAGGGCCGTGACGATAACTGCACAGAAAAATCCACCTGCAAAACCAAAGCCGGCCTTGTAAACCAGCTGTATGTCCAACGCATGCCCGGCCATCAAATGCAGGCCAGTGATGACGCCGATATTGACGATGGAGATGCGCAACCCGGCGTAGTAGAGCCGGTTGCGCTCTTTACAGTGCCTGACCCAGTGCGCACCGGTTAGGCTGCTGGTAAAAGCGAACAGGGCGATAAACAAGCTGTTGCCGAACAAAAATCCCATGAAGACGGCGGACAGGGCAGAAAACACCAGGGCAATCTCGGAATTGAGAACAATCCTGACCACCATGGCGCCGACGGCGAAGGGGAAGATGTAATAAAAACTGGTAGAATCAATATAGGGAAAGCCTGATTCAACGGAATTGGCCAGGAAAATCGCCAGCTTGATCAATACGAACAAGCCAATGAAGGTCGTTACCAGGAACAACATGTCGCGGTAATTCAATCTGAACTTGCTGACGTTCTCCCCGGCAAACCGATGGCTGACCAGCAGGACCAGAATGATCGCGATCAACATCCCGAGCGAGGTTTTCAAGGCGCCGCTGTCATTTCCCAAGGCTCTGAGGGCTTTCAGCTTGAGGATCTGATCTTCGGTGACTCTAGCCCCTTCACGAACGACCATCTCCCCTTTCTTGACCTGGAACAGAACCGGTTTGACGGATTCCCGCGCCGCCTGTTTACGGACTTCGATCTCATTTTTATTCAAAGTCAATGTCGGTCGGATTAACCTGTTCGCCAGGCCGAGCAACAATTTTCGATCTGCTTTGCCGAGGCCTTTCACTTTCGACAGATTGTCGCCGAGCTGGTTCATGGCATCGCCAACACCTGAAACGGCGGTTTTTCCGACCAGAGTTTCCTCGGATTGATCGTTCAGGGAACGAACAACGACACCACGTTCGGCATCCTGTTCGAACAGTTGCAGGTTGCCGACAATGGGGGCTTCGAGTGTCTGCTGGAGCGAATCCCGGACGGTTTGCCGCCTGCTCGGGTCGCTGGCCAATTGTTTCAGCAGGACGAATTCATCTTTCTGCAGTGTCGTTCCAAGCAGGTTTTCCGCCGCGCCGAATCGATCCTCCGGTGCTCCTTCGTTCGCTGATTTTTCGGCGGGTGACTGCAGGAGCTGGAACACCTGCCCGAGACGTTCGCTGATATTCTTCCCGACCCCCGGATCGTAGTCGTAAAGAGGGAGAACCGATTGTTCCGCCTCGATCCGCTTTTTCTGAGTCAGGTCAGGATCCGGAACCAGCATATCGCGCGGAGCCTTGACATCCCGTGACGCGACATCCCCCGGCTGATAGTGACCAGGAGCAAACCCACCCTTGGGGACGATGACCAGGGTCAGGACAAAGGCCAGCAGGACCAGTAATACCTGAGGCTGAACATG
>Ga0055481_10000514_pt1 | contig 12861 bp, 8 predicted proteins | sample Muzzi_PWC_D2_FD_57936 | JGI IMG/M metagenome (GOLD analysis project Ga0055481, IMG submission 57936) | Wetland microbial communities from San Francisco Bay, California, USA, that impact long-term carbon sequestration - Muzzi_PWC_D2 | ecosystem: Environmental > Aquatic > Marine > Wetlands ... | reverse complement strand
TTCGCCACCGTTCGATTACCGCTATAATCGGCCACATTCAGCATCTGATTCGTCATGCCTGGGTTTGTCCATTTCACGCCCCTGAGGGAACGGGCCCTGTGCATCAGGCTGAGCACCGGTGCATTCAATTCGACAAGCGAGCGAATGTCATCAACGTGATCCTCGCATTTCCGAAGATCGTTATAGAATGCAATCACATCCACATCGCTACTCGGATCCTCCCGAAACCTCTCCGCAGCTTTCTCATAAAGTAGCGCCGCGTTGAGTTCGTCGGGCACATCCTCGACGTAGTCTTCCGGGTAGAACGGCTCGCCGGACGCGACGATGCGGTCAATCTCGGCCTGCAGGCGCCGGTCCGCCTCCCAGCCCCACCAGATGCGCAGCACAACCAGCGATACGATCAGGACACCCACACCGATTCCGATCCGCTTCAGCCACCAGAACCGCGGCGGGATGGGCTCGTGGCCGTCCGGCGGGATGGCGGCATCGGATTTTTTTCGGGCGTCCATGTTGTCGTCGCTGGTCTCTAGCAGAGAATCTACCACAAAGGCACGAAGACACGAAGGCCGCCACTACATCTGGAATTTGATCGACCCTTTTGGAATCTCGACATCACCGATACGTTCGATTGAAATCTTCTTTCTTTGTGTCTTTGTGCCTTCGTGGTTGGTTCCTTTTCTTGTCTTTTTCGTTACTGCGGCCGACCCAAGCCAGACGCTTGCCACGCGGCCTCATTGGCAAAGACGAGCACGGGGCCGTATTCGTGGACGAGCGCAAAGCCCGCCTCTTGCGCCTGTGCCACAGTCTGGTCAATTTTGTGCTCCATCACGATGTTATCCCAGCCGTCGCTGCGATCGATAATGAGCACGCAAGGCGTGCGGGTCATCTCCCCCAGACGGGCGCGCGGGGCGGGGTGGACCATACGATAATCCGTGAAATGAGCGGCCATCCGCTCCGTGGCGACGATCGTCGTCTTTGCCGGCGAAAAGTGCTGGCGCGCCCATGCGAGCACCGGCAGCCGAGGATCGGGCTTTCGTAGCATTTCATTCGCCGCGTAGACGCGCTGCGACTGGGCCAGCGGCGAACTGCCCATAAAGAAATGAAACACCAGCACGCCGACCAGCAGCCCCAGCGGCGCGCCCACCGACGCGCCGCGCGCCGTGGGCTCGGCCCTTTTCTTCCAGGGGGATTCGCCGGTCACACCGACAACGGCCGCCACGAACAACACGGGCAGCATGGATGTCTGGTGCCAGTACTTGATGTTGAGGTAGTCGGTCTGATGCATCAACATCACAAGCACCAGCGTCGGTAGCAACACGACAAGAAGTCGCCATGATCGCAATAGCCCGATCAGTAGCGGCGCCGCCAGGGCGATTAGATAGAAGAGCGCGCGCGGACGGGTAAAGCGTTCGATGATCGCGCTGGGCGTCAGATCGCCGAACAGCATGAGGCGCGTGTATTCGCCTGCGCCCTGGAAGAACGGAATGATCACGCCTGTACAGAGGAAAAGATACGCCACCGAGATCACGGCAATCCACACGCCATCGCGACGCCGCCCGCCCCACAGGAACAGATAGACGCCCCACCCCAGTGCCACGCCGCAGACCGTCTCCTCGCAGAGCAGGGCGAGCGCCAGGCACACGTGCGACGCGCGCCATCGACCCTGCACGCCCAGGCAGAATGTCCATGCCAAAAAAGGCACCGCGAGAAAGATCGACTGAAAGCTGTAGGTGTTCGTGTAGGGCAAGCGTGAAATCGAAGGCAGTGCCAGCCACGCAAGCCCTGCGACCAGCGCCACAATCACCGAGCCGCTTCTCTGTTTCGCCAGCTGGTAGAACGGTATCGCCGCGAGATTGAGCACCAGCGGACCCACCACCATGAGAAACACCGGTGACCGAAAGACGGCATAGAGCGGCACCAGCAGATAGAACATGGGCACGCAGTGATAGCCCATACGCGTGTCGGAAAACCGCACGTCTCCGACATCCTTCCACGGCAGGCAGTGCTCCAACTCCGTCGTAAAGAAGCCGAAATCCGCATAGCCGAGCAGGAAATGCTGCCAGAAATCGATCTGGCCGATGGTGTGCCAGATCGTGCTCACCAGGATCGCGCCTGCGAGCAGCACCGGCGCCAGCATGTCCAGCTTCGCGGTCGGGACCCACAATGACACCCCGCGCCCGGCGCGATCGATGGCCCAGGCAAGCCCCACGACGGCAACCGAGAGCGTCACGAAGCCCGGCTCCAATCCACCCAACCACCATGCTGCCACCGCCACGGCCAGAACAAGCGGCAGTCCGGACGACGCGGGTTTTCGTCCTGATCCTACGTCGTCGACGTTCAAATCACCGGTTCGCCCGGAGGCAGGCCTTCGCGCTAGGGCGATGGTAATCAGACACAACAGCACCACCAAAGGAACCACGGCGGTCAGCGCCAGCGCCGGCGCTGCGACGTCCACGACGTCGTAGTTGACGACGTTGACCGTGCTGTCGCGTAGTCGCCATCCCAGGTATACGACGGCTGATAATCCGACGGCCCAGAGCACTACCCCTAGAAGCCCGCGAGTCTTTTTCAGATGTGAGTGCGATTCTGACATAACCGGAATCACTCCGGCGAAAGTTCCCGACCAAAACAGTCACGAGAGTAGCGGCCTGCCCTCCATCGTACCGCAGGCATCCCTGCCTGCACTTGACGTCCCGCCTCAGAAGGCACCGAAAGTCGGCAACGCCCGTATCATGGTAGAAAAAGACACGGGCAAACGAGTTTGCCCATGCCGCCCTCGTCGCGCACAAAGAAGAATGTATGACGCATCGGTGAGGGACGTCATCCGAGTCCCTTGCCCCAGTCGAGGTCCTTGACGGCGTGGGTGATGCGTTCAGCCATCTCCACGGCCGCCAGCCCGTCCTCGGCGCTGACGCCGTTGTCCGAGCCGGTGCGGACTGACTCGATAAATGTCTCGATCTCCATGCGCAGCGGCTCCTTGTCGTCGACTTGCAGCGGTTCGATTTTGACCATCGAGCCGAAGTCCAGGTGCGCCATCTGGGAAAGATCCTCGAAGTTTCTCTCTCGTGCCATTTTAATGACATCGAGGTTGTCGGCGAATTTGATGGCGACGCCCGACTTCGCCTGGTAGTCCATGGAGAGGTAGCCGGTCGGTGCGAACACGCGAATCTTTCGTTCCGTCTTCAGCGCCAGTCGCGAGGCCGTCATGTTGACCACCGCCTCCGCATCCTTGCCTCGACCGCCGAACTGCACGCGGGCGTTGGCGACGTCTTCGCACGGGCCCAGCACCGCCACACCGGCCGCGTTGATGTCATAGTCGCGACGCTTGACCAAGTGCAGCACGATGTCGATGTCGTGGATCATCATGTCGAAGACGACACCGATATCCGCGCTGCGAAACGTGAACGGGCTGATGCGATGCGTCTCGATGAAGCGCGGCGTCACCTCCATGCGCAGCATCGCCTGCACCACCGGGTTGAACCGTTCAGAGTGTCCGACCTGCAGGAGGCTCCCCGAGCGCTTTGACGCATCGAGCAGTTGGCGACCGCTGATCGCGTCCGGCGCCAGCGGCTTTTCCACCAGGACCGCCACGCCGCGTTCCAGCAGCGGGATCGCCACTTCCGCGTGGTACACCGTGGGCACCGCCACGGTCACGGCATCCAGTTCGCCGGGGACGTCGGCCACACTGGCGTAACCCTTCCCGCCGTGCTTGGCCGCAAAGTCGTTGGCCCGCCCCAGGTCCTTGTCGACGACGGCCACCAATTCACAACCGTCCAGTTCGCCATAAATGCGCACGTGATGGCGCCCCATGTGCCCGGCCCCGATGACGGCGACACGCAACGGTGAGTTCATACTTGAAGACCTTTCGATGGTGTTGATTCCGCGCCACGCAGAATACGATGGGCGGCATGGGCAAGCGCCAGCTTGCCCGTGCGCGATTCCAAACGGCGATCGTAGATGGACCCCGGTTTTCGAGGGGCGCAAAAGGCCGGCATGCGTGGTAGTCGCAAGCTACAACTTGTGCGGACGCGAATGAAACATCGACCACGGGCAAACAAGTTTGCCCATACCGCCCTGGATACGCTTGTCAAATCAGACGCCATGTTCCACTACGTCGCGATTTCGGTAAACGTGGCCGTCACCGTCTTGTCGGAGTCAACGACCACGCGGATGGGATTGTCTTGCCCCGTGAGCCCGCCGTTCCAGCCGGCAAACCGCCAGCCGCTGTCGGCCACGGCATTCAACTCACACACGTCATGCGCGATACCGTCGTTGTCGCCAATCGACCGGTCCACGGCCCCGCGCCCCACGACGCTGACCGTCAGCGTATGTTCGTTTTGCAGCTTCCACGACGATCGGTGTACCTGATCAGGGCGAAGCGATTCCAAGTACCGACCGTGACGACCATGGGCGAAGGAACGCATGAGGTGGTCGCAGAGGTACTTCACGTGAGGGTTCAATGGCTGGCGATCGAGGATTGTCTGGACGCGATCGCGAATGGCGATACCACTCATGCGTGCCCTTCTCGAGTAGATCTGCATGAACGCGGCCTTGAGCGCGTTGATATCTTCATTGCTATAGCCGCTCCGCTGCAACCCGACACCGTTGATCATGCGCACTTCCGATCGCGTTCCCCGCGCCGCGACTACGACCATAAACGGCGGCACATCGGCCGTCACCCGCGTCATCCCACCAATGAACGCGTGTTTCCCGATCGTGGCGAAGTGATGCACGGCGCTGTGCCCGCCCATGTTGACGTTGTCCTCGACCTGTACGTGACCGGCAAACTGCACGTAGTTCGCCACCACACAGTTGTTACCGATCTTGCAATCGTGGGCAATGTGTACGCCGATCAACACGAGATTGTTGTCACCAATGCGCGTCAAGCCGCCACCGTTACCCGTACCGCGATGGACCGTCACCATTTCCCGGAAGATGTTGCCGCTGCCGATCTCCAGCCGCGTCTGCTCACCGTGGAACTTGAGGTCCTGTGGCGGCAGCCCGATCACGGCCTGCGGGAATACCTCGCATCGCTCCCCCATGGTCGTGTGCCCTTCCACCGTCACATGGTGGTGGAGCGTACACCCGTCGCCCAACTCGACCTCGGGACCGACCACGGTGTAAGCGCCGACGGACACACCCTTCCCTATCTTGGCCTTACGGTCGACGATAGCTGTCCGATGAATGCTCACAACGTCTCCTTGCTCCACAACGACTAATGCGACTCCAGATCCGTGAGCGCAAACTTGATGTCGGCCTCGGCGGCCAACTCTCCGGCGACGCGCGCCCAGCCGCGCACGTGCCCCATCGACGACTTCACGCGGACGGTCTGTGCCTCCAAGATCAACTGATCGCCGGGCCTGACCGCACGGCGAAACTTCGCTTTGTCGAGGCTGAGCAGCACGGCCACCTTGCCCTTGTGTTCCAGTTCCTGGCTCAGCAAGACGCCGCCGATCTGCGCTAAGGCCTCGATGATCAGCACACCGGGCATGATCGGATCGCCCGGATAGTGTCCCTGGAAGAAAGCCTCGTTGACACTGACGTTCTTGATGCCCACGATGCGCTCCGAACCTTGCACTTCCAGAATCCGATCGATCATCAAGAACGGATAGCGGTGCGGCAGGATGCGCTGGATGCGATGAATGTCGAGCGCCGGCACCGCACCCATCATCTGTTGACGATGCCGTATCGCTTCGCGTTTGAGAAGCGTACGCGCAAGCTCATGATTCAATGCGTGTCCACTCTTGCGCGCGAAAATGCGGCCGACGAGCGGACGCCCCAGCAAGTACAGATCACCGATGAGGTCCAGAATCTTGTGACGCACGCATTCATCGGGGAAGCGATAGCTGTTTTCAATGGGCCCATCGTCCCCGATGATCAAAATATCCTGGTAGCTCAAATGGCCCCCGAACCCGGCGGCCCGCAATTCTTCCGCCTCCTGTCGCAGTACGAAAGTTCGCGCCGGCGCCACGTTCGCCTCAAACGACTCTGCCGTCACCATGGTGCGATAGCTCTGGCGCTCGATGGGTGAATCCGAGCCGTAATCCAGATCATAGGAAACTTCGAATATCTCATGCGCGGCATCAAGCGGCGGCAGGGCGATCAACTCCGAGTCGCCGTCCGACACGCGCACGACGTCGTCGATCAGGTACGCTTCGAGCGCCGCCTCCTGCTCCTCGATGCCCGCTTCGCGCAGGCGCTGCACGAATGGAAGACTGCTGCCGTCCAAGCCGGGCACTTCGTTCGCGTTCAGTTCCACTTGCAGGTTGTCGATTCCGAGTCCGGCGCACGCGCTGAGGCAATGCTCGACGGTTTCGATGGCCACCGTGCCATTGCGTATGGCTGTCCGCCGCGCTCGCTTCGAAACGTTATCGACATGCGCCAAGATGCGAATGGGCGGTGATTGATCCGTCCGCACGAAGCAGATACCGGAGTGAGGCTCGGCCGGGCGCAGGCGCATCGTGACCGGCTCACCCGTGAAGAGCCCTCGTCCGTCGAATTCGACGTCACGACTGATTGTGTGTTGATGCCTCAAGCCGTTTGACCCGCGTCACAAGATCCTTGAGTGTCTCAGCCATCGCCGGAAGTTTGCGACTCGATGCGACCCTCCGCAGTTCCTCACGATGATCGTGTGCCGGAATCCCGGATACGGTCTTCCCGGCAGGTACGTCGTTGATCACATAGGTCATACCGCTCGCACACCGCGCCCCGTCACCGATCGTGATATTATCGACGATGCCAACCTGCCCACCAATTATGGCACGATTCCCGATCCGCGTGCTGCCGCCGACCAATACTCCCGCGAGAATCATGCAGTGCTCACCAATTTGGACATTATGGGCAAGATGGACAAGATTATCAATCTTGGTGCCGCACCCGATTCTCGTGAAACCGACCTTGGCACGATCGATACAAGTCCCGGCGCCGATTTCCACATCGTCCTCGACCTTGACGCCCCCGATGTGGGGCACTTTGTGGTGCCGACCCTCATCAAAATAAAACCCAAAACCGTCGGCGCCGAGCACGGCGTTGGGGTGGATTTCGACGCGGTCGCCGATGGTGCAACGCTCGCGCACCACGACATTGGGCCAAAGCTGACAATGCTCGCCGATGTGCGCATCCCGACCCACGTAGACGCCGGCGTGCAACGCGGATCCAGCCCCGACAGAGGCACCGGCCTCAATCACGACATGCGGGCCGATGGCGGCGTCGGGCGCCACAATCGCCGACTCATCGATGACGGCCGATGGGTGCCTGCCGGACGCTGGACAACAGGTCTCCGGTGCGAAGGCCTTGAAAAGCCTCGCCACAGACCGATCCACTCGCTCACAGAGAATGGCCGGCATGGGGGTCTCGCCGAAATCCGCAGGGACCAGGACGGCTACTGCGCGGCTCTCCGCCAGCTTCGCCGCATACTTAGGATTGGTCACCCACGACACCTGTCCGGCCTCGGCGAGCGTCAAATCGGCGACACCGCATACTGACACACTGTCGTCGCCCCGGACCGTCCCGCCGACGCGTTCCGCAAGATCACGAAGTGTGTACATCGCGCTCATGATGGTTATTGACCGACATTGTCGCGCGGGGTGCCGGCGCGCTGCGCCAAACGCTCCGCCGGCACCGCCGGTTTTGCCATCCCGAGTGAATTCTTGCCGCCGGCCGCCTGGTACTGCGAATTCAATCGCGCGACCACCTCGGATGTCAGGTCCACGCGGGGATTCCAGTACAGTACTTTTTGTAGCATGATTTGCTGACGCAAGGCGTTGGGCGAATCCGGAATCTCGGATGGCAATTGGTCAGCCGCCAGTACGACGTCGAAGCCCTTTTCCTGCGCCACCCGCTGAACCATGGCGTGGATGTCATCGTAGATTGTGCGCAGCGAGCGTGCGAGACCGGCTTCGATGCCCTTCCCCTCCGATTCCATAAAGTACTGAAGTTCCGCCTCGAGCATGGCCGACTCCTTGCGGCGGGCGCGGTATTCGTCAGTACCGGGCTTCAGTTCCTCCTGCAGGGAGCGACGCGTTCGCTCAACTCGGCCTTGCAGGTCATCCCGCTGTTTGTTGAGTTCGCTCCGGAGGGCATCGAAACGAGCCTCCAAATCGGACGTCTTCTGGTACTGTTCGGACGCCTGGGGAACATTGACCACGGCGACCTTCGTCTGCCCGACCACGGCCGGGCTCCACAATGCCGACAAGACCAACGTCACACCGCACACATATCGCAACATCATCCTGCTCCTCCAAAAATCTATTTCACGTCAACGTAGGACCGGCATTGTCGCCCATGCCGCGCTGGGAACAAGACCCGGCGATTCCCCGTTTTTTTTGCGCAAAGGACGGCCAGCCGCGTGGCGCCGCCATGCATGGCCTCAGACGGCTTGTAAGCTCTAATTCAAAGGCCGTCACGGAGGACGTTGACGACCTTGTCAAAACAGACTGCCCACCAGAAAACTGAAGATCTGCTCATCGTCATCAGACCCGGTGGAGACGGGAAATGCCAGATTGAACTCGAGCGGCACGGGGCCAAGGATGTCGATCGTCAGCCGAACGCCCGTACCAATCGCAGCCCGATAAGTGCCGGTGCCGGCCGTCCCGGTGTCCAGGAAGACGTGCCCGCGGACGTTGTCGCCGAACAAGGGGTAGCTGTATTCGGCACCGAGTAGGACCAGGAAATCGCCACCGATGTTATTGTCGTCGATGCCGTCCCGCGGTCCCACGCCGCGAAACTCGAACCCGCGGATCGAGCCGGTGCCGCCGGCGAAGAAGCGCTCGTACACCGGCGCGTCGCCGAGAATCACACCGCCTTCCGCACGAAGCTGCAGCACGCTTTTGCGATCCAACGGATCCGTTTTCAACGTCTTGTACCACTGGTATCGCGCGGTGAGTCGCCCGAAATCGTGATCGCCCCCAAACACACCGAACTGCTCGTAGCCCACGCGGAAGCGATCGCCCGTCGACGGTAAGAAGCGATTGTCCGTCCGATCGTGCGCAAGCGTGACCTTGGCACTGGTGAGAATGTCGCTGCCCTCGTCTTCGCGTATGTCGTGGGCTGAGAATAGATCCACATCGTCCACCCGCACTTGCTCAACGCGGAACGATAGCTCTCCGTTCCAGCCGGCCAAACGACCACGGCGGAATCGCTTGCCGAAGCTGACCGACGTACCGGCACGCCGTTCGTTGTAGCCCTCGCGCCCGCGCTCAAAAAAGAACGCACTGACGTCCAAGCGGATCGGCTTATCGCGGAAATACGGCTCGGTGAAGTCCAAACGAAAACGGCTGAGATCGGTACCCGGGTTCATTTCCAGACGCAAACGTTGGCCTGCGCCGTAAAATGACCGGAACTTGAAAAACTCGCGCCAGCTTCGCGGCCAATCCGTGATGTCGAAGTTCTTGAGATCGAGCACAACGGTACCCAGGAGGCCGCTGTTGCTGGTCACCCCTACACCAAACAGGAAATCGCCGGACTTGGGCGATTCTTCCACGTCGATAATGACGTCTCGAACACCGGGCTTGTCGCCGACGGGGAGAACCCGCGCCGAGGCAAAGACGCCCGTATCCACCAACCGTCGTTCCGCGTCACGCGCCTCGACCAGGTCCAACAGGTCATCCGGCGGAAAGAGATTCAACTCCCGGCGGGCGACCTTATCTTGCGTACGGGAATTGCCGCGAACCTCGATCCGGCCCACGCGAAACTGCTCGCCCTCCGAGACCTCCATGGTGAGCCGTACAAGTCCCGGCGCTTCCGAGAACACACGGACCGCGCGAACGGCGGCGTCGATATAGCCCTCCGACCAGTAGCGGTCGCGAATCATACGGACATCACCGTTCACTTGCATCTCTTTGACGAACGCGCCTTCGTTCGAGGTCATGTCCGCGCGGAGATCTTCGACATCGAAGGCCGCCACACCGCGGAACTGAATGTCCTCGATGGTGTAGCGCGTCCCCTCGTCCACGACGAAGACCAGATTGAGGTCCGTGGGCTTCTTGGCGGGATCGACACGATGGCTCACCCGGGCATCCAGGAATCCCTGATCGCGAAAGAACTGCCGCAGCCGCGCCTCATCCGCCTCGACTTGGTTTGGATCGAAGGCCCCTTTGCGGAAAAACCAAAATGCGGCCTTGGTTTGCACTTTCCGTCGCAATTCGCGTGCACTGAAAGCCGTCGCCCCCTCGAAGAGCACCTTGCGAATGCGAATGCGCGTGCCCTCGTGGATGACATATTCGAGTTCGCCGGTGCCATCCAGCCTTTCACGATCGTAGGTGACCGTCACGTCGCGATAGCCACCCTCGCGATACTTGGCTTCGATGGCTTCGCGCCCCATCTGTGCCGCGAAGTGGTCGACGCGCTCTCCCTCCTTGATTCCGACCGCCTCGAGGAGTTGCCCGTCGGAGTACTTCTTGTTATCGGTGAATGTAATGCGCGTCAGCTTGGCGTGTTCCGCGAACGTGAATGTCACCACGGCACCGTCGGGCTCGTCCCTGACGACATACCGCGCAGAGAGGAATCGCCCGGTGCCCAGGAGACGATTGACGGCCTCGTCCAACACGGTGCGGTCAACCGGCATGCCGAGCGGGACGCGGGCTACGTCCTGCACGAACGCTTCACTCGAGCGCGTCAGTCCCACGTACTCGATCGCCTTTATCGTCTTGGTCGTGCGAGCACCCTGCGTTTGCCCCGACACCGCCGTCGACGGGACTGCGAGCACAATAATTCCGTAGAAAAGAAACCTTGCTGGCATAGGTCTTCCCAGGCTCAGAATCGTGCTGAACAACTCATCAAACAAGCCGCGTCCTGTGGCGCACACGGCCTACGCGCCAAACGTCCCGGCATCATACACGTGGCAGGCCACCCGTAAAACCACTGCCAACCCGGATTTGCAGCCCAGAGTGCAGATGTACGAGGGGCACATTGAGGCTTCGAGGCACCGCGCAGGCAACTCGATCGCAAAAAGAGCAACCCGGCCCGATCGCCTATCTTGCCACATGGAATGCTACTACCGTTTTGTCTGTCTTGATCTGACGGTTGGGTGTGCCACTTCTCTCGGGAAGTGGTCTTTCACGACGTCTGCTTGCCACCACAGCCTCGCACTGCTCAAGCGCAGTGGCACCCATTTCAATTTCGTCGCCACCCGTCAAATCACCAAAGACGTAGCACTCGAATGCCGGTGGCAGCCAACTCAGAATGGCACCTCGTCGCCGCCAACGGGCGCACCGTAAGGCACGGCCTCCATGGCCAGATTGTTGAAGCGGGTAATACGCTTGTCGAACTGTAATTCCACATCACCCGTGGGGCCGTTGCGCTGCTTGGCGATAATGAGCTGCGCTTTGCCCCTCACGGTTTCGTCGTCGGGGCGATAGTACTCCTCGCGATGGATCAGCAGCACCACATCCGCATCTTGCTCGATGGCGCCTGATTCGCGCAGGTCGCTCATGATGGGGCGCTTGTCCTGGCGTCCCTCGGCCATACGGTTTAGTTGTGCGAGCGCGATAATCGGCACGTTCAGCTCGCGCCCGAGCGCTTTCAAACCACGGCTGATGGTCGCGATTTCGACCTGGCGGCTCTCGGCCCGCGGCGAGTGCATCAACTGCAAATAGTCCACGAATACGGCCTGAATATCGGCTTTCTGTTTCAGACGACGTGCCTTGGAACGCAACTCCATCGCCGACATGCCCGGTGTATCATCCACGTACATCGGCGCTTCCGCCAGCTCAGCACATGCGGTAAGCAATAGAATCATGTCCTGATTCTTGTCAAACTGTCGCCGTCGAAGGCGATGGGCATCCATGCCCGCCTGCGCAGCCAGCAATCGTTGCGCAAGCTGCGCGGAACTCATTTCCATGGAAAAAAAGGCGACAGGCTTGCGTTCGTGCATGGCCATTTGCAGGGCGATGGTCAGCCCGAGCGCGGTTTTTCCCATCGACGGCCGCCCCGCCACGATAATGAGATCGCCGTACTGGAAGCCGCTGGTCAGCTCGTCCAGCTTGGTGAAACCGGTGCGGACACCCGTGAATCTCTCGCCGTCGTGTTCCTGGAGCTGCCGCTGGAGTACGGTGATGACGTCGCGCAGCCCCAACACGCCGCCGCCGACTCTCTTCTCCGTGACGGCAAACACGCGTTGTTCCGCGGCGTCGAGGATCTCGCGGGCCTCGTCCAACCCGGCGTAGGCTTCGTCTGCGATCTCTCGGGAACAGCGGATGAGGTCGCGCAACATGCCTTTGTCACGCACGATGCGCGCGTAGTGCTCGGCGTTGGCCCACTCCGCGAAGCTCTCCGCCAGCAGAATCATGTAGTCCTGCCCGCCAATGGCGTCGAGCAGGCCGCGCCGCCGCAATTCGTCCGACACGACAATCAGATCGATCGCCCGCGTCGGATCGTCATACATGTCGAGAAGGACTTCGAACAGGTTCTGGTGGGCAGGAAGATAGAACCAGCCGCTGTCTTCCCGTTGGATGATGGGAATCACCTCGGCGATCGAATCCCGGCTCATCATCATCGAGCCGAGCAGCGCGCGCTCCGCATCGAGGTCCTGCGGCGGCACGCGATCCGTCTGTATCTGGTCGGGTCGACTATTCGTCGGCGCTGTGGTCATCCGCGCCAGCCTCCCTGCCGGCTTCCTCGGTCGAGGCCTCCACCTCGCCCTCTTCCTCTCCGTCGTCCGCGGACTTCTCACGAACGACCCAGACCTTGATGGCAGTCCGCAGATCATCTGCGAGCTTGATGGTCACGGTCTCCGTATCGAGGCGTCGGAGGGGTCGATCCAACGCCACTTGCTCGGGCTTAAGGAAGAAGTCATCCTCGGCCAGCGCGTCGACGATCTCGCGTGTCCCCACGGAGCCGTAGAGTACGCCTTCCTCGTTGGCC
>Ga0055481_10000513_pt1 | contig 12891 bp, 10 predicted proteins | sample Muzzi_PWC_D2_FD_57936 | JGI IMG/M metagenome (GOLD analysis project Ga0055481, IMG submission 57936) | Wetland microbial communities from San Francisco Bay, California, USA, that impact long-term carbon sequestration - Muzzi_PWC_D2 | ecosystem: Environmental > Aquatic > Marine > Wetlands ... | reverse complement strand
GATGCTGTTCTTCGCCGGAACGCTCTTTCCCGCGCTCGGGTTCATCGACGTCTATCCGATGCGGTTCTCCTTCGTCGCGGATCACTTCCAATACCTGGCGAGCCTCGGTCCGATCGCGCTCGCCGCCGCGGGCGCCGCCGCACTGGGCCGTTCCGGGCGCGGCGTCGCGCTCGTGTGGCTCGTGGTTCTCGCGGGACTGACGTACGCGCAGGTCAAGGTCTATCGCGATGAGGAGGCATTGTGGAGCGACACCCTCGCGGAGAATCCCGATTCGTTCCTCGCCCACAACAACCTCGGCCGCTACTACGGATTGCGGAAAGAGTTCGCACGGGCCCTGCCGCACTTCCAGCGGACGATCGAGATCCTTCCCAGCGACTACATCGCCGAAACGAACCTCGCCGAGACGCTCAATCGGTTGGGCCGCTACGACGAGGCCATCGTCCACCTGCGCAACGTGTTGGCGATCGAGCCGCGCTGGGCCGACGCGCACTTCTTCCTGTGGGACGCACTGAGCCAGACCGGTCGGATGGACGAGGCGGTGAAACACCTGCGCCTGGAGGCGGCCCTGAAAGCGACCTTCGAGGCTCACCTGCACGCGGGCCAGCTCTTGCGGCGCGCCGGCCGGCCGCGCGACGCGCTGCTCGAAATCTCGCGCGCCGAGCAGCTCTCGCCCGGCAACGCCAACGCCGCCCTCGTGAGCGGAAACCTGCACAGCGATCTCGGCGATCTACGCCGAGCCGTCGTGGCCTACCGCGAGGCGATTCGCCGGCGCCCCGATTGGGCGCTGGCCCACGCCAATCTCGGTGGCGCGCTCGAACGTCTCGGCCGCTTCGATGCGGCGGAGCAACGTTACCTCCGTGCGCTCGAGATCGATCCGAGCGATGCTGATGTCCAGCAATCCCTCGAACGGCTCCGCGCCCGCCGCAGCCGGGACGCCGGTGCGCTCCGGCCACCGACTGGGGCCGAAGCGAACTGAAGAGCGTCGAAGGGAGACGGATGCGCGCGCTGCACTGGTTTCGCAACGATCTGCGACTCCGCGACAACACCGCGCTGGCGGAGATGGCGGCACGCGCCGACTCCTGGCTGCCGGTCTTCGTGCTGGATCCGCGTCTCGTGAAACGCGGCAAGGCGCGCTCGCCGCGCGAGCGATTCCTGGTGGACAACCTCGTCCGTCTGCGCGATTCCCTCGCCGACCGCGGCGTGCCGTTGGTCCTGCGCAAGGGCCGTCCGGAACGCGTGCTGCCCCGGCTCGCCCGCGAGACCGGAGCCACGCTCGTCACCTTCAATGCGGATACCACGCCCTTCGCGAAGCGCCGCGACGATTCGGTGCGCCGGGCGCTCGCGAAACGCGATGTCCAGGTGATCTCGTGCGTCGACCGGGTGATCTACGACGCGCCCGAGGTGCGCACCGCGACCGGCGGACCGTACGCCGTCTATTCGCCCTACCGGAAGAGCTGGTGGAAGCGTTGGCAGGAGCAGCCCCGCCCTGCGAATCGCGCCGCGCGGCTGCCCGATCCGATTCCGGGGTTCGCGCGCGAATCGCACGGCGCGCTGGACGACCTCGCCCCGGGCGACTCCGAGGTCGAACTTCCCACCGCCGGGGAGGAGGCCGCCGACCGGCATCTGCGGAGATTCCTCGAAACCGCCGCAGCGCGCTACGACCGGGACCGCGACCGTCCCGACGTCGACGGCACCTCGCGGCTATCGCCGTATCTGCGATTCGGCGTGCTCTCGGTGCGCCAGTGTTTCGCCCGCGCCGAAGAGGCGATGGAAGATGATGCGAAAGTCCGCAAGGGGACGGCCAAGTGGCTCGACGAGCTGATCTGGCGCGAGTTCTACTCCGCGTTCCTGGAAGAGCACCCGCGGGTCTTGAAGCAGAATTACCAACGCACGTACGACGCGCTCGAATGGAACGACGACGCCGACGGCTTCGAGGCGTGGTGTGAGGGGAGGACGGGCTACCCCATCGTCGACGCGGGAATGCGGCAGCTCCGTGCCACCGGCTGGATGCACAATCGCGTGCGCATGATCGCGGCGAGCTTTCTCACGAAGGATCTCCTGATCGACTGGCGCGAGGGCGAGCGTTTCTTCTTCGAACACCTGGTCGACGGCGACCCCGCGTCCAACAACGGCGGCTGGCAATGGGCCGCCTCCACCGGGACGGACGCACAGCCCTACTTCCGAATCTTCAATCCGGTGTCCCAGGGCAGCCGCTTCGATCCGGAGGGTTCGTACGTTCGCCGTTGGATCCCGGAGCTCGGCGACCTGCCGGATCGGTGCGTGCACGCTCCGTGGGAGGGCGACCGGCCCGAAGACTACCCGCCGCCGATCGTCGACCACGCGGAGCGCCGCGAGATGGCGCTCGCGCGCTTCCGCGCCGCACGCGAGCAGGGCGATTGAACCCCGGCGGCTCGGAGATCGGGTGCGGATCGTTCCGGTAGGCGACATCGGCGCCGTCGACGGGGTAGGATGATCGCAGGACGGCCCGCCGGGAAGGCTCCCGCGCCGGACCGATAGCGCGTCGCGCGGCGACGCAAGGAGGAAAGCGATGTCCAGTCGAGAACAGCGAATCGAGGGCGCAGGGGTCGATCGGCGCCGCTTCTGCGCCATCGGCGTCAAGACCGCAGCGGCGATCGTCGCGCTTCCGGCCGCCTCCCTGGTCAACACGGCCTGTGGCGGCTCCGACGAGTCCGGAACCTCGTCCGCCGGATCTTCCGAGAGCCCGATGCCGGAGCCCAGCAAGGCGGCGGCGCCGGCTCCGACTCCGCCCAAGCCGACGGAGGCGCCCGCCCCGGCCGAGCCGATGGAAGCACCCGCCCCCGAGCCGGCTTCGGGCGGCGAGGGTCAGCTCGTCACCGAAGTGGCCGCAGTCGCGACGCTGGTCAACACGCTCCAGTACACGAATGCGTCGGAGAAGCCCGACCAGCGCTGTGCCACCTGCCAGCTCTACACCCCCCAGTCCGGAGGCCGTGGAAAGTGCCAGCTCTTCGTTCAGGGTCTGGTGAAGGAGACCGGCTGGTGCACGTCTTGGATCAAGAAGGTCGCGTAGCCCGCGCGTCGGATCCCCGCGTCTCGGAACGCGTCAGTCGAGCAGCGCGACCGTCCCTTCGTAGATGTCGTCGATCGTGCTCGGGGACAGGGCGAGCTTTCCCGTGACGGCGATTCCGATCATGGAGTTGGTGAGCGCGCGCGCGATCTGACGGGCCGATCGGTCGGCGGGGAGCTCGCCGACCTCCTGCGCTCTCCGCAGCGTGCGTCGCACACCCTTCTCCAGCATTTCGAGCGTTTCCTGGAGGAGGGCGGCGATCTCCGCATCGTCCGGCGCCATCTCGACCAGGGCATTGGCGACGAGACAACCGCGGCAGCTCTCGTCGCGCGCCAGGCCGCGGAAGAATCGCAGCACCGCCCTCACGTTCTCGAGCGGCGATCCGTCGCGTTCGAGCACGGCCAGGGCCTGCGCCAGCTGCGTCGTGCGGTAGTGACCGATGACGCGGAAGAAGAGTGTTCGTTTGTTGCCGAAGGTGTCGTACAGGCTCTGGCGCGCGATGCCCATGTGCTCGAGCAGCTCGGTCAGCCCGGTGGCGTGGTAGCCGTGCCGCCAGAAGTATTCCATCGCCCGTTCGAGGGCCTCTTCCTCGTCGAATTCGCGCGGTCTTCCAGCCGGCATGACCGCGGGAGTATAGCTGGCGCCCCGGTCCGGGGGCGAGACCGGAGTCGGTCCTCAGCTCGCGGTCAGGGTGAGCAGGATATCGGCATACCAGGCGCAATTGAGACCGAGGGCCTCGTCGCTCTCGAGATCCCGCGAGCCGACGTCGAGCCGCGTCGCGTGCACGCCGAGCAGCACCCACGGGAGCGCCAGGCGATCCGGACCCGGCTCCCCGACCGCCGCGACGACGGGCGCTCCGCTGCTGCCGCGGTGCGTGCGACCGTCGGTGAGGAAATAGCCTTCCCCCTGGAAGCGCAGTCCGAAGGACGAGGCGACGATCGCGTGTCGCACCACCGGAACGTGATGCAGCCAGTCCCGGAAGCCGAGCGGGAATCCGACGATGAGGGCCGGCGTACCGACGTCCACGGTCTCCTTCTCGCCCAGCAGGTGATGCGGCGTGAAGGCGTAGAGGGTGACATTCGCGGGCAGTGCGTCGCGGTCGATCTCGATGGCGGCGACGTCGATCTCGCCGGCGGTGTCGACTCCCTGGCGCCAGACGCTCTGGCCATTGCGATACAGCGGGATCGAGAAGCCGGTGGAGGCGGCCACATTCTCGGAGTCGGTGTGCAGCTCGATCTCGACGCGATCCGGAAAGTGGTCGCTGGGCGCGTCGTGGAAGACGTGCTGGCTCGTCACGAGGAACAGACGGTCGTCGCGCTCGAAGAAGAAGCCGGTCGCCTGGGTCAGGCGCTGCTGCCCGTAGAGCGTCGAGATCGGGGACGCGGTGAGCAGGATCGGTTCGATCATTCGCGAGGCCGAACGCACGCTCTCGCTCGCGCGCCGGATGCCGGATTCGCGAATGCGTGAAGCGGCTCTCTCATTCCGTCCATCGAGCTCGAACCCTACTCGGATCGGACGCCGTCGCGCAAGACCGCCTGCGAATTTGCACGCGGCGAAGGCTCCGCACGTGCCGCTTCGTGCTTCCGGGCGGGTATCCTCCGGCGCATGACCGAAACCGTGACACCCGAGGCGACCCCGGCCGTCCGCATGCGGCGAAGCCCGCTGGTGCTCGTCGCCGTGGGCGGATGCGTCGCCTCCGGCAAGAGCACGGTGGCGGCTCGCCTCGCCCCGATGCTCGACGCCGTCCATGTCGGCTCCGACGAGGTGCGCGCCGAGATCTCACCCGGCGGGCTCGAAGACTTCTCGCAGCGCTTCGAGGGCAAGGTCTACGCCGAGCTCCTGCGCCGCGCCGAGCGGGGCCTCGCGGCCGGTCGCTGCGTCGTGGTCGACGGCTGCTTCGCCCTCGACCGCGAGCGCGAAGAGGCGCGTGCGATCGCCGTCAAGCACGGCGCACCCTTCCTCTTCCTCGAATGCCGCGCTTCCGAGCCGGTCCTGCGCGAGCGCCTCGCGGCGCGCGACGCCGCGGTCGCCGCACCGTTCTGGCAGGTCGTCGCCGACGTGGTCGCCGCGCGCTTCGCGACGACGTCGGATCTACCAGACGACGAGTACGACGTCATCCGCACCGACGAGCCCAGTGACGACGTGCTCGAAGAGGTCGCCGCGCGGGTCCGCGCGCGACGCGAGCAGCTCGCAACGCCCGAGGCGGTGACCTTCGATTGCTGGAACACCCTGATCTACGAGAGCGACTGGCACCTGGCGCACGCGCTGCGTGTGACCCGTCTGCGCGCGGCGGCGGAGGAGGCGGGGCTGCCGGTCTCGCCGGAAGAAGCGACCCGCGCCTTCGATGCCGCCTGGAATCGGCACATGGACCTGTGGCGCATGGGGGAAGCGACGGGTGCGCACGAGGTTGCGCATTGGAGCCTCGAGAATCTGGGACTCCGCGATCCCCACCCCGCTCTCGAACACCTCGTCACCACGTTCCAGGAAGCATCCCATTCCGGAGGAGTCCGCGCACTCGAAGGCGCGCGGGAGACCCTGGAAGCCCTCGGGCGGGAAGGCATCCCGTGCGCCTTGGTCTGCGACACCGGGCTCACGCCCGGCCGCGTCGTTCGCCAGCACCTCGATCGCCTCGGTCTGCTCTCCGGTCTCGCCGCGCAGATCTTCTCCGACGAGGTGGGCGTTCCGAAGCCCGACCCCCGCACGTTCCAGGAGGCGCTCGACGCGGTGGGCGTCGGGCCCGAGCGCGCCCTGCACGTCGGCGACCTGCGGCGCACCGATATCGCCGGCGCGCGCAGTCTGGTGATGCGGTCGGTGCGCATTCGCGCCCGCTACGACGACACCTCGCCTCTCCCCGACGCGGACTTCGTGGTCGACTCCCACGCGGCGCTGCGCACACTGCTGCTCGGCTGAGCGCCGGTGACCGAATTCGCTCCGGGTTTGCTCGATGCGTTCGTTGCAGGATACGCTGATTCGAACAGGAGGAGTGCGGCGTGATCTTCGTTTTCGAGGTACGGGTCGAGCCGGGCTACACGGCGGAGCAGTACGCCGAAGCCTGGGTGCGCGCCAGCGAGATCATCCAGCGCGCACCCGGCGCGCGCGGCACGCGGCTCCACCGCAAGATCGGCGAGCCCGACGTGCTGATCGCGATCGCGAGCTGGGACTCGAAGGAGGCGCGCGACGCCGCGGAGGCCGAGCGCGATCCCCGCGTGCAGGCCATCCTCGACGAGCAGGCGGAGTTCGTCGGGATCCGCGTCCTCGGCGCCTTCGAAGATCCGGAGTGGGTCGTGCTGCCCGCCTGATCGCGGCGGCGGCGAAGCGCGGCTCGCGCGCGCTCAGCGCTCCTTGCCCAGGCGCTCCGCCAGCTCCGCCACCGCGAGCTCGGTCTTCCGCGTCTGCCCGCCCAGCTCGAGGAAGCGGCGCATCCGGCGCCGCGCCGCGTCCGTGCGGATCGAGCGATCGAAGTGGTAGGACTCCTCGCGAAGGCCTTCGGCGAGCGGGAGCTCTGCCGCGTCCACCGAGGCCTTGGCCAGCGCGATCGCCTCGGCGGGGAACGACGCGATCCGCCGGGCGAGCCGCGCCACGAACGGGCCGATCTCGCCCGGTGGGAAGGCCCGATTCAGCAGGCCCCAGCGCTCGGCGGTCTCGGCGTCGAGATCGTCGCCGCCGAGGATGATCTCGAGCGCGCGTCCCCGCCCGACCAGGCGGGGCAGCCGCTGCGTCCCGCCGCCGCCGGGCAGGATCCCGATCGGCACCTCCATCTGGTTCACGAAGGTCCGCCCGCGGACGCCGAAGCGCATGTCGAATGCCTGCACGAGCTCGCTCCCGCCGCCCCCGACGCGTCCTTCGATCTGCGCGATCGTGGCCTTCGGCATGGTGCGAAATCGCTCGCACATCTGGTGGAAGGGATTGTCCGGGCGCCGCTGTGGCTCGTCGTCCACCGGGAAATCGAGGATCGCCTCGACGTCGAAATGCGCGATGAAGAAGTCCGGATCGGCGCTTTTCAGCACCACTACGCGGACTTCGTCGTCGTCTTCGACGGCCTCGCCGAATCGCGCCAGCTCGCCGAAGAGCGCGAGGGTCATGACGTTGATCGGTGGCGCGTCGACGACCGCGGTCGCGACGCCGTCCCCCAACTTGATCTGCAGCAGCTCGTAGTCGCCGTAGTCCATGGCCTCCTCCGTCGCGCAGGGTAGCGCCGGCTGGGCGCGTTTCGGGGGCGTCCTCCGCCCGTCCCGCAGCCGGGGCCCGCGCCTCCTCGCGTGCCGAGGGGCCGCCGGAGGGGTCTCGGATCGCGGCCCTCCGCTTCCCACCCCGGGTCCAGCGTCCGAGGTCGCCGGAGGCCGGTGTTGCGTGTCTCGGTGGATGATGTACTTAGCGGCTGCTCGTCCAGGGTAGCCTCCCGATACGAGGCCACCGCGGCGCAGGCGGGGGCTGCCTACGAGCGGAGGACGAAGACCCGATGGCTTCTGGCCGCTCCGGACCCCGCACGCTCGGTCCGGTCTCCGATCTCGAACGTCACCTACCGGCGGACTGGTGGCGCACCCTATTCAACGCGCTCTACCTGAAGACGGACGGCGACGTCGTCGAGAACGACGCCAACACCGCCGCCGAGGTGGACGCTCTGCTGCGCAGCGCGGACCTCGGGCCCGAATCGGCCATTCTCGATCTTTGTTGCGGCCAGGGGCGTCACGTTCTGGAGCTCGCGCGCCGCGGCTTCCAGCACGTCACCGGCCTCGATCGCTCGCGAACGCTGATCCGGCTCGCCAAGTCGCGCGCGCGCAAGGAAGGGCTCGAAGTCCACTTCCACGAAGGCGACGCGCGTCGCTTCCGGCTGCCCCGGGCCTCCTTCGACTGCGTCGCGATCCTCGGCAACTCGTTCGGATACTTCGAGCAGGAGTCCGACGACGTCGACATCCTGCAATCGGTTGCTCGCGTGCTGCGTCCGGGCGGACTTCTCGTGCTCGACCTCGCCGACGGTGATTGGCTGCGCCAGCATTTCGAGCCGCGTTCCTGGGAGTGGATCGACGAGAACCACTTCGTCTGCCGGGAGCGCTCGCTCGCGAGCGACGACGTTCGGCTGATCTCGCGCGAGGTGGTCGTGCACGCCGAGCGCGGCGTGATCGCCGACCAGTTCTACGCCGAGCGCCTCTACGACCGCCTGGGCATCGAACGGCTGCTCAAGCGCGCAGGCTACGACGATATCGAGATCTCCCAGGGGATCGAGACGCGCTCCGATCGCAACCAGGACCTCGGCATGATGTCGCACCGGCTCTGGGTTCGGGCCGTCGCGCCGCCGTCGACCGCGGTGCAGGCCCCGCCCCGGATCCATTTCCCGGAAGTGACCGTGCTGCTCGGTGATCCCTCCCTGCCCGACCCGGTGAAGCGCGGCGGCCAGTTCAACGCCGAAGACATCGACACCGTCGACCGCATGCGGAGCGCCCTCGAGAGTCTGCCGGGTTATCGCTTCGAGTACCTCGACCGGCACGCGGACCTGCCCGAGAGGCTCTTGCGCGCGCGGCCCGACTTCGTGCTCAACCTCTGCGACGAGGGCTTCGGGAACGACGCGCTGAAGGAGCTCCACGTGCCGGCCCTCCTCGAGGTCTTCGACATCCCGTACTCGGGCGCCGGTCCTGCGTCGCTCGGCCTCTGCTTCGACAAGGCGAAGGTGGCGGCGATCGCGCGCTCCTTCGAGATCGCGGTTCCGGAGCAGACGCGCTTCGAGTCCGGCGACCGTGGCGCCACGCTGCCGTCCGTGTTCCCCGCGCTGGTGAAGCCCGTCATCGGGGACAGCAGCATCGGCATCACGGTGGATTCGGTGGTGCACGATGCGTCGGAGCTCGTCGAGCGAATCGGCGCCCTCGGCCTGGAGATGCCGGGTGTCCCCCTCCTGGTGCAGGAATTTCTCACCGGTCCGGAGTACACGGTCGGTGTGGTCGGCAACCCGGGGATCTCCCACCACGTGCTCCCGGTGCTCGAGGTCGACTACTCCAAGCTGGATCCGTCGCTGCCGCCGATTCTCGGCTACGAGTCGAAATGGGATCCCGAGTCGCCGTACTGGCGAGACGTGCGCTACGAAGAGAGCCGCGCGCCGATCGACGTGCGCAACGCGATCATCGACGCCTCGATCTCCCTCTTTCAGCAGCTCGGATGCCGGGACTACGCGCGGTTCGATTTCCGTGCGGACGCCAAGGGTCGTCCGAAGCTGCTCGAGGTCAACCCGAATCCGGGCTGGTGCTGGGACGGCAAGCTCAACCTCATGGCCGAGCTCGAAGGCTGGTCGTACGCGGAGCTGCTGCGGCGCATCCTCGCTGCGGCACAGGAGCGCGTGGTTGCCGAACGCGAACGGCAAGGCGAGCGAACGCCGGCGATCGCGGGCGAACGTGTCGCGGGGGCGACGTCATGACGGACGCGGAAATCCTCGACCAGGCCATCGACCGCGGACTCGAAGGAGTCATCGCCTGCTCGACCGCGATCAGCACGATCCACGGGAGCACGCTGCTCTACCGCGGCTACACCATCGAGGATCTCGCGGCCAACGCCTCCTTCGAAGAGGTGATTCATCTGCTCTGGCACGGGGAGCTCCCGAATGCCGACGAGCTGCGTGCGTTGCGAACGGAGCTGGGCACCGCCCTGGCCCTGCCGTCGGAGATGCGCGTCTGGCTGTTGGGACTGCCGAAGGACGTCCATCCGATGGACTTCCTGCACGCGGTCGTCGCCGGTCTGATGCTCCACGACCCGGATGCGAATCTGCTCGACCGACCCGCCACGCTGCACAAAGCCGCGCGCCTGGTCGCGCGCATCGGGGGGATCGTCGGTGCGTACGAGAAGGCGCGACACGGCGCCTGGCCGCTGGACCCCGACCCCGATCGATCACTGGCGTGGAACTTCCTGCGCGGGATCCTCGGTGAGGCGCCGAGTCCCGATCTCGAGCGCGACTTCGACACCTGCCTCGTCCTGCACGCGGATCACGAGCTCAACGCATCGGCCTTCTCGGCGCGCGTCACCGCGAGCACGTTGTCCGGTCTCTACTCGTCGGTGCTGGCGGCCATCGGAACCCTCAAGGGATCGCTTCACGGGGGCGCCAACGAGGCCGTGATCCGCATGCTCGAGGAGATCGGCTCGCCCGATCGGCTGGAAGCCTTTCTCGACGAGGCGCTGGCGACCGGCGCGAAGGTGATGGGGTTCGGACATCGCGTCTACAAGGAAGGCGACCCGCGCGCCAAGATCCTCCGCACGATGAGTGAGCGGCTGACCCGCGCGGCCGGTCGGCCCGAGCTCTACGCCATGAGTGTCCGGCTCGAAGAGCTGATGGGCGAACGCAAGGGTCTGATCCCGAACGTGGATTTCTACTCGGCCAGCGTCTATGCCGCGATGGGGATTCCCGCGCCGCTCTTCACGCCGATCTTCGCCGCGAGCCGCGTCGTCGGCTGGTGCGCACACGTCCTCGAGCAGTACGAAGGGAACCGGATCTACCGGCCGCGGGCGCGCTACGTGGGGCCGACGGATCGGCGGTACGTCGCCATCGACCAGCGGTGAGCCGGGACGGACACGCGCGCAAGGCCGGCTCGCGCCCGCGCCTGCGTTTGTCGCGGATCCCGGTGCTGGCCGGGGCCGATCTCACGACCCGCCGCCTCGCGATGATGGAGGCCCGCAGCGGACGCGACGGCCCGACGGTCTGGCTCACCGCCGGCGTGCACGGCGATGAGGTCGGCGGCGTCGTCGTGGTCCAGGAAATCTTCGCGCGGCTGCGGAAGCGAAGCCTCGCCGCGGGTCGGATCAAGGCGTTCCCGCTGCTCAACCCGTTCGGGTTCGAGACCGCGAGCCGACAGATCCCCTCCACCCAGGAGGATCTGAACCGCGCCTTTCCGGGCGACGCGAACGGCACCTTCGCCGAACGGATCGCCCACCTCGTCACCGCGCGGATCCGCGACGACGCGCCGGATCTGGTGCTGGACCTGCACAACGACTGGATCCGCTCGATTCCCTACGCACTGGTGGATCCGCGGCCGACGCACGCGGCCGGGCGCGAGGCGCATCGACGGGTGCGGGACGCGGCGCGGGCCACGGGACTGCCCATGGTCGACGAGCAGGAGGAGGGCGTGTCCCGCGCGACGCTCCGCTCGACGCTGTCGGGCAGCCTGTTGGAGTGCGGGATTCCCGCACTGACGCTCGAGCTCGGCGCGGCGCAGAGCGTCGAGGAAGAGAGCGTGGGCGCCGGTGTCGACGCGATCTGGCGCGTGCTGGCGGGGCTCGGCCTGGGGGAACCGGATCCGGCGGCGCCTTCCGCCCGCCCGCTCCCCGCCGGCTATCGCGGGCGCATCCTGCGGTACGGTCACCGGCCGTGTCCGTCGACGGCGGGGATCGTGCGCTTCCGCGTCGAGCCCGGCGACACGGTCGCGCACGCCACGCCCCTCGCGAGCGTGCACGACGTGTTCGGTCGCCGGGTCGAGCTGCTGCGCGCCGTGGGCGAGGCCCTCGTGCTCGGACGCGCCGACTCCTCGCTCGCCGTACCGGGGGTCCCCCTGGTGGCGTTGGCCATGCGACCGTCGCCGCCGGGCGCGCCGAACGAGGGTCGATCGTCGTGAGTCGCGAGACGCGATCACCGACTGCGGAAGACGCCGCGTACCGCGCCGTGCTGCGCGCCTTCTCCGACCGGATCGTCGCGGCGCAGCGCCCGATTCGCATCCTGGATGCCGTGCAGTGGGACGAATCGGTTCGGGACGAGTTCTTCGCGGGCGACTGCCGCCGGGAGCCGGCGGTGGACCGCGCCTACTACCGGCGCCGACCGCTTCCCGACGCCGTCGCGGACTCCCGCCGCGCCTTCGAAGCGCTCGACCGGGAGATCGAGCGCGAACTCGATGCGCACGATCCCGCCGGGCGCATGATGCGGCGGATGTGCCGCGAGTACGACGTCGCACTCCGCATGCTCGACGCCCGCGGCACCGCGGACTTCCACCGCCTGTCGGTGGAGCTCTTCGGGCGCGCGGCGGAGCCCTTCCACGAAGGCGGTCCGTCCCTCGTGGAGCTCGCGGGGGTCCTCGACGACGCGCTGCGGAAGCTCGACGAATCGACCTTCGTCGAGCGGCAGCCCCGGGAGTACACCGCCGAGCGCGCGGTCGCCACGCTGCAAGAGCGGCTCGACCGCTACTTCGACGAGCCCACCGGTCGCGTTCGCGTCTGCCTCGACGACGGCATCATCGCCGACGCGGCCGCGGGCTCGGACTACATCAAGCTGCGCGCCGACGCCCGCTTCCGCAAGCGCGATCTGCGCGTGCTCGAGGTTCACGAAGGCTGGGTGCACGTCGGCACGACGCTCAACGGTCTGGCACAGCCCGTCTGCACCTTCCTCGGCAAGGGCACGCCGTCGACGACCGTCACGCAGGAGGGTCTCGCCCTCTTCGTCGAGGTGATCTCCTTCAGCTCCTACCCGCGGCGTCTGCGGCGGGTCACGGACCGCATCCGCGCCATCCACTGGGCCGAGCAGGGCGCGAGCTTCCGCGAGGTCTTCGACCGCCTGTGCGCCGAGGGCCGCAGCCGGGAAGAGGCCTGGCCGACGTGCGTCCGCGTGTTCCGCGGCAGCACGCCGACGCTCGGTCCCTTCACGAAGGATCCCGCCTACAGCCGCGGGTTCATCGAGGTCTACAACTTCGTGCGTCTGGCGGTGCGGCGCGGGCGGCTCGACCTCCTCCCGCTGCTCTTCTGCGGCAAGATCACCCTCGGTGACATGGCCGACATCGCGAAGCTCCACGCCGCGGGGCTCGTCGCCGCGCCGACGCACCTGCCGCCGCAGTTCGCCGACCCGTCGGCGCTGGCGGCGTGGATGGCGTACTCGAACTTCCTGAACC
>Ga0055481_10000509_pt1 | contig 12911 bp, 11 predicted proteins | sample Muzzi_PWC_D2_FD_57936 | JGI IMG/M metagenome (GOLD analysis project Ga0055481, IMG submission 57936) | Wetland microbial communities from San Francisco Bay, California, USA, that impact long-term carbon sequestration - Muzzi_PWC_D2 | ecosystem: Environmental > Aquatic > Marine > Wetlands ... | reverse complement strand
CCGAGTCCGGCCAACCCGGCCGCCAACCGCGGCTGGGCGGCGCTGATCGAGCGACAACTGGCTGACATCGGCCTATCAATCTGATAAGGGGCCTCGGAAGTGGCTTCGCGCAAGTGAGGACGTGTGCGAACGGAAACGTGACGAGTTAGCGATCGTTTCGATCGGAAATAACGGAAAGCTCGTGCGGGAGCATCAATCGGACAAAAACGACGAGTGGCGCCTGCGCCCTCTCCGCCAAAAACCGAGCACTAGCGCCACGATGGAAGGGAGAATGCCCTAGCCGCCCTGCCGCACGATTTCGCCGAGGTTTCCGACAAAGGCGTCTGAGCGATCGATGGTATCGAAATCGCGAACCGGTGGCCGAATCACCGGTAGCTGCAGCGCTGCCGCCAGATTGTCGTCGCGGCGGACCACCTTCATGCCGACAACCGGCCGCATCAGAGGCGAAACGACGACGAATTCACCGGCACTCAGGTCGCACGGCTCGTTGCCTGTGCGCCCCGCGTAATCCACCAGCACATTGTCCCCCAGGGAACGCAGCAGCGGCACTTCACGACGTCCGAGCGTACCGTGAGAACTATCGTTGGGATCCGGTTCGAAAACGTACACCCAGCGCTGATCGTGCACGGCGTGTCGCGGTACCATCAGTGCATCATCTAGGGGTTGCGCCGGCAAGTCCGCACGGCAGTGCATGCCAATCGAAAGCGATGGAAGAGTATCCCCGCTGCCGGCGTTCAGCGTAGCGACCATGTCGAGATCACGTACCTCGACCACAAGCTGTGCCGTACGCGTCGCCTCATCCACGCGCTCGAACCGCGTCACGTATCCACGCCAAGTAAATACCTGCCCCGGAAGCGACCAACTCACTGCAACTTCGGGACCGTCGGGGGCTTCGGCACGATCGAGCGCTTCGGGTCGAACAGCCTTATTCAGCCAGCGGAGTTCACGCGGGTCAATTCCCACCGACAACTCGAAGGCGGACATATCAGTCAGCGTCGCGATCGATAGATGAGCTGTCACGACCTGCGCAGCGTGGGCGCCCACCTGCTCAACGCGGGCTTCAAACGGACACAAGATTTTCGTGCTCGCAAGATCGTGTTCCGCTTGCTTCTGGCGCGCCCGCGACGCGTCCAGTTGAGCCTGGGTCTCTAGCTTGAGAATCGGCACCATCGCCCGCCGGTTCTCCAGTTCCACCGCGACGTCGTTCTGTCGCAGGTATTTCTGATAAAGAAGATCGACGTCACGTTGTGTACCGACCTTTTCCACCTCATAGAGCTGTTTTGATGTAAGATGGTCCTTCTCATCGATCCCCAACATCTTCTTGGCATTCGCGATACGCGCGTCGAGGTTGGCCAACTCCTGATCATGCCGTTGGAGCGACGCCTCCAGACCTCGAATCTCGGCCTGCACCTGCCGCACACGGGCGTCGTAAATCAGGGGGTCAATTTCGAAGAGCAACTCGCCCGCGGGAATGACATTGCCCTGGGCCAACGCCGAATGGGAATATACGAGCTTGCCGCTTACCTGAGGAACGATGTTCACCTGGTTCTTGGGCCGCACCGTCCCGTATCCCACAACCGGAATCTCCGCCCGTTGTTCGTGCAGTTGCGTGACGGCCACGCCTAGCGGTTGCGCGGTACCGGGGATGGTTGGCGGGATCGGCTTCGTGCGAATGAGCACGACCATCGTTGCGGTCCCGAAGCCGACCAGTGCCACCAGGAGAATCACATTAATTGTCCGTCGAAGTATTTCCATCTAGTTCACTCAAAGATCCACCACCGCAAGAGAGTGAGCCGAGGGGCAAGAGTCTCCGCACCGGCAGTACCCCCTGGCAGGGTGTTCGTTAGCTTCTAGGTACGGCTTGGCTGGTTCGAATGTTCGGTTTCCGTCCTGCGGCCGTCTTCACCCGTCTTGCACCGTGCCCCACACGGGAAAGATGCGGCGCGGCGTATTGTTAGGACCCTGCGGCTACTGTCAATCCTTCATAAGATATCTGACACCGATTTCCGTACACGAGAGAAAGCATGTTCGGCTGGCCCGTTCGCGTGTGCACGGACCGTCAGTCGATTCTAGGTAGTATCGGACGGCAGAGCGAACCTCATCACTTTCACCAAGGGTGCATTAAATAAAGTCAAATCTCTTTCAACTTGGATTGTCGTTCCACACAAGCGGCACTTCGCGTGCCGAGAAGCTGGAATCGTGGTCGTCGGGAGCCGAATGAGCTGTATCTCATCCGGAAAACGGGGATTCTCGGGCTGTCGTGGACCAGGGAGCACTCCAAACACCATTTGTGCGCTCGATTTCGCGGCGCCAAGCGGCGAAATCCGGATGCCTACGCCCAGCCGCGGAAGTTTGGTCGCTTTCGCGGGAACCCAATGGACCCCATGATGGCATAGTGGATACTACACTCGACGGCCGTATTGAACGTTCGACTCTGGATAATGTGCTAGTCAGCCATGGCCAATTGCGGTTCAATCGGGGCTTAGGCACAGCTTTCGGCTTCAGGGCGACAATCACCACGACCGATACTGAGATGAAGTAGGAACGGAATCGACCGTTATAGCCTACCTCTAATACAAGCGGTTCCGACGGTATTCCGTCCAAAGAAATGTCGATTCGCGACCGGCAGTGTGCAGGCTGATTCCTCGCCGGGCGAGGTCGGCCGATCCCTGGATACTGCAAGGATGTGGTATCGAGACCCTGGCAAGTGAACGTGCATGAGACTTGAGTTCTGATGTCGCCCAAAACGGGCGCCTCGCCTTGTGCGATTAAAGAGACACTTCATGCCAAAGAGCATTCTTATCATCGACGACGATCCAGGCGTGCGAGCCGTGCTGAAGACAAAAATGGAAGGCGAGGGCTACCTGGTCGAAGAAACCGAGGACGGCCGAGAAGCCATCCGAAAGCTGACCGATCGAGTTTTTGATCTTGTGATCGCAGATATTCTCCTGCCGGAGCTAGACGGCTTGGAGGTGATTATGCACCTCCGCCGAACTCAGAACCCAGCAAAGGTCATTGCCATTAGTGGGCAGGGTAACGACTTGTTCCTTGCAAACGCCTCCGGCCTGGGCGCAAGCCGAGTTTTTTCGAAACCGCTGGACCTTAGTGCAATCGCCCATACGACAGCAGCGCTTTTGTCGGACTAGTCAGCAATCGGAGGTTATCGTGCCTTTTGTCAACCGGATTGGAACCGAGAAATACTCCATTTGGAGTATCAGTAGTCACTTGAAGTCTGGTAATCATTGGGATAACATGCCGCGCTAAGCGGTTTTTCTGCGAAATGGACAATATTGAAGCTGAGCTTATTGAAGCCGTGCTAGTATTGGTCTGTTGAGGCGTTAACGGCTTCCCATTCAGCTTGCACGGGCGATTATGCATGAGAGTGTCGTCCAAGTATGTGATGGCGCGATGCGATCTGCCTAACAACATGTCCAGCTCCAGTAGAATACTGCCTGCAGTTTGGTGTCCGTCGCGGCGCGTGGGAGCGAGACGTGCAATGGGCTGAGCAAACGACGAAGGGAAGACAACTTGCCCGCTTTGGCAAGATTCGTGCACGGCGCTTTTCACAGTGGCGGTGTCGTGGGCTCCGTCACGCACGCATCGAAGGTAAGGCGCCCCCGCGGGGCGCCCTGGAAGGAAACACGAGATGGCTGTCCGACATCATATCAAGGTGCTGGTAATTGACGACGATCCGTCGATATGCAAAACCGTCTCGCTTCTGCTTGAGGATCACGGCTACAACCCCCGTTCGTACTCCGACCCAGATGAGGCTGTGGCTGTAGCAGAGCAGGAATCGTTTCAGGTTGCGTTGATTGATCTGCGTATGCCGTCGATGGACGGTGTCGAGGTCGTGGAGCGGCTGAAACGTATCGACGATCGCACGAGTTGCATCGTCATGACCGCATATCCCGATCTGGACAGCGCCACTGAGACCATGCGTCGTGGGACCTGCGATTACATTTCCAAGCCCTTCAAACAAGAGGAGCTCATCGCGGCGGTCGATCGTGCCTGCCAGCGCATGGGGATTATTTACACCGACGAATCCGAGTTGAATCGGCTGATTGGACAGCGTATCCGCAGCCATCGCCTCAGTCAGAACCTGACGCTACGCCAGCTCTCGGATCGCACCGATCTGACAACATCACAGTTGTCGCAGGTGGAACTGGGCAAGAACGCCGCATCGATTTGGGCGCTCGCCCGGATCAGCAACTCGCTTGGCTTGCAAGTGTCCGAACTCCTGGCCGGACTGTAGGATGGCGCGTACACATCGCAGTGCCACGCAAACGTCGCCCACGCCGCAAGCGCAGACGACCTACCTCCACTCGTTCGGAGCATTTGTAATCAGGACGTGAACCGGCTGCGAACGTAATCGGCTCGCACAATGGCACGTTCCTCGCCGGACAGGGAAGCCCCGTATCGTTTCTGAATGTGTGCCGATTGAGCGAACAGAAACAACTCATTGAGAGTTTTCACATCGATTTTGCCGAATCGACCCGTGTGAAGTCCCATGCGTATCGGTGACAGAAGGGCCAACGTTTCATCACCACTGATGCAGCGGGCGTTGGCCAATGCCCCGTAGGCACGCCAGATCTTGTCATCGAGCTGCGCGCAGCGATGGCGGACGAGCGAATCGCGGGCGGCGCGCTCATATTCGACGATCTTGGGGATGATCTTTCCGGCAAAGTCCTCGATGATCTCTTCCTCATTCCGCCCCAGCGTCGTTTGGTTCGAGATCTGGAAAAGATCGCCCACGGCGTCGGTTCCTTCGCCGTACATGCCCCGAACCGCCAGCCGCATATCCCGCGTCGCACGATCGACGCGCTCGATTTCATTCGTCAACTTCAACGCCGGAAGGTGCACCATGACCGACACGCGAATCCCGGTGCCGACGTTCGTGGGGCAGACCGTCAGATACCCGAACTGCTTGTCGTAGGCAAACTTCAGGGCCTTGGCGAGCTTGTCGTCGACATCGGTGACTTCGGCCCAGGCCTCTTGCAGTTGCAGTCCGCTACGCAGCGCTTGAATGCGTAGGTGGTCCTCTTCGTTGATCATGAGGGCACGCGTCTCGCTGGGCGAAATACTGACGCCGCGGCTGCCCTCGGCCATGGCATGCTGTCGACTGATCAGGTGCCGTTCGACCAAAAACTGGCGGTCAATATCGGCGGCCTGTTCGATGTCCACGAGCATATCGCCGGCGCCGTTGGTATTCGCCTCGATGGCATCGGCCAACGTGTGATAGATCGTGGCGCAATCTTCCTCGCTGGCGGTCGAGAGGAAAGGGACGGAATCCAAATTCCGTGCCAAGCGTACGCGCGATGACAGCACAACGTCCGCAAGGGGACCTTCGCCGCGAAGCCAGGCACCGGTCGTTTGCGTCAGTTCCTCCAGTGTCATGGGCGCTCCGCCGATCCCGACTCGAGCTCGCAAATCTTATCACGTAACCGCGCCGCATCTTCGTATTGTTCTCGTTGAATCGCGTCATCCAGTTCACGACGCAAACGGATGAGATCCGCCTGCATCTTGGCACCGGAACCGGCAAACTCAGGTACTTTCCCGACGTGGTGTGTAGCCCCCTCATGAGCCCGTTCGAGGAGCGGCGCCAGCAGGGATCGAAAGGCCACATAATCGTGAGGGCACCCGAGCTGCCCCCGCATACGGAATTCGCGAAACGTGATACCGCATTGCGGGCAGGTTCGACTGTCCGTCTCGGCCGCACCCGCTTTCTGCTTGATGAACTCCTGGAGGATATCCGCCGTGGTCTGCTGCTGTGTCTGCTTGATGATGACACCTTCTCGCTCGGCGCAGTCCTCACAGAGGTGCCGCTCCCGCTTTTCGGGAACCGTATCCGTAATATGCACGGTGGCCTTCGCTTCGTGACAATTCTGGCATATCACGCCTATCAGACCTCCTTCTCGCTTGTCCAACCGACAGGCCATTTCCATCTTAGGAACCCCCCAATTCATCGTCAATCGGTGCGATGGCGCTGAACGGGACGGGGGCGCCACGGCGGTTCCACCTGCCGATTTTCGTTGACCCGCCTTGCGTGCCTCTATAGCATCTTCCCATGCTTCATTTTGAGCCGGACCTGCAAAAGTACCGTGAATTGGCGGGGAAAGTGAACGCCATTCCGGTGTATGCCAGCCTGCTGAGCGATCAGCTCACGCCGGTATCCGCTTTCGACCGCCTGGCCGCCGACGCCGAGCACGCGTTTCTTCTGGAAAGTGTAGTGGGGGGGGAAAAAATAGCCCGCTATTCGTTCCTGGGCATGGATCCCATCGCGATGATCGAGTCGCGCGAAGGCTCGACTCGCATCCACATGTCCGACGGCACCGAGCAGTCCACGTCGGACGATCCGCTCCGGGACCTCGAACAACTGCTTGGCCGCTACCGGGCCGCTCACCCGAGGCAGTTGCCCCGATTTCTTGGCGGCGCCGTGGGGTACGCCGGGTACGATGTGGTGCGCCATTACGAAAAGCTCGGCACGCCGCCGCCGGACGACCGGCGACTGCCCGACTTGCAGTTCGGCATCTACGACCAGATGGTGATCTTCGATCACGTCAAGAAACTGGTGCACATCGTGGCACACGCCCATGTGAGCGACGTCGCCGATCCCGACAAGGCATACGAGGTCGCTTGCGAGCGGATTCGCGCGCTGGCCGATCAGCTCGGCGAGATGCGGACCGACCCCGTAAGGCCCCTGATGCCGGCCTCGCCCGGCGACGTGGATTACGAGAGCAACTTCACGGCTGAACAATTCGAGGAAGTCGTCGAGCGGTGCAAGGAGTACATCCGTGCGGGCGACATTTTTCAAGTGGTCGTATCGCAACGCTTGTCAGCGACCACGAAGGCAACGCCTTTTGACGTCTATCGCGCGTTGCGCGTCATCAACCCGTCCCCGTTCATGTTCTACGTGCAGTCACCCGCCACCACGCTGGTCGGCGCATCACCCGAGATTCTGTGCCGCCTCGAGGATCGCACCGTATCCACGCGACCGCTGGCCGGCACGCGGGCGCGCGGCAAGACGGAGGCGGAGGATCTGGGACTTGAGAAGGAGCTACTCGCCGATCCCAAGGAGCGGGCGGAGCACGTGATGCTGGTGGACCTGGGTCGCAACGACTTGGGTCGCGTGTGCGAACCGGGGTCGGTCAAGATCGACGACCTGATGTCCATCGAGCGCTACAGCCACGTGATGCACATTTGCAGCAGCGTCTCCGGCAAGCTGGCGGACGGTATGTCGGCGTTCGACGCCATTCGTAGTGTATTGCCCGTGGGCACCGTCAGCGGAGCCCCCAAGATTCGCGCCATGCAGATCATCGACGAGTTCGAGCGCTCGCGCCGCGGCCCCTACGCCGGCGCCGTCGGTTACATCGACTTCAGCGGCAATATGGACACCTGCATCGCCCTGCGCACGCTGGTGGTCACGCCGGCGGACAATGGTGAGTATCGCGTCGACGCCCAGGTCGGCGCCGGCATCGTGGCCGACTCCGAGCCGCACAACGAGTTCAAGGAAACCCTCAACAAGGCCCAGAGCATGCTCAACGCATTGAACATCGCGAATGCCTGGGCGAGCGACAGTGCATCGGACAAGTCCTAGAATCACTTCGATGTAACCAAGGAAACAATGCCAATGGGTGGCCGCGGACCATCGTGACTACGAACAAGTCGTACCGGCCCATCGCCAGACGATTGTGCGGCCGCACGTTCGTAGCCCAGCAATACGCGAAGGCGATCCCGATAAACACCCTCAAAGTCTGCAGGCGCCGCGTCGAAGTACGCCCGGAAGGCAAGTTCACCCAGCCCGGCGTTTGTGGACGCGCCGGACAGCAACCTCGCGGCACTGCACTTGCGGCCGAAAGACCCATCGGCGATGTCCTCGAGCATTTCCTCAAAGGCCTGTCGGCGCTCTTCGCTTGCGTGGTGCCGCAAATAGGCCACCAGAGACCAAGCTTGCGCGTAGTAGACTTGCGCGTGCAGAGACCCCCTTTCGGACAGGACGCGGCCCGCGTCCGTAGCGACGATCGTCTCGAGTGACAAGAGTTCGTTCCTCTGGAACGCCTCACGGAGCGTGTCCAGCCGAAGCGTGTTGCGGGTCGGCGTGAAGCGCGGTTTCGGGCCGGCGCAGTCGAAGGACTCGTGATAACAGGCCAACCCCTCATCCAGCCATGCGGGGATGGGTTCTGAAAAGCGCGACGCCACATATTGATGCCAACCCTCGTGGGCCAGGATGGCCAGCTTGCCGCCACGGTTGGGATGGAACAGCGCCGATACACCATTCTCCGTGAAGCCGCCGCGGCTGATCCGCAGGTAGACCGGCGCTCGCCGAGGAAACCGGCGCCGCGTGAAGTCTTCCCACTCGCTCCGTAGCCCGAAGACATACATCAGAATCGGCTTGCGCATGCCGTCAGGCGGTGGAATCGTTTGCGTGTACTGGTCGTACACAGTTTCGAGGTAGGCAGGGAGGGATTCCTCGAATTCCTGATCACGCAGGGTACTGTAGATATTGAAATGATCGGTGGTGATGTGCCGTCCGTGGAAGCCGGACTCCGCCCATTCCGATATCTCAAATCGCACACGCGGAGATTTCCCTACTGCACAGCCGGTGAGCAGCAGCATACACAAGGGAATAACCGCCAACCGAGTGGTGTTCATCGCGTTGCCTTCGTGCAATCGACGCCGCCCGAGCCTCGATCTGGAGAGGCTCGTCCCGAGCGGTTGGCCGCTTTCTTGCCAGCGAGAATACGAGGCGCCGTCGGGACCGTCAAACGGCGCCGGATGATTGGCCGTGGCGTAAATGGACCCTATCATACAACACCGTGCCCGATGGCGCGATGGCGGCACGAGGCTTTCGACGACAAGAGTTCAGCTCCAGGGGAGACACAGAGGATCATGGCAGAGCAGAATGATATCGAAAAGGTGATCATCATCGGTTCGGGTCCGGCCGGCTGGACGGCGGCCATCTACGCGGCCCGTGCCAACCTGAATCCGCTCGTCTTTGCAGGGCGACCCAAGACGGTACCGAGCACCATCCTGCCCGGCGGCCAGCTCATGATGACCACCGAAGTGGAAAACTACCCCGGTTTTCCGGAAGGCGTCACCGGTCCGAAGATGATGGCTTACTTCGAGCAGCAAGCGGTCCGCTTCGACACGCGCATTGTCACGGACAACGGATTCAACCCGGATGTCTCCAATCCCGACGACGGTCATTCCTACAGCTACCACGACTGCAAGCGCGTGGATCTGTCCAAGCGTCCGTTCGTCGTGGTCGGCGAGGATGACAAGGAATACCAGACGCATTCTCTAATCATTGCCACCGGAGCGACGGCCAACTGGATGGGGTTGGAGAACGAGCAGAGGCTCGCGCGGAGCGGCGGTGGCGTGAGTGCCTGCGCCGTGTGTGATGGTGCGCTGCCGATCTTTCGCGATCAGGTGCTGGCCGTCGTGGGCGGCGGAGATTCGGCCGTCGAAGAGGCCAGCTACTTGACCAAGTTCGCCGGTAAGGTGCATATGATCCACCGCCGCGACGAGCTTCGCGCATCCAAAATCATGGCGCAGCGCGCGTTGGACAATCCCAAGATTGATATCCTTTGGAACAAGGTCGTCGTGGACGTCCTGGGCGACGAGAAGATTACCGGCGTGAAGCTGAAGGATACGAAGACCGACGAGGAATCGGACCTGGACGTTGGTGGGTTGTTCATGGCCATCGGCCACACGCCCGCGACGGAGTTCCTGGAAGGCCAGCTCGAGCTGGACGAGAAGCACTACATCAAGCTCGCCGACCCGTACCGGTCCACGACGAGCGTCGAAGGCGTATTCGGTGCAGGCGACTGTGTGGACAGCGTCTACAGGCAAGCGGTCACCGCAGCCGGCATGGGCTGCAAGGCCGCCATCGACGCAGAGCGCTGGCTCGGTGAGCAGGGGATCGAGTGACATACCACACGACCTCCGGTACCATGTCGTAGCGCGGAGCACAGAGTGCGATGCTTACGAAACTACATGTCGAGAACTACAAGTCGCTCAAAGACGTGTCGTTCCGCCCCGAGCCTCTCATGGTTCTGGTAGGGGCAAACGCCGCTGGGAAAACGAATCTAGTCGATTGCCTAGAGTTCCTCGGACAGTGCTTTCGCGACGGCCTTGTGGAAGCGGTTGGCAGCAAGGGAGGTTACGAGAACATCGCGTTCCGGCGGGCGCGCCGGGCGCGCGGAGCGATTGGTTTCGCCCTGACCTGCGAAATCGACACGATTCCCAAGGATCCGTTTTGGTCCGGCTACGAGCGTATTTGCCTCGACTATAACTTCGCATTTCGCGCAAAAAAGCAGGCGATAACATCCGAATATGAAGTTGAAGACGAGGGCATCAACGTAAGCTGGAAATACCACGGCAACTCGGGAGCCATCATCATCGATCGGAGGCTCGGCAAAATCGTCTTTAATTACGATCACGAATTACCCGGACTACCATCCCGAGACTTCCTTGAACAAATAGTGAAAGAGAGTGTGGCGACAGATGAGCTCCTTGTCACACATCGGTTATTTGTACCCCCTTTGGCACTCGCTGCAGGTTTTCTCTCAAGCATCGGTGTGTATCAGATTTCACCCGAAGCGGCACGAGAACCCGGAGACCCATCCGGACGGAAACAGCTAGGGAAGGCAGGCGAGAACCTGCCTGCCGCGCTGCAATTTCTTTCAAAGAACGATAGCAAGGCAACGCGCAGGCTACTCAGGCACCTGCAAAATGCATCGTCCACGTTTACGGCAATTGAAACGGACTTCGTCGAAACGAAACAACTCGGACTTTTTGTAAAAGAGAAGGGCGTTGGTCGAAGGTGGTATGCCAAGGATTTATCCGATGGCACTCTTCAGACGATTGCCATTTTTGTACCTCTTGTGGATCGACGGCTTTCGTTGATTGCCATCGAAGAGCCGGAGAATAGCCTTCATCCTTGGGTTATCAAGGACTTTATCGAGAGCTGCCGGGTCGAATCACGCGCAAAGCAAATTGTAATCACGACACACTCGCCGATTCTCGTCTCGAACTTGACACCAAACGAGCTTTTTCTTGTTGACCGACAAGAGGGCGCAACGCGCGTATTTCCATCCACGCAAGTGGATGCCAACGTCAACGAGATCATCCAAGAGGGTGTCATGGATCTTGGCACGTACTGGAATTCAGGGCAAATGAGCGCGGTTCCAGACGGCCCGTCGCTGTGGGACCTTGTCAAGAATGATGGCAATGGCGAAGCATAGAAGAGCCGCTCCGATCGGATTGGTCGTAGAGGGTAAAAGTGAATACTACGCGATCCCCATATTTCTCAGAAAATTGGGCATTGGATTCACAACGCCCGCAGTGTTTCATGGACAGAGTCATGACATGCGCCCGGCATCGGTTTCGGCTCGAGTCTTTCCGTACGCCAGAACCCAGTTGAAAAGGCGAATCAGCAAATTACTGATTATCCTCGACCGCGAATCACGCGACGCCTGCGCACCTCATCTAGCAGAGGAGGTCCGGTCGGCGCTCGCTCGAAACTTGTCCGACGCGTCCGTTTCGGTCTCTTGCCCTATCACAGTCATATGTGCAGATAGAACGCTCGAGAATTGGCTGCTCGCCGATCCTGCCGGACTGTCTCGTCACGCTTTCGTAAAGAAAGCACTTCGAGAGACCCGGCCCGTGAACGTCGACGGTAGCAACGGCAAGCGAGATCTCGCACGCCATTTCGTGCGCGGCAGGTTTTATGTGGAAGGAGAGCTATCTGGTGACCTTGCAAACCAGGTACGCGTGGAGGAAGCCTCTGTACAACGACGAAGTCGATCGCTGCGGAAGTTCGTATCTGAAGCCGTTACTCAGGCCGGCGACACACGATAGACACTTACGTGCAGTTTCGTGCCTCCCGGGCGGCGGTAATGACGGAGCGGGAAGAGCCGATGTCGGCCCAGTCGGTCGAACAACGCAAGGTCAATCTCGGAGGCGAATCCGTAGCTGCCGCGCAGGCGTTCGATCTCCAGCCAATTGACCAGCACGTGGGTGTAGCCTTGGGCGCGCAACCAGTCGACGATGGCTTCGTCGGATGAAGTGTGACGAACTGCTTCCACAAAGGGATTCCTGTTGAAGACGACCTGGTAATCCACGTCGCGGCGAAAGTAGAACGCCCGCGCCTCGCCGACCAGCAGGATCTTGGCATCGTCGGCCGTCTCGTGATTGATCAGTTTGAAATAGTCGTATGCGGCGATTTGACCGTCGTAGATGATGGACGCAGGCGCTCCCAACGCTCCCTCGGCACGGACCAGGTGGGCCGCGAACACAAAGTTCCATCCCGCCCCGACCGCGAGAATGACCAGGCCAATCACCACACGCACGCGCGAAATCGCAAGCAGGCTGCGCCCCGCCATCAGCGCCAACGGAACGAGGAACACAACCGCAAATCGCGAGAAAAGATGCGTGGCGAAGAGCCAAAACAAGAGCTGAACACTCAGCATGATACCCAGCGTGGCATCCGAGCGATCCCTTCGGCGTCGAATCATGCCTCCAAGCGCCAAGAGCAATAGGCCCGGTCCGAACCGCTGGTAATGATCCGCCGGCACATTCCGCCAGAGCGCAGCCACTCGCGCCGGCAAGCCTCGTTCTGACTCGGCGGGTTCGTGTGCGCGATTCCACTTTGCCGTCTCTTCCGGACCCCAGCCCGCGGGTGCCGCCTCGAAGTACGAGTTAGCCAGCGGGAACACCGGGTTGCCCGTGTATACCACGTTCTTCACGAGCCACGGGGCGAATGAAATGGCTGCGCCAAGAGAGAAGATCATGACGTTGGCGGCGCGCGCCGAAGCCGATCTGCCGGAAACCAACAGGCTTGCCACGGCAAGCGGCAAGGCGATCATGGGAACGGCGGTGTACTTGCACCCGCAAGCAAAGCCGGCGAGCAG
>Ga0055481_10000507_pt1 | contig 12932 bp, 9 predicted proteins | sample Muzzi_PWC_D2_FD_57936 | JGI IMG/M metagenome (GOLD analysis project Ga0055481, IMG submission 57936) | Wetland microbial communities from San Francisco Bay, California, USA, that impact long-term carbon sequestration - Muzzi_PWC_D2 | ecosystem: Environmental > Aquatic > Marine > Wetlands ... | reverse complement strand
CCGCCCCGCCGTGAGAGAATTCGACGGGCCATTTTCAGCCCCATGTGCAGATTGGTGAAGTGCTGCGGCGCCGTTTCCAGTTCGGGAATAGGTACCCTCATCTGCACGACGGGATCGTAGAGCGAGATGCGCTTGGGCAGCGACAGCGGCATCTTCTGCTCGGGAATCACCTCGGCCCCTGTGGCGAACCCCACGATATCCACCGTATCGAGCACGAACCGCTGTCGAATCAGCGCGTACATGGCCATCGCACATCGTTTGGCCTGCGTAAACCGGTCCCAGCGCCCCATGGATCCGGACATATCGAGCAGGATGACCGTGCTGCACGTGGCCTTGGAATCCGTCTGGTGCAGCTCGAAGTCACGCTCATCGAGCCGAAGCGGCAAGCCCGTGCCGTGCGTGGCGATGGCGCGACGCAACGTGGCGTGAAGATCGATCTCGCTGACCGGATCGCCGAACTGGTAGGTGCGCGTGCCCTCTGAGCGTTCGCCGCCACGTCCCTGAAGATGGGTCTCGTGCCCTTCCGCCGACTCGGCTTTGAGATTGCGAAACACCTCCATCAACGCCTTGCGTTGCAGGCTGTTGATGGCCCGCGGCGTGAGCTTGAAGTTGACGCCCACCTTGTCCAGGAGGCCGTCTTCGATCCACTTGTCGATAATCTTGCGCTGCTCGGGATCGTCGGACAGTTCACGCAGCGCCTTCATCGCCTGCTCGCCGTATTCCAGGATGTACTCCATGAAATTCGAGAAATACTGCAGGTGCTCCTGCGTCTCGAACTCCGTGCCGTCCCATTCCTGATAGACGAATCGCATGATTCAACACTCGGCAGGCGACGTTGGGCCTGGTACCGTGTTTCATAATTTCACGACGCGTGCATCCGTCCCCCCACCCTTCGCTTCGCGAAGAATGAGGCACCCGCGCCCATGGATCGCGACTCATAACACGGGCAAACGAGTTTGCCCATGCCACCCGGCCGAAGCAGCCCACCTCACCTATCGCTTGAACATCGACTTGCCGTGATAGGCGTACTTACTCAGGCGGTTGTTGACGAACAATGCGTCGAGCACGAATTCCGCAGCGGCGGCCAGTTGCGCGGAATCGTCCGCCGACTCCCCCGCCTCCTTGCAAACCTTGACAGCTGTGTTCTTGAGCGGTGTCAAGCTCTCGACACAAGCCAACAACTCCTCCGTGGAAATCGAATCACCGATTTCCACGGTCGTCTGCCCGTCACCGAATGCTTCGACCACATCTTCCAACGTAACCAAGTCACAGTAGCGCTCAAACACGGTCTTCACCGCCTCGCCGGTAATCGAAGCGATCAGCTTCTCTTCCGCCTTGTCGTCCTCGGCCAGCATTAACTCCACCTTGCCGCGCGACGCGGCGCCAAGATGCTGCAGGTCCGTGATGCGCGGCACGATCTTCGTTTCGCCGTGGCGAATGCACCGTCGCTCGGCGTTGGAGACGAGCACCTCGGCCGACGCGATGGCCGTCCGCACGGACACACCGGATTGCTGGTTCACGTGAGGACTCTTGCGCGCGATGCGCACCGTTTCCTCGAGAATCTCAAACATGTAGCGCGGAATGTGCAGGCCTCCGTTGGTTTCGCCGCGATCCAGCCACGCGTTTTCCTTGGTAATGGTGATTCCGTGTTCCGCACGAACCGGATAGTGCGTTCGAACCACGGAACCGATGCGGTCCTTGAGCGGCGTCACGATGCGCCCGCGATTCGTGTAATCCTCCGGATTGGCGGAGAACGCCATGCAGACATCGAGCGGGATCCATACCGGGAAGCCGCGAATCTGCACGTCCCGCTCCTCCAGGGCGTTGAAGAGCGCCACCTGGATCTTCGGAGCCAAATCGGGCAACTCGTTGATGGCGAAGATGCCCCGGTTGGTGCGCGGAATCAGCCCGTAGTGAATCACACCCTCGTCGGACAGGTGCCGTCCTTCGGCGTGCTTGACGAGATCGATCTCGCCGATCAGGTCGGCCACCGTGACATCCGGCGTGGCCAATTTCTCGTGAAAGCGTTCGTCACGATGAATCCAACGAATCTCGACATCCTCACCGCGCTCTTCCAACAGCGTGCGGTTGCGCGAGAAGAGTGGGCGAAGCGGATCGTCAGGAAGATCGCTGGCCGCGATGGTCGGTGTCCACTCATCCAGAAGCGAGGGCAGCATCCGAATTAGCCGCGTCTTCGCCTGCCCTCGGAGCCCCAAGAACAGCACATCATGCTTGCTCAGCACGGCATTGATGATCTGCGGGATGACCGTGTCGTCGTAGCCGACGATTCCTGGAAAAATGGCGTCGTCAGCGCGGAGTTTGGCGAGCAGATTCTCGCGCATCTCCTGTTTGACGGAGCGGCTCTTGTAGCCCTGCTCGCGCAAGGCGCCGACGGTTTTGGCTCGTGTGTGCATATTCCCACCCGAAATCACGTAATGGACATTTTGATGGTAGCGCCGCACCACCCGGGCGTCAACGAAAAGAGGATAAGCCATCCCGGATAGCATGCCCACGGTCCCGGCGGCCGGGTGGCATGCTCACGCTCGCGTGGGCATGTTTTGGTTTAGGTTGCCCTCAGTCCTACCGGCTTCAAGACCACAAACCGTAATGAGGTACACTCTTCGCAGGGTGCCCCATTCATTGCGAAGCAATGGGTGGGGGACGAAAACAGGCGACGTAGCGTGTCCGTCCCCCACCCTTCGCTAGCGCGAAGGATGGGTCACCCAGCCGATTCTGTCACGAATCCACGAGACCATGCCCGCGCGTTGATGGCTGTCGCCGAGGTCCGCGTACGGTTACACTGCGGCACCTGTATTGATTCGCCCGGTAGGGGCCATTGGATGCGGAGAATCGAATTGTCTCCAGGCATCGTACCATCTCGCGAGATCCAAGAACGATCGTTTTCGCTGACAGACTCGTTATGCGCAGTGGCGTCGGCGGCCGGCTCGCCGCTGTCCCGCGACGACCTCCACGCCGCGATGGGCCTGCCTTTCATGATCTGCGTGCCGCACGACGATTCCATCTCGCCGAGAGACTGGCCACTGCTCGCACGCGATGTGTTTCTCGTGGAAGCAGGACGTATGTTCGGGCTGGGCATTCGAGAGGTCCATCCACCGGAGGCGGCGATCGGCCTGGACCACATGGCCGTCTTTCGGCAGCACTTTGAGGCCAGCTATCGACCGCTCGTCGCCCGCGCGTTGGAAAACGGGCAACACGTGCTGGCGTGGCAGGGATGGCCCGGTGAGGACGGGCATCTCTGGGGCGTCATCCAGAGTGTCGACGACAACGCGAGCGGGCTCGGCATATCGGGAAGCACCGGCCCCGCGTTGCGCGACGGTCTGAGCACTGCGACATCGGTACCCTTCTCCGAGCCGCCGGTGCAACTCTACGTCGTCGAAACGACCGCGGCAACGGCTCCGGGCGCAGACGACCTGTGGGAAACGGTTCGGCACCAGGCTCGACACGCGCTGGCGAATGAATGTGGCGCCCGGTTCGCGGCGACCACGGGCCCGGAAGCCATCGACCGATGGATCGACCGGCTGCGGTTGTTGGACGTCGGCGACGCAAACTTCGCGCCCAGTCTAGTAGAGCATCATATGCTCGCCCGTGAATTAGTGGCGGGCTTCCACAGCGGCATTCGGTTTCTCAAACAACAAGTCCGCGTCTCCACGGATAGCGGAGAGATGATTCCTCATCTGATCGCATCGTGCCAAAAGGCCGCCACCGCGCTGGCATCGTTCGCCAAGACAGCAATCCCCGCCACGGGCGGCGACAACCCCGATCCGCGGGATACGCTGATACGACAACTCACGGATACGCGGGCGGCGATGTCGGAACTGCTCACGTTGCTCTCGAAGTGACCTGCCCCCAATCGTCTGGAGACAACCTGCCCGAGCGCGGCCTGAAAGGCTGAAAGAGAATAGCCGTGGGCAAGTCCCGCGAGCAGCGGGACGCCGCCCACGGAGATCCGGCCCCCATCCAATCGAGCCTGAAGGGCTCGCAGAAAGGCGCTCGGGCGACTCCGTCGATTGATTTCTGCGACCCCGTCAGGGTCGTGGTGGTTTCATGTCAATCCGATCCGGCGGCGTCGCTGCGCTTGCCGCCGGCTACTTCATGGCAGGCCCTCAGCCTGCGACTCCTACCGACGGTCTCGTCAAGCCGCTGCCTTCTAACGAAAACGCTCCCCAGGTCAGCATCCAATCTTCCATTCAGAGAGCCGCGATCCCCTCACTCTACTGGTCCCGTGTCGGTTTACCGCAGAACCACCAGGACATAAAACGTGGCCAAGGCAATCTGCATGACGGCGAAGGGAATGGCCAGCTTGACGAATCGCACGAAGGACATGGGCAGTTCGTTCTTATGGATGATGGTCACCGCGACCAGGGTCGAGGCCGAGCCGATCGGGGTCAGGTTGCCGCCCAGATTGGCGCCGAAGACCACCGACCACCAGAGGGGATCGGTCGACAACGTGCCCTGCGCTTGCAGGATCTTTGCCAGCATGGCCGACAGGGGGATGTTGTCGGTCACTGAACTGAACGCCGCAGATGACACGAGGATCGCACCCGTGCCGGCACCGTGCCCGAAGATGTCATTGAGATTGATGACCCTGGCCAGCCCCTTGCCGATCAGATCGAGCACCAGCGCGTGCTCCATGACGTTGATCACCACGAACAACGCGGCGAAAAAGCCCAGCAAATCCCAGTCCAGCGCGCGATAGAACTTGTCGACGCTCGACTTGTAGCGGACCAGCATGACGGTCGCAAAGGCGAGTGCCACAAAGCTCATGCCCAGATCCTGAATGACGGGTATGATCGACGTGGTCGCGATCGTAAGGATGAACAGCACCAGCATCACCGCACCGAACCAGAAGAAGCCGCCGCTTTCGATGCCGTCGTTCTCATCGAAGCCGCCGACCAAAAGCGCCGCCTCGCTTTTCTCCTCCACCGTGTGCAGCCTGGTGATACCGAACAACTTCGCACCGAGCATGATCGTGGCGATGGTGGCCACCACCACGAACGGGGCGGATTTGATGAAGAACATGACGAAGCTGATCCCCGCGGCGTTGCCCACGATGATATTGGGCACCGAGCTGATCAGCGTCAGCAACCCGCCGATATTCGTCAGCAACCCTTCGATCAACAGGAATCCCAGCATCAGATTCCCGCGGCCCAGCTTGCTGAGCGACACGCCGGTCAGCGAGCCGACGATGATCATGGCCGTCACGTTGTTCAACACGGCCGAGAAAACGACCGTCATCAACCCGTAGAACCACAAGAGTTTGCGCGGGTCGCCCTTGGATGCCTTGGTGAGCTTGATGGCGACCCAGGTAAACAACCCGGACTTGGAGGTGATATCGATGAACAAACTGGCCCCAAAGATCAGCGCGATCACGCCCCAGTCGATGGCCGGGATGTATACCGGCAACTCGGCTGTATGCCCCTGCGCGGTATCAAATGGAGGCAGCTTGATCAGGAATCTGTGATCGACGTACTGGTAGAGGTGACACACGTTGGCCAGAAACAGACAGATCACCGCAAAGACACCGGCGATAATCGATTTCTTGGCGTGAATTTTTTCCTCCAGCGCCAGACACAGGATCAAGCCGACGAGCAGCGCCGAAAACGTGAGCGTGACGCCCAACGGCACGACGCCGTCGGCAGGCACGTCACCAGTCGCAAGTATGAGTCCGTTCATTTCGCGAATCGCCCTCTCTTCACTGATCGAGACAGCAGCCGCCCGCCTTGGCGGCCGACTTAAAGCATCAAAAGCGGAATGTGCCGCAGCTCCACCGCAAGGGCATAGGCCATTCCGTGCATGGCGAGCTGATCTTCGTTTTTGGTATTCAGCACCAGCAGGTCGACCTCGTGCTGCTCGATCAGCCGCTTGTATTCAAACAGGTGGCGGCCGAACACCACGATACTCTCGACCTTCACATTCGTGCCCGCCTTCTGCAACCCAACGACGCAGCCGTCAATGTAATCCTGCGGTTCCTTTAGCAGTTGCGCCCGCACGCTTTCGTCGGCCTCATCCGTATCGATGGTCGGGATCTTCGAAATGACCTCCATGTATCGACCGAGCGTCAGCTCGTCTTCCACGTGCGTCAGCCAAAGGGTTCCGCCCTTGTCCGTAAGCCGCACGGCATAGTTCACGAGTCGATCGTCACCGGTCAGGTGATCGGCGATGGCCATTACCTTGTCGGTATTCTGGACCGCATGACGCGCCGATCGTTCCGCGTCCGGGTGCGGCAGCAGCATGATCGGAACGTCCGTATGCTGGGTCAGGAGGTCGACGTGTGTGCCCAGGCTGTAGGGCCACTTCCAGGCACCACTGTGCAGGTTACGGTATGTACAAATGACATCCGGAGCCGCGGTTTCCACGAGCGCCAAAAGGTCGCCGGCCGTCTGAAAATCCAAGCCGTTGACATAGCGCCATCGCACCTTGTCATCGACGCGGATTACGCTCAGGAATCGGCGGATTTGGTCGCCGAAGGTGCGGGCACCCTCTTCATCACGATCCGTCACGACAAGGATCGAGTCGATGTCGACGCGTTCATGCCGAAAGACCTCGCGTGAGGCCGAACGAAACATGCTTTCGAACTGATCCACGTTCGTCATGATTAGACTTTTCCCGATTGACGGCAGCCGACTTTTTTCATTTTCGGCAACACGGCGAGTCTCAAGACATCATTTGACTTCAAGCTCGAGCGAATGAGCGACTACCAAACAGACTGCAAAAACGGCGAGGAATCGACCCAACCAAGCAACCCCTGGATTCTCACGTACCACGTCCCGGCGTCTACGGTCTTGGGACTCCGCACTAGAACCACATCGCAGAACCTTCTCAAGAGGCTTCAGAGCTCGAAAGAGGAAGACGAGCACGATTAATGCCAAGTCCGTCAGAACGACCGCCCAAACACCACGGACGTGATTTGCCGTCGTGTAATATGCCACAAGTGCCAAGAAAAGGCATACAAATGAGGCAAATGATCGCTTTGCAATCAGTCCCGATAGGCGCGTGGGTGCCCTGAACAATTCGACACCTGAAGACGAACGGCCTGCCGAGCAGATTACCACGATGACGTCGGCCACGATGTCCCACAAAGCGTAGACTACAAAGACCCAGATCATCCAAAAGGCTTCTTCTCGTGCCGAGGGTCTCCCTAGGTAGCTACCCCCAAGAAGTGAGTTCCCTATCTCGACCTTTCGAACGATGATGAAATATAGCACCACAAGCAGTACATCGAGGATTAGAACAATAAACGGCCAGCTAAACACGCCTTCAACGTGTTGCCTTGTCCCCGGGGCACTTGAGCGGGACCATCCGACCCAGCTTGCCATGACAAGTAAAGTGCAGAGCACCAGGTGCGCTAGAGCTGCGAAGCGCCGCCCCCCAAAATCGGGAATTGACGTGAGTTCGTAGTAGTATATGGCTATCTGCCCGATCGTCAGTGCGAACAGCATTCCGACAAACTGATGCCGGATGCGCAATTCTTCGGGCACAGATTTCGCGTTCTTTGTCATTAACGTGTCCCCTGACCGTTCGCTACGAGCAAACAACCGAACCCGCCGGAAGTGGTTTGTCAGTAGTAGTCCGTTTCGAACCGGTGCTCGTAGAAACGATGGGGCGTATCCCGGCTCTTGCATAGATCCGAAAACGGACAGCGTTTCTGTCCGTCGTCGTGTACTGTGAGGGGCATGTATCGATCCGGCAACGAGCAGCTCTCGTGGATCTGAAGGCATTGGGGATCTTCACGAGTGCAGATCGAACGAAACACATTCCAAAACAGGTAGTGAAGCTGACTCGGATTGCGCAGACCGCTTAGTTTTGAAAGCATTTCAATCGCGTCGTAAACCGCCTTCCTAATCGCAATGTCCTCTCGCGCGTCCACCGGAGCGTTCGCCAGTAAGCGCTCACGCAAACTTCGCTCATTGACATGTACCGTCCCCATACGGAGGTGGCCGCGTACTTCGTGGTAATCCACCGGAGAACCGAGCGACTCGTCATCCTCGTACGTCCACTGCTTCGAGTTACGCATCAGGGCAAGGAAAAACAACGACTTCTTTCGTACCGGGTCGGCGTAGGCTCGGAAAATCGCGAGCATTTCCAGCAAGTTAGGCTGACCAGTCGCGATTCGGTGGTGGCACAACTCGTAAAGGTCATCAGCACGCTGCCAACCATTTGTGGACATCACTTCACCGAGGTTTCCGATGAGGCCGGCGCGTCGTCCCGGATCGGTCAGGCGTTCGCCAAGTTGCGGATCCCTGAATATGTTTCGTACGTCTAATTCGGTCAACTTCGTCCAGCGTCGCGGATTGACCAGATCCGCGTCCTTGGACACTGCCTGTTCGAGCCGCGCCTGCAGGTAGTCCCATCCACGATAGTGCTGTCCGTCCACGTAACCCTCCAGCGGCAGACATCCGCGGGGAGATGTTTGATGGCAGATCGCCACCAGGACCAAGTAGAAATTGCCAATCGCGTCGGGCGGGATACCGAGAAGAGTGCTCTCTTCCTGATCGATGGGTATCTGGCGCTCACGCAGGAACTGAGAGAGGCGATGACACGCCATGCTGTCGATCTCGACCAAGGGTCGCCGTTTGCATTCCATACCTGTTACTTCATTGTACACGATGGACTCTCATCAAGGGCTCCGGGACGGCCAAGTAACGCGCCAGAACGCGTCGTCGTCGTGCCAGTGTTCAGCGGCCGGCATCACGTGGATCATTCCAACAGACAGTTCGCTAATTGACCCACGCCGCCTTGCGCACGCCGATGTCGATCACCTTCTTACACTCGGGACAAATGAACATGTACTCAGCATTGACGGCATCGAGCCGACGCCAATGGACCTCTTTGACCTTCTTCTCGTAGTGAGGGCACAGCGGATCGTAATTCGCTTCTAAAGATGCGATCTTTGGGGGCATGGTCGGGACCTTTCAAGAGAACCTAGGCGCCCATTTTGCCCGAATCCGACTTGATCGCCAAGCCGCAACCGATCCGCATCGCGGACAACCGAAAACCGACAGGTGATAGCTGGCAACCGACGACTGATAACTGATATTTGAAATCTCGCCGCCAGCGGCCCGCTCTACCCCTTCGCGTGCGCCGCGGCACGTTGGCGTAGCTCATCGGCCGGCACGTCTTCGATGCGCGTGGCGATCCACCAAGTGTTGCCCACCGGGTCCTTCACGCCGCCGTTGCGGTCGCCGTAGAACTGGTCGGCCGGTTCCATCACCGAGACACCCCCCGCCTTCATCGCCTGCTGGAAGACGACGTCCGCATCGGGCACGTAGAGATACAGCGACACCGGTTGCGAACCGCACCTCCCTCGCGGATCGCCCATCATGATCATGGAGTCGCCGATGCGCACCTGCGCATGCGTGACGGTGCCATCCGACATGGCCATGAACTCCATCACTTCGGCGTCAAAGGCCGCCTTCATGAAGTCGATCAATGCGGGCACGCCCGACACGAGCAGATACGGCGTGACGGTATGAAATCCCTCTGGAATCGGTTTGACTGCCATCGTAACTCTTTCCTTTCACCATGACTTGCGACGAGTCCGGGCGCCGTAACGGCAAACCGACCCAGGCGGCGTTCACATTAAGGGGATCAGCCCAATACACTAACATAAACCGAACACATGGCCATGTCAACAGGGCCTTCTACGCGCTACGGCGGCGTGGTTGCACGCTCGCGTCTCCGACACAAATCACCCTGCCCCTGCAGCGAGCGGTATCCAGATCAGCAGCTATTGGCAAGGAATCGGGGTTTCAAACGTGCCCAGGCGGGAGTTTGCGAACGGATGCAAAAAACCCGACGAGCCCCCGACCACTTTCCGCCGACTTCTCGCCTATCTATTCGTGCGGACATTCTGAGGCGGTCCGCGCTTCGGGTCGAGGGCCGGTCCAAGCGATTGAGTATTCGTCAAGCAACGTAGACACGTCAGCACGCGCGGGCCACACGCGACTTTCAAGGTGGATAGTGATTGGCGGGAGGGACGGAATATGAATCGTAACGAGAATCCAATGATTCGGGCGGCACAATCACTTGCCCTTCTATGGTGCGCGGTATCGCCCGCGTTTGCAGCCGACATCCACGTGAACAGCACGGCCGACGGCGCGATTGACGCACTGCCGGGCAACGGCATTTGCGAGACCATTCCCGGCAACGGCGTGTGTACGTTGCGCGCGGCGGTGATGGAGGCCAACGCGGCCGCCGGGCATGACACCATATTTCTGCAGGCCGGCGCACTTTACGTCCTTACGAGACCCAATCCGATCGGCCCGGCGGAAGACCTGGTCGGCGCCGGAGGTGACCTCGACCTCGTCAACGACGACGTCACCATAAACGGCAACGGTGCGACCATAGACGGCAACGCCACGGAACGCGTCTTTCACCTTGCCGGGGACATTGCCGTGGATCTGTCCAATCTCACGGTCCGCAACGGGCTCGACGTCCACGGCGGCGGCATCTACGGCGGTGGTCAGGTGACGATGACGAACTGCACCGTGACCGGCAATTCGACCACAGGTCACGGTGGCGGCATTTACGCCACCGGCACCTGGACCATGACCGGTTGCACCATCAGTGCCAACGACGCCGACGGCAGTGGCGGCGGGATATTCGCGGGCTCCGGGTCGCATGTCACGCTGAACTCCTCATTCGTGTTGAACAACGAAATGAACGGCACCACAAGCCGCGGAGCGGGCATTTACAGTCAGGGCACACTGATTGCCAACGATTCGCAAATCACCGGCAATCAGCACACCACTGCCGGCAATAATGACGGCGGCGGAATCGCCAATGCGAGCGGGCCGGCGACACTCACGCGGTGTATCGTAAATAACAACACGTCTCAGAGCCAGGGTGGCGGCATATGGAACGCCGGTATGCTGACACTGAGTGCAACGACGGTCAGCGGCAATTCATCGCTAGGCATCAAGCAGGACGGCTACTCCGGCACCAACGTCTCCGCCACCATTGAGGACAGTACGATATCCAACAACAGCGGTGGCGGCATCGACAACCAACGAGCCACGTTGACGGTTCGCCGCAGCGTCATCGAAAATAATCCCACCGGCAGCGGCGTCTTCAATCAGTCCACCAGTGAGGTCACGCTCGAAGCCACCACCGTCCGCGGGCATACGTCGAGTATCGGCGCGGGCCTCGTAAACTACGCAATGGCGACAATTCGTCAGGGATGCGTGTTCAGCAACAACCATTGCAACAGCGGTTCCGGCGGCGGCGGCATGTACAACTTCGGCACGCTGGAAGTCTCGGAAACGCTTCTTGCAGGCAACTCGGCACCGTCGGGTGGAGGCATTCAGAACGTCTCAGGTGGAAACCTGACCGTCGACGACAGCGAATTCGTCAACAACACCGCGTCCTCGTGGGGCGCGGGCATCAACAATGACTATCGGAGTACCATCACCGTTCGCGGCACCGTGTTTCGTGGCAACAGCGGGCCATCCCGCGGAGGTGGTATCAATACGGATAACACGGCGACCATTGAGCGATGCGCCTTCTTTGATAATTCCGCCGGCCGGGCGGGCCAGGGGAACGTCGGCGGCGGCGGGTTCTTTATGAGCAATCATGCCTCGGGCTCAATCACCAATTCGACCTTCAGCGCCAATCGCGCGGTGGGAGAAGGTGGCGGCATTCAAAACCAGGGTGACCTGACGCTGACACACGTGACCTTCGCCGACAATATCGCCTCGAGCCTGGGCGAGGCCATTTATCAGAACACCTTTGCCGGCGGTATCACCATTTCCAGTTCCATCGTATCGGCCACGACGGTTGGTAGGGCGTGTGTCGGCGCCGCGAGCTTTACAAGTGCAGGTTACAACATCGGGACTGACACGACTTGCGCGCTGAACCACGTCAGCGACATGCCCTCCACCGACCCCCTACTCGGACCCCTCGGCGAGCACGGCGGGAACACATTGACCCACTACTTGAGGCACTTGAGCCCCGCGATTGACCGCCGCGACGACGGCACCTGCAGCGCCATGGATCAACGCAGCTACGGACGGCCGGCGGACGGCGACGGCGACGAGGTGAGCCGTTGCGACATCGGCGCATTTGAACAGCAGTTCGTTGATTGTAACGAGAACCTGATACTTGACAGCATCGACATCGCAAACGGAACGTTGGTGGATAACGACGACAACGGCGTGCCGGACGTTTGCGAAATCCCATTCGACGTGAACGGCGATGGCGTCATCACACTGGCCGACTACGGCGCTATGAACGTGTGCTTCTCGGGACCCGACCAGGTCCTCCTCACCGGCTGCGGACTCTCCGATTTCGACGGCGACGGAGACTCCGACTTGCTGGATTTCGGCGACTTTCAGATGGGCTTCACGGAAGCGCAGTAGCGCTCGGCACCAGTGCCTCGATACGATTGATATTGGCTGTTGCAATTCGCCTTTTCCGAGCCGCGACCGTCACTGGCTGTCGGAATACTCCGGCTTGTGTATTTCGACAGGCATTCTGAGGGTACTCTTGGCCTCCGTGTTCCGGTCTCGGGAACGCAAGAGTACCTTTCGTGAAGGTGCGAAAGAGGAATTCCGACAGCCTGCTCAGGGAGCGGCCTGGCGGCAGCGCTACACAGCTTACTCGTCCGAGCGTAACGCGCACCGAGACGCCACAGTCAAATACCGCTCGCTCTAGTAAGACCACACGTGAACCACCGCGGCATTGGTATCACTTCCACCCAAGCCGCGCTCGACCATGAACAGACGGTTGTTCTGCACATCCACGGTCATGCCGCCCATGTTCCGACATGGCGCATCGGTTAGATAGAACTCAGTTGGACGCCAGACGTTGTAGGGCTGAACGACCCATGGATCCTGTGCGCCCAATGCGGTCTGCCCGAGTTCGTGTACGTCGTAGAAGATGACCTGCCGCTCGTACGGCTGGCAGTGATAGCC
>Ga0055481_10000506_pt1 | contig 12946 bp, 13 predicted proteins | sample Muzzi_PWC_D2_FD_57936 | JGI IMG/M metagenome (GOLD analysis project Ga0055481, IMG submission 57936) | Wetland microbial communities from San Francisco Bay, California, USA, that impact long-term carbon sequestration - Muzzi_PWC_D2 | ecosystem: Environmental > Aquatic > Marine > Wetlands ... | reverse complement strand
CCGCCTCCGCCGAAGCCGCCACCTCCACCTCCCGTGACACCTCCGCCATTTCCACCCTTGCCGGCATCTATATCATTACTTGCGTTTATCCATTTCCGCGGTTCCGCGCCACCCTCAGGAGGCGTTGTATTATTAACTGATCCCCCGGACTTACCTCCAATTCCCTGTTCTCCATCTGTGGCGCCCTGTTGAACTCCACCCTTTCCTGTAACTCCGCCGCAAGCAATATTCTCATCACAGTCCGTGCCCCCGCCCCCCTGACCTCCGCGACTTCCACTGGTCAATCCTACTCCTGTAGCAGATTGACCCACAGTGTCTGAATATGCGAAACCGCCCGCGCCGCCATTACCTCCTTCTCCCACAACACCGTTACCGAGTCCTCCACCTCCCCCACCTCCGGCCAGTATTACCAAGTTCTCCAGAGCCAGCGGGTCTCCCGAGCTAGGGACTTTGTTTGAAACGATTGTGGAAGCTCCACCCGATCCCCCACTATCCGCATGGATTCCTACGCGTCCAATATAGTAAACAATTGCTGTTCCCCCGAATGTGCTCTGGTAATCCGAGACAGTAGTGATTGTCTGCGCGAATCCCCCTGGACCAGACCTGCCTCCTCTTTCCGGACTCGTACCGGACCCAGGCCCCCCGTTTCCGCCGCATGCCCTTATCCACATTGTCGTGTCTTCGCCAATTACGGAGTCCACTGTAGCTGCTGGGTTCAAGACGTTTTCCACTATATCTATGTTGAAACAATTCGTATCAATAAGGGTACATACAGCCCGACCGGGATCGTTTGAGGACCCGGAGCAGGTTGCGCTACAGGTGTCGCTCGAGCCCGGCAGTACTTGCGCATCCAGGCTAATTACACGGGTTGCGGTGTCCGTATCTCCCGTATCGTCCTCTACGTCCAGCGTTACCAGAAAGTCACCGGAAACCGTTATTACTCCCTCCTCGTTTTCGGGAGCGTCTTCCGGAAGTATATATGTCCTGATGAACGCCTGGTCCGGAAGTTCGGTCACCGCTTCGGGCCCGAACACAGTCTCACCCGTCTCCATATCGAACACTGTGTAAATATGGGATACGATCTCCCTGCCCGACTTCGCGAATGAATCGCTGCCGTCCATCTCAATCCTGCCGGGAACGCCTATGGACTCCATCGCTTTTAGGACCGCTGTCGTGCGGTCGTTATTATTGTCGCTGCAGCCGCCGTAGACCCCGATTAGTAATGCCGCGAAAACAATTGCAATCACCGGCTTGTGTAACATCAAATCAAACCTCCCTTAACAGCATAAACGCCGCCGGATAGGAAAATAAGTGATAATGCAACAATTTCAATCAAGATATATGTACTTATTAACTATTGATATCAGAATTATAAGATAATCAATACTTGCTGTTACAATTATAACCCCATTTTCGCCGTATAGACGGAATTTCGGAATTTGCAGAGCAGTGCTCGTGTTCACGGGGTTAGGGCGCAGATACGCTGTCTTGTCATGAAAAACGCGGGGCGGTTCATACGCAATCCTTATATAAGGTAAACTCTACTGAATGAGCACCGACGGCGTGAAAAATCCACAAAAGCTCAGAATCGAAATCTGGATGAACGACAATATGGAATGGTCGCTCGACGGAGACGGCTCGACGGTCTTGTACAATCAGGCGGCGATCAAGCTCCGCTCCCTCTTCCCGGGAGAGGACGAGATCAAGCTCGTGCTCGATAAGGAAGACGTGAGGACAATCCCGATTTCAAAGGCGATCGACGAGGTAGCGTCGCTAGGCGGAGAAAAAAATATTATGCTTTGCGACAAAAATTATGTGAAAATGATGATGTTCGTATACAACGGCTGAACGGAGGCCGAATGAGGAAGATGAAGACCATGGCCGCCTTCTCCGCGCTCTTGCTCATTTTTATAACGTTATCTTACGCGGAGGAGGACAAAGACAAGGCCGCTCCGAAAAAAGAAGCGCCCGCAGAAACGTACGAGAGCAGGCACGGCTTTAAGATAGACTATCCCGAAGGGTGGAGGCTCGAGACTCACATGGAGGGGTACGGCTCCCTGGAAGACGCGGACAAGGACGGCGGTAATTACTTCGCCATTATGAGCTACGGAAAAGACGATCCGCGCATGGAGGGATTCCACTACTTCCCCGCAGACACACTCAAGGTAGAGGTCTGGATATTCCCGAATTACAAGGACACGCTCGGAAGTATGATCACCAACGCAAAGGGCGTAACCAGAATCGACGATTTTAAAATCGACGGAAAGAAGGCCAAGAAGGTATGGCAGGCGGTGGACGAGGAAGCGCCCGAGGCGGGGGAGATATATTCCATCTACTTCGTGGACGGAGGAAAGCGTGTCATCTTCACCTGCTACCCGGAGTACACGAGCATGACGGACAAGTTCGAGGAGATAGCGGGAAGCTTCAGATTCGAGTAGGTACTCAAATTAAGTTCTAAGAAAATCACACTTCCACTATTTTCATAATAGACATATATTTTGAAAAGTTAAATCTCAATTAAAATTGTATTAAAGCAGATTTCGGATTGCCCATGCACGGGATCAGAATCATTCGTTCCATGTATATACAATCATAAGAAGGAGGGTATCATGGTCGGGAAGAGAATTTTAAGAGGCATATTTCTCACTATGACGATCGGCTTCATTTCCATGGCTATGGTTGGCGGTTGTAGTAACAACGGTGGGAACAACAATGATGAAGGGACGATTCAAATTGCAACAGAGGCATATATATACGGTCTGGCGCCTGTCATTGTCGCCCAGAAGACACACAACCAGACCCTTCCGACGAACATTGAGACAGTTTATGCTCCTATAAACAGGCTATATATAGACACGATGATTAACAGCCCGGACAATCAGCTTTGGGTATCTCCTAACGCAAACGTGCTCTACGCCTCGGCCCACCTTGAGCTCGCGGAACAGCCAATGGTGCTGTTTACACCCGAGTTGAAAAACAGATATTTCAGCTGGGAGATCATGGACGCATATACAAATGCGTTCTCATATGTTGGGACAAGAGCTACTAATGGAGATGAAGGCACATTTGCCATAGTTGGTCCCAACTGGGATGGGGAGCTTCCGGATGAATATACACGAATTGACTCGCCTACCAATTCGGTTTGGATAGTGAGCCGTATAGAAGTAACCCCTGGATCCCAAAGCGACCTGGATGAGGCAATCATGATTGCGCAAGATAGTGTGCTACTGCCGCTCGATGAATTCATTAATAGAAACCCCGACTACATAAACCCTATAATTCAAAAGCCTGATTTTAGAGTTAACCCCCTTGATATTTCGGGGCTTAATTTCTTCACTGAACTTAATAAGTGGCTAACCGCCAATCCACCACCACCCAGTGACGATGAGATACTCAAGATGCTCGGTAAATCGGAGTAGGGCCCGGCTTTACGACCGATTTCAACTCATTTTCCTTTGAGGAAAGAGCGGCCCTCCTTGCAGGAATCGAAATAGGAAGTCAGATTGTCCAAGCACAGTACTTCGGCTCAGAAAGCATATTTAACGGCTGGTTTTATGATATACAGCCTAATTTCGGCGACTGGGGTACAGATTATCTGCTGAGGGCGGCAATCGCAAGATTTGGTCTGGGGGCGAACGTACTTGAAGAGGCCATATACCCCGTGCGGTTAACAGATGAAATCTTTATGGAATTAAACTCAAACGGTTTATACAGGATGACGTTCAAACCCGAAGATCTCCCGGTACCTATAAACCCAGCCGGTTTCTGGAGCCTAACAATGTATAACCCCTCTGGACAGCTCGTAGCGAATCCGATAAACAGATACACTATCGGCAGCCAGAACATGCTCACAACGGATCCGGACGGATCGATTACAATCTACATTCAGCGTGACGACCCTGGCGGGCAAATGACAAATAACTGGCTCCCGGCATCCCAAAACCAAAACGAACGTTTCTATATGCTATTCAGGGCATATTATCCTGAGGACGTTATGTTTATGCCGACCGATCAGCCGGCATACATCCTGCCGGAAGTGGTCAAGGTAGGCGAGGCTCCTTAAAACGAGCACCCTTCCGCGAGTATTAGCGTTTTCGTCTTCCGGAGGGTTAAAAAAGCGCAATCATCTTTCGAATAACTCGACGAGCGGATTCCCCGTCGCGCCGTTTGGGAACGGGATGCCGAGAAGGGCCGATACGGTGGGCGCGATGTCCGTAATTTCCACAGCTCTCACGGACGAGCCGTGCTTAATCTTCCATCCGTAGAATATGAGCGACGTGGGTGTCGTAGTTGTATCCCTGGCCGTGCGTCGTCCCCTTCCTGCCGAAGTAGCCGCTGTACTCGATCCACGACGGCTCAAGAATCACGGCAACGTCGCCCGACCTCTTCGGATAAAAACCGTTCTGAACGAGAAGCCTCATTCCACGGGTGAACCGGGCTCCGTTCAGCTCGGCTGCCGTAACAACGTCGGCGACACCGTCGAGCGAGAGCATGTAAGATGCGGCGGCCTCTTCGACCTTCGGCAAATCTAGGTCCGGGTCTTGAGATATGAGGGCCCTGTCGAGGTAAACCTGCTGATTTGTATAGGCGAGGACCAGGTCTTTATCTCCCGTGTCGAATAAACCCCTGAGATGCTTGTTGAGATTTTCAATTACCTTTCCGTCTTCGTCAAAATAACCCGCGGATATTCCGAAGTCCCGAAGATATTGCGGAACGTCGACGACGCCGTGATCGGCCGTGAGGCATACGAGGTAGTTCCCCTCCCCTATTGTCTCATCCAGCGCGTTCAAGAGCCTCTCGATATCCCTGTCGAGCCTGAGATACGCGTCTTCGACCTCGACAGAGCGCGGGCCGTAGAAATGACCCACTAAGTCCGTCGATGAATAACTCACGGCGAGAAAATCCGTAACATCGTCCCTGCCGAGCGCAAGCCCGTCGTATTTGAGCGCTGCGATGGCGAATTCGTTCGTTAAGGAGTCGCCGTAAGGCGTGTACTGTATGAGATTGCCCCATTTTCCCTCGAACTCGTCTTTATTCTCAGCGAGCGCCTTTGAAAGGTCGTACGGGAAGCCCGGCTTCCCGTCTTGGCCAGTCTCATCGTCTTTCCCCATTAAGGATCTCTTGTATTTTGAATCGTCGCCCGGGGTCTTCGTGTAGGTAGAAGGTTCGTAGAGCGTATCCCATTTTTTTTCTATCCCGGGTTGCTCGAGAAATTTTTCGGCGGATGATTTTCCGTTGAAGTCGGAGACCCACTCAGGCAACGCGGGCTGTGGAGCAGCCTTGTCTCCTTTTCTGCTGTAATAGTATGAGCTTGTTACCCAGCAGCCGCAATCACCGTCGAGCCAGTAGGCGGCGTTTGCCAGATGTCCTGCGGAAGTTATAGCCGCCCTGTCCTTGATCGAGATACTCAATACTACCGACCTCATTCCGGTGGCAAGCCTGAGCTCGTCCGATACGGTCGAGGAAAGCATGTTCTTCGGAGACTCGTGCCCCGCGTCGTCTTCGCCGGCCCCCGTATTTCCACCGACGAGGCGGGCGGAGGAATCGTACGTGCAGTACATTTTGCCGTTTTTCACGTCCAAGCTTTCGTCGTACCAGCTGTTTCCTATGATTCCGTGTACAGAAGGCGTCGCTCCCGTGTATATGGAAGCGTGGCCCGGGCAGGTTTTCGTGGGGACATAGTTGAATTTCGCGTTGTCGAAGCTGTAGCCTCCGGTGAGAAGCCGCCTTCGCCGAATCTATCCATGTAGCGCGTGAGGAATTCGTATCGCATCTGGTCGACGACTATCCCCACCACGAGCCTGGGTGTTGAGAGCGCTACGTCGGGTTCGGACCGATGCGTTGAATACGGCCCGGGGGTTGCCGCGGTTACGGAAGCTTTATCATTTTCGGATTCGGACACACTCCTGCATGAACCCAGCGCAAAGACCGAAAGCACGATTACTAAAATCAGGCGTGAAAAGAATGCCGAAGAATATTTCATGGAGTCCTCCCCGCTCTGTAGGGAGTGTAAATTCTAGACTGAAACTGTTAAAACGGTATTAAGATACATTTTATACTTATACAACTACAACATAACGGATGAAACGGAGAAGCTGCCAGCGCGAGATCTCCCAAGCCCGGCCCATATCCCGTTATAATGTTAAGCATGGTCCGGCTCAGTACGTAACGTAACGGATTGAATAGTCTCACGTCGCTTACAGCTACTATCAGCCGAAGCCGTTTAAAACCCGGAAAGGACGGTAATGTATTGAAGAGAAGGAGTGAAGTCATATTTGTTCTTGTGATGGTGGCTATATTCGGAGGTTTATACGGCTTTCGGTACTTCCACGGGAAACACACCGAGTACTGCCCGCTATCCCACAAGTTCAGCGACACCGCCGACTGCATAGTACTCCATAAATCGGGACAGAGAACGCTCATAAGACACGCGGACAGGTACACGCAGGACTACTATTTCGAGATAGTCGACGGCGGGCGTTCCTACAAGTACGAGATTCCTGAGTACAGTCTGAACGGCAAAGGGCCGAAGAGATTCAGCATACGGCTCATAGACGGTGAGGACAACGCGGTAACCATAAACGGCGAGAGATTAGAGCTGCTTCCGCTGTTAAACGGCGGCGGATAGACCCATCCCTTACCCGGCCTCTAGTAGTAGGGAATGACCTGAAAGCACCTGGGCGGGATGGAGTCCGCGCAGTAGTTGCACGTGGCCGCTTCCGTCTTGAAGCCGGGTATGTTTATGAAAAGCGACAGCTTGTCTATCTGAAAAGGTCTCAAGTCCTCGAGCGCGCCTGCGGACTCGCCTTTTACGAACCTGCCGAGGTCGTTCTGAAACGTTTCGAACAGGTTTATCGTCCCGCAGTCGGAAAACTCGGCGAGCCAGCGGTCGGGAGTATTGACGAAGCCGAACAGAGTGCCCGGATCAGGCGTTCCTGCCAGAAGAGCGGGGTTCCAGTATATGGAGAACCTGTCGCCCGTATCCTCCCCCGTGCACTTGATACACGTGAGCCCTTTCTCCTGGCCGATCGATAAAACTGTATCGGCCGGACAGAAGCTCTGCTCCAGGTTCACACCGAAGCACTGGTTTACCTCAGAGTCGCAGGAAGCGATTAAGAACGCCGCGATTAGAACCAAAACGGCGATTGAAACCGGCCTCGCGCGATTCGATAGACTCATATCTTAATTATAGCCAATTATCACAGCCGCAATATCGAAATTTCATCCGCTCCCGCCGCGCGTTTATATTTTAATACGCCAGTGCGCGATTTCCGGTTAGAATTATCGTGTATAAGTTCTTCGTATCGATTACAGGAACCGGGAGACACTACATGAAAAAGCTTACATACCTCTTAGCGCTCGTCTTCATAACGCTGCTCACGTTCGCGGGATGCAAGGAGTCCCCGGACCTCCAGCACGAGCTCACAGGCGTATGGACCAGAACGATAGGAACCGGGGAGGACGCAATAGAAGGCAGGCTCAAGTTCAACCCGGACGCTACCTTCGATTTTACGGTTGAGGGGGACCCGCACGGACACATGGCGAGCGAAGGCAGGTACAGCCTGACCGATAAAGGTATTACGTTTTTGGGCGGCTCCTGTGTCGACCCCGGCTCGTACAGATTCCGTGTGGAGGACGGGGACAAGGTGCTGTATTTCCTTCCCATGAAGGACGACTGCAACCCGAGGAGAAAAGACCTCACCGGAGAATGGAAGAGGGTCGAGGAATAGAACTCGTTTCAGTAACCCATGATGCCTGTCCAGGCGGCTTTTATACAATCATATATTTCATGGGACACGGACAGTGGAGATTCTCAGAATCCGGCTGGTAGACTTATATGAAAAAACAAAGGGGTGAAAACACTATGATGGATGAATTCGTATACAAGCTATGCACGGAAGGAAAGAATTTTGCTGCAGTAGCGACCGTGATGCCGGACGGCTCGCCCCAGGTGAGCATCGTGTGGATAGACGCCGACCAAGAGTACATATACGTCAACACTGCCGAAGGGCGGGTCAAGCCCGAGAACCTGAGACGGGACAACAGGGTCGCGCTCTCGATTTTTGACGCGGAGAACCTTTACAAGCAGGCGATAGTCAAGGGGACCGCGGTTGAGGACACCGAAGCTGACGCGGAGGAGCACATACACAAGATGGCTAAGAAGTATCTGGGCCTTGAGAAATACCCGCACGGTAAACCCGACGAGATAAGGATCGTATTCAAGATAAAGCCGGAAAGCGTGTTTAAGCTGGAGTGATAAGCGCGACCGGTGTTAATTCTCATATCAATGACATAGCAGCAGGACGCGTCTGGTTATCAGACTGCATTTAAGGGGTGAAGACTCATGAGTAAGCAAAATGCCGTTCAGAAATTCTTCTCTGGACTCGGCGGCGGAGACATGAACCGGATATTGGAGGCCGTTCACGACGATGCCGTATTTGAAGCCCAGGGACCGGGAACAATCCCTATTTATAATACTTTTTACGGCAGGGAAGGGGTAAAAGAATTTGTCAGGATACTTGTAGAATTATTCGACACGGAAGACTTCAAGGTTTATGTAACCGCCCCTTATGAAGACTACATATTCGCACACGGTCTGATGAAGCACAGGGTAAGAAAAACCGGAAAAATATTCGAGTGCGAATGGGCCCTCGTATGCAGAATCAAAGACGGCAGGATCATATCATACAAGATGTTCGAGGATACATCGGCGCTTGAGAACGCTTATAGGGCTTGAAGCAAACATTTAAAAATGTGATCGCATCTCCAAGACGTAGCGGGATTTATCCGCGGCTCTTGTCAGCCTGTGTCAGCAGATGATTAGCCTGCACGCATCTTTTCCACCAGTTTTCCCGGTATCCTGCTTCCTCTCCTAACGAGCTCGAAGAACGAATACAAAATCAGGTGCCATGCGCTGTCCATACCGAAGACGTGCTGTAGGTATTTCGGAAACCCGGCGAGCCTGACGAAAAAGTTTTTGTCCCGATTGACCCGTGAATAATTGCCGTACAGGAAGCCGAGCTCGACTAACCCGTCCAGTATGCCCGGAGGGCGCGTCCTGACGTCGAACTGAAACCGTTCGGCGCGCGGGACGGGCACGGAATCCAGCTCCGCGACGACTTCCGCCGGGACGCCGTCCCCTACGTAACGCCTGAGATAACGGAGCGCTTCCCTCAAGTGAATAACCTTACCGTGCTCTATGGACGCTTTCGTGAGCCTCGCCCAGTCCATACGGTCGCCCGTCTTCTTCACCACAGCGGCGGCGTCAGCTATCCATCGTATGGGAGGTATCGGGTCCCACCTGAGACCGTGGGAGCATACGTGAAGAAGCTGGTCGGCCGGATCGAGCGCCATCGCGGCTGCTCCGTTTACTTCTACGCTGCGGGCGCCGCTCCAGAAATCACTGTCCGCGTCCGCGTCGTTGTATCCGTGAAGAACGTGCCAGTGAAGGTCGATGGTGAAGAGCTCGGAATTGGTAAAGTCCTGGCCGTGCCTTACGCAAAAATATTCGTCCGAGAAGTCCTCTAGCCTCCTCTCCCCGGGTGTCCAGCCCAGCCTTGCGAGAAGGTCCTTCTCCCCGAAACCCTTAAGCGGCGTGATTGAAGACTGCCATCCGAGGCCGGTGATCAAGCGTATCATCTTGCCCGCCTCCCCTGTCCTGACAAGAAGGTCCGCGTCCATCATGGGTCTCAGCCCGTAGTCCCTGTAATATAGAAGCGCGAGAGCGGAGCCTTTGAGCAGTATCACGTCGATACCGTTTTCCCTGAACTTGCTCAGAAACGGCGATAGGTTTTTAAACAGAGTACTGTTGTTTGCCAGCGTCTTGTCGTAGACCCATTTGAATATATTCAGCAGCGGATCATCAACGCTTGCGGATGTAAGGTTCCTATACAGGAGCGGGAAAAGCCGGTAGGAGCCGGGGTCGACGGCGTCCATATCCACTGAGGTTTTCCATTCTTCGAATGCGGAGAGGGCATCATCACCGCTCAGAAGACACGCGCGGAGCAAAAGCTCCTGCTCATGCGTAGGCCAGCATCCGCCGTAACCGCCCTTATTCTTCGCCGGCTTTTGCCGCCGGGCGACTCTGGATTTACTCATCTGGGATTAATATCACCTACGGAACGGAGGGTAACAAGCCCCGATTGTTATTTCTTAATGGACAGGGGATTCAGTTTGACAAAAATTGGGACGGACAATGCGTGTGGTGTAATACTGTGCAAACTAACCCGGGATGGCCATGCTCATACAGCCATTAGCCGGAGTCTCTAAACGCACACAGCGCGCGCGTCGGATATATCAAGTTCTGAGCTTAACCTTCAGGTGCTTTTATTGAAGGTTATGATGTACATACAGTACCATAACTCCCATGCTCAAGTCGGGCTACAACAGGGATTTCAACCGGAGACTACAACTACATATCTACATTGCTCTGAGCATTCGCCGTGGAAAGGTTGAGCTTCTGGTTCAGCATCATCACGGACAATACAGTCGGGATAATAAACGCGCCTTTGGTAATCTTCCCTAAAAAGTCGCGCCTTTCGGGGTTTACATCTTCCAGGAAGTCTCTATCTTGATTCTCAGACATAATTCAATCCTCCTTTATATGCAGACGGATATTTAAAACACAGGTCTCGTTATCAACACCATGAAAAATATGGCGGATTTAATTGTTTCACTATCCGGGCACCGGCAGATTGCTCTGTGCATTCGCTGTGGTGAGGTTGAGCTTCTGATTCAGCATCATTACGGATATCACCGTGGGGATGATGAAAGCGCCTTTTGTAACCTTCTCCAGAAACTCGCGCCTTTCGGGGTTTACATCTTCCGGGAATTTCTTGTCACTCATCTTAACCCTCCTTTATTAACCCTGCATCAGGAATTTATCAGCCAGCGATAGCCGGGAAAACAGCTAATTGATATCTTAATCTACTATTGTAATGTTGCTCTGTGCATTCGCTGTGGTGAGATTGAGCTTCTGATTCAGCATCATTACGGATATCACCGTGGGAATGATGAAAGCGCCTTTCGTCACCTTCTCCAGAAACTCACGTCTTCCGGTAATTTCTTATCACTCATCTGCTCTAGCCTCCAGTAATTAGGTGATTAAATCTACGTGTACTATTCAGACTATTAAGAACCGATTATAAAGTCCGAACAATCTTTTTTTCGGCTAAAAAGGTATTGTTATATTACTCTGCGCGTTCGCTGTGGTGAGGTTGAGCTTCTGGTTCAGCATCATTACGGATATCACCGTAGGGATGATGAAAGCGCCTTTCGTCACCTTCTCCAGAAACTCGCGTCTTTCGGGGTTCACGTCTTTGGGAAATTTCTTATCGCTCATCTGCGTCATCCTCCTTGATTAGTGTCAAATATACTTTACGAACAGATATGGTTAGAGCATAAGACATATATACATATGGAAATACAAACATCAAATTATCATAATTATACGGATATAGCAATGATATATGGGGAAAAAGATATAAGTTGATTAATAAATGGAATTCTAGATAGAATGCAGGAATTCCAGCATCCTCTGCTGTGAGCTCTCATTGGTCCATTTGTTTTCTATCCATTTGCTGCCCTGTTTCGCTCTTATGAGATTCATCCCATAGTTGCCGTGCAGATCCGCAACGGCTTTTTCTATATCGTCCACGCTCACTCTGTCCCACTTTCCGTATGCTCTGCCGTCGTAGTCGGAATCTTCCTTTTCACGGACCGGTATCACACCGCAGCAGCCGGATTCCGCCAGCTCACGGTGGACCGGGATGTCGGATATCAGCGTGGGTATGCCCATGTAGAGGCTTTCGCGCGGCGTGAACGACCAGCCTTCGCCGCTCGACGGGAATACATAACACGAGAGCTCCGAGTACCATCTCGACAACTCATCCTCGCTCAGCGCGCCTTCCGTCCAGTCGACGAACGGGGAAAATTTGACTACGGCGAGCTGAGGCGTGAAGCTGCCCAGCCTCCGTGGATCCGGAACATGAACGGTGAGTCTCAAGCCCGGTATTTTCGGGAGCAGATTTACACACGCCTGGTAGAGCTTAAACAGGTTTTTTCTGATGAACGGGTCTCCGAGAAACCCTATCCGGAAAACGTCTCCGACCGCGGTTTTTTCATATTGCCTGTTCAACCTCGTAAACCCCTGATGTATCACGTTCACCGGAACCTTGACGCCTGAGTTCTCGAAAACCGTTTTGACATAATCGTGAGGCACGATGCAGTAATGAAAGTGCTTGTTTATGCACTCGACCCAGAAGCGCGGGAGCTCTGTTGTCTCGAAGGTAGTGTACGACACGTTCGTGCAAAGCCCGGAGAGCTTGTTCGCGTACAAGTGCGGTATTCCGCTTACGAGAACTTTGCCGCCCTTGTGATTTTGTGCGTCATCCACAACGACTCCTATAGCGCTCGAGCGGTCGTAAACGTACGTCAGACCGTCGCTGGGATTGCGCCCGTAGGTATCGATTATGTATATAATTTCCCGTGGCCGGATTCCTCGTATCTCCCTGTCTATCGCCTCCCGCGCCGCGTCCCTGCCTTCGGGCGAGACGAGGGCCCTCCGCGCCGGATTCGACACGGGCAAAGCCGAACCGCCGCCCCACCTCCATGACCCCTTGTGGTGATGTCTCGCATAATTTCCGAAATGACACGAAACTCCTCCCGCAACCACACAGGTACGGTCGATGTTGCGCAACAGCACGACGTCCCTCATCTTCTGCCGCGTGTCGTGGTACACTGTCGTCACCAGGCCCGGGCCGGTCGATTCGAGTACATCGTTTTCGGTGAGTATCTCGCGCCTCGATTCCACGGCGATCTTCCCGAGCAAATGGAGGAGGAACGGATGTCCGGCCTCGCTGCCGAACATGTAGTTGGCGACCCGGAGCCTGTCCCGATGCCCCAGCCTTTGAGCCTCTTGTTCAGAAAGGGTCAATTCTTCGCCGAA
>Ga0055481_10000505_pt1 | contig 12966 bp, 13 predicted proteins | sample Muzzi_PWC_D2_FD_57936 | JGI IMG/M metagenome (GOLD analysis project Ga0055481, IMG submission 57936) | Wetland microbial communities from San Francisco Bay, California, USA, that impact long-term carbon sequestration - Muzzi_PWC_D2 | ecosystem: Environmental > Aquatic > Marine > Wetlands ... | reverse complement strand
CTTTGTATAGTCTCTGAGCACGTGCATGCGATTTACGATGATTGCACGCAAATTGTCGATGCCAAGGTGACGCTCTGGCTTGCTGCCGATCACCGGCTGCGGCGCAACCCTGTTGACCTTCGCCAGCCGAAACAGGCTGAACAGCCTGATATATAGCCAGCCGATGTCGAACTCCCAGCGATGAACCGAGAACTTTGCCGACGTAGGAAATGCATGATGATTGTTATGCAGCTCTTCGCCACCGATAAGCAGTCCCCAGGGCACGATATTCGTTGCGGCATCGTCGCATTCGAAATTGCGGTAACCGGAATGATGACCGACACCGTTAATGATGCCCGCCGCAAAGACCGGCATCGACATCATTTGAATTGCGAAGATCGTGATTCCGGGAATGCCGAATAACAGCAGGTTGGCGACCAGCATCAGGATGATGCCGCCGAAAGGGACGCGTAGGTAAATGTTCCTTTCGAGCCAGTCATCGGGCGTTCCACGACCAAATTTGTCGAGCGTCTCGGCGTTCTCCGTTTCCGCGCGATAGAGTTCGGCGCCTTCCAGAAGCACTTTTTTGAGCCCGTAGATTTGCGGGCTGTGCGGGTCATCCACCGTCTCACAGAAAGCGTGATGTTTCCGGTGAATGGAAACCCACTCCCTGGTCAGCATTCCGGATGTGCACCAGATCCAGAAACGGAAGAAATGCCGCAGGACGGGATGCAGGTTGATCGCGCGGTGAGCCTGGTCACGATGCAGATACAGAGTGACCGCCATCATCGTGATTTGCACCATGATAAACGTTGCCAGGACATAGCCCCAGAGGCTCAGGTTGAGCAGGCCGTACAGGTAATCCATAGATGTTTTCCCTCGAGATGTATTCGGATAGATATGAGGTGCACTATAACCAATGCAACGGCGGCCCGCGATCTTTGTCGGACGTCTTACCTCACTGCATTCCGACAGTTATGCCGGCAACATGTTGCAGGTTTCCTATTGCAGATTAACCGACTATATTGGATTTTCCCGCAAGGAAATGTGATCGATGCCAGAACTTCCGGAAGTTGAAACCAGCCGTCGTGGCATCGCGCCCTGGCTCGAGAACCAGCAAATCTGTGCGGTTATCGTCCGGGATCGGCGCCTTCGTTGGCCTGTTCCTGCAACAATCGACCAGTGCTTGCCGGGCCAGATGATTCGATCCGTCAGGCGGCGCGCCAAATACCTGTTGTTCGAAACCGACGCCGGGGCAGCGATGTTGCACCTTGGCATGTCCGGCAGCGTCAGGGTGATCGATGCGAATGAGCCTGCCGGAAAGCACGACCATGTCGATATCTGCCTCAAGAATGGCAAGGCCCTGAGATTCCGCGACCCGCGCCGCTTTGGTTCGCTCTTGTGGACAACAAATCCGGAGGAACATGAGCTGCTGCGCAAACTCGGTCCGGAGCCGCTATCTGACGATTTTACGGGTATTTATCTGTGGCAAAAATCGCGCGGTCGCCGCATCAGCATAAAACAGTTCATTATGAATGCCGCTATCGTGGTGGGCGTCGGCAACATTTACGCCAGCGAGTCGTTGTGGAAGGCCGGCATTCACCCGAAACGGGCAGCCGGCAGAATCTCCCGCGAACGCATGTGTCGACTGTCCGATGCCATCAAGTCGGTTCTGCAACGTGCGATCAAAGCGGGCGGTACGACCCTCAGGGATTTTCACGGTGGGGACGGAGAACCGGGCTACTTTGGACAACAGCTGGACGCTTACGACCGCGGCGGTCGGCCGTGCGCCGTCTGCAAGACGCCAATCAGATCGATCGTGCTCGGTCAGCGATCGACTTTTTACTGCACGCAGTGCCAGCGATAACTACCTGCATCGCTTGATGAGGGCATCATTGACGGTTGCGGAAACAAACTCCGAGATGTCGCCACCCATGCTGCAAATTTCCCGAACCAGGCTCGAAGAGATGAAATTGTAGTTTTCGTTTGGTGTCAGAAACGCCGTTTCTACATCGACGGCCAGATGCCGGTTCATATTGGCAAGCTGAAATTCGTATTCGAAATCCGAGACCGCGCGTAAGCCGCGCAGAATCACGCGTAATCCATTGTCGCGGGCGAAATCGACGGTAAGACCGTCATACCCGCAAACCTCGACGTTTTCGAGATCTTTCAGTGATGACTGCGCCAGCTCGACCCGCTCATCAAGCGTAAACATAGGTTCCTTGCCGGGGTTTGCTGCAATCGCGACGACAACACGGTCAAAAAGGTCGCTCGCCCGGCGGACGAGGTCTTCGTGACCCAGTGTTATCGGGTCAAATGTGCCCGGATACATTGCTGCAACTGACATCAACTGCCCCCTGTCACGCCGCCCTGATCAGTGAATATCGAACGTTCCCTGCCGTTTTTTCCTTTAGCAATTCCCACCCCCGAGGCAACTCTGGAACCTGCTGTCCGCTGCCTTGTTCCAGGTACACCTGGGCGCCCTTTGTAAGCCAGCCATGACTTGCCAGCAGTCTACACAATTCTTCATAGTTATCGGTGGCAAATGGCGGATCGATAAAGACGGTATCGAACGGTGCGGGACAACCGGATTCCAGAAAGGCTGCGGCATCTGCCTCATGAACGACCGCGTTCGTCGCACCCAGTGCCCGCAAGCTTTCCCGTAGCATGCGTGTTGCTAGCGGCGAGTTCTCGACGAATTCTACCGACGCAGCGCCGCGGGATAACGCTTCTATTCCAAGCGCGCCGGTGCCGGAATACAGGTCAAGGCACCGGGCGCCCATTATTGTCGGTGACAGCCAGTTGAATAGCGTCTCCCGGATCCTCTCCGCCGTCGGTCGAAGACCGGCGACATCGGCGACCGGTAACAGACGACTGCGCCATTTTCCCGCTACAATACGCAGCCGTCCCGGTGGTGATCCGCGGAATTTGCTTTTTTGTTTGTTCTTGCGCTGCATATCCTTAAGGCTTCGATGTTATCGGATCCGGGAGTCCGCGCGGTAGAAATCTGTGTTTGGAAAAAGAACCGAGTCAGCGTCTGACGGAAAATCCGGTTTCGTGAGTCGACTACGGCAGCGGCTTAATCGTGGCAGTAGCTGGCTGACCTATGACCTCGCGAATCTCGCCCCTGACGGCAAGATCGATGAAGACGTTCTGGAGGAACTCGAAGCGGAACTGGTCATGGCCGACGTTGGTGTCGAAGCCACCGGGCAAATCATTGCCTCGCTGCGAAAAAGTCTTGGGCGAAAAGAACTAAAAGACGTTGCGGCTCTGCGGAACGGTTTGCGGCGCACGCTCGTCGACGTGCTCACCCCCGTTGCCGTGCCGCTCGAGATCCCCCGGCAATCGGTGCCGTTCGTGATTTTGATGGTCGGTGTAAATGGCGCCGGCAAGACGACGACAATCGGCAAACTTGCCAGGCGATTTCAGGACGATGGTCACTCGGTGATGCTCGCAGCCGGCGATACATTTCGTGCGGCGGCCATCGAACAGCTCCAGGCATGGGGCGAAAGAAACAAGGTAAGCGTTATCGCGCAACAAACAGGGGCAGATCCGGCGGCAGTACTGTTTGATGCTTACGAATCCGCCCGCTCCAGGAAGATTGATGTCCTGCTGGCAGATACGGCGGGCAGGTTGCAAAACCAGCAGGGTTTGATGGACGAGCTTAAGAAGATAAAGCGGGTATTGGCCCGGCAAGGAGAAGGTGCACCGCATGAGATCATGTTGGTGCTTGATGCCAGCCAGGGACAGAATTCCCTTGTCCAGGCGGAGAAATTTCATGCCGCGCTCGGCCTGACCGGTATTACCGTTACCAAACTGGACGGATCGGCGAAAGGCGGTATTCTTCTGGCTATTGCCGACAAATTGGGCGTCCCCGTTCGCTTTATCGGAATCGGGGAGAGTGCTGCAGACATGCAGCCTTTTGATGCGGAAGAGTACGTTGACGCACTGCTCTCCAGCGACGACAAACCCGGGAACACGAAACCTTGATTCGTATTGAAGAAGTCACGAAGCGATACCCCGGAGGACAGGACGCGCTGACGGGACTGTCGCTACACGTCGAAAAAGGCGAGATGGTTTTCGTCACGGGCCACTCCGGCGCCGGCAAGAGTACTCTGCTGCGGCTTATCGCTCTAATCGATCGGCCGACAGGCGGGCAGGTCATTGTCGACGGACAAAATACGCGCCGCGTGTCCCGGCGAAAAATTCCCGCGTACCGGCGACAGATCGGCATGGTATTTCAGGATCACAAGCTTCTGTATGACCGGCCGGTATTCGACAACGTCGCCTTACCGCTGGTGATTGCTGGCCTTACTCATCGAGAGGCAGCGCGTAAAGTTCGTGCTGCGCTGGACCAGGTCAGCTTGCTGCACAAAGAGAAACAATCTCCCGAAACTCTTTCATCCGGTGAGCAACAAAGAGTAGGAATTGCGCGAGCCATCGTCAGCCGGCCCAAAGTGCTCATTGCGGACGAGCCAACGGGCAATCTCGATCCTGACCTGTCACTCGAGGTCATGCGAATCTTTCGTCGCTTCAATGAAGTTGGCGTAACGCTGCTAATCGCAAGTCACGACATCGCGTTGATCGATCAGCTTGGCTGCCGGCGGATCCCGTTGGCTAACGGCGCGCTGGCGGTCGAACAGGAAGAAGATCCGGTTGCCGAGTACATGGAACGTCTCGAAGCGGAGCAGGAGCGTGACCGTTGGCAAACATGAAGTCATCCGAGGCGCTGGCGGCACCGCGCCGCAGGCGACCTGTGAGCGGTTGGGCAGTTCGTCATTTCAACACGGCGATTGCAGCTCTCCTGCGACTATCCCGTCAGCCTTTTGCCAGCCTGATGACGGTGCTGGTCATCGGCGTCACACTGGCGTTGCCCGCCGCGATGCATCTCGTCATCAAGAATGCACAGGCGATTAGCGCCTCGTGGAACAATGCGCTCGACTTTTCCGTCTACCTGCACAACGATGTTTCACTGGAAGATGCCCGAAGGCTCGTCGATATCGTTAGCCAGCGCGCTGATGTCGACAGCGTTACCTTGATTACCGCCGACGATGCGCTTGCGGAGTTTCGCGAGCAATCCGGATTCGGTGATGCGTTGGACCATCTTTCTGTGAATCCTCTTCCTCACACACTGGTCGTCAGACCCAGTGCCGCGAATACGGAAGTGTCGATGGGGCTGCTCAACGAAGAACTCGGCAATTTGCCGGAAGCGGACTTCGTCCAGGTCGATACGGAATGGGTCCAGCGGTTTCACGCAATTCTCGATATCCTCGAACGGGCCATCGCGATTGGAGCAGGCCTACTGGCCGCGGCCATCGTCGTTATCATAGGCAACACGATTCGTCTGGATATCCAGAACCGTCGCGAAGAGATCGAGGTCACAAAGCTGATCGGCGCGAGCAATTCCTTTGTGCGACGCCCGTTTCTCTATATCGGCATGTGGTACGGGTTAGGGGGCGGCCTGCTGGCACTCGCGCTGGTCCGTTATGGCCTCTATGCCCTCGAGGAGCCGGTCACCCGCCTGTCGGGGCTGTACAGCAGTCGATTCGCCGTACTGGCGCTGGATCTGCGCGAAAGTCTGGTTATTGCCGCCACGGGTGTGGGGCTGGGGCTGGTCGGATCGTGGCTCGCGGCAACCCGGCATATGCACCGGATCGAGCCCCGATAAGACAGGTTTGCCGGGCCACGCGCTCCCTGGCTTCACATAATGCCGTAGCCGATCGTGCGACTATCACGTTGTTTCTCAAAGAGTTTTCTTTTGAATCTATCGGGAACCATACGCAATTGTTAGCACTCTAATGTGGGGAGTGCTAAAATTGCACACCCAAAGGAGGGAACTGGAATTCATGACAACAGCAGTGACAACGATCGACCGCGACCTGACCCTTACGGGCCCGGTAGGCAGTCTCGACGCTTACATACAGGCCGTCGGCGCTATTCCCGTGCTGAGTAAGGAAGACGAGGTGGCCCTGGCCCATCGCTTTCGTGACGAGGACGACTTGCAGGCAGCTCGCGAGCTGGTGATGGCACATCTTCGCTTTGTCGTGCATATCGCGAAGGGTTATACGGGCTATGGACTGCCACTCGCCGACCTGATTCAGGAAGGCAACGTCGGCATGATGAAAGCCGTAAAAAGATTCGACCCGGCATTTGATGTCCGCCTGGTTTCATTTGCGGTCCACTGGATTCGCGCAGAGATCCACGAGTACGTGTTGCGCAACTGGCGAATCGTCAAGGTCGCAACGACGAAAGCTCAGCGGAAATTGTTCTTCAACCTGCGCAAAGCGAAGAAGAGTCTCGCCTGGTTGTCCCATGCTGAAACCAAGGCTGTTGCTGAAGACCTCGGCGTGAGCCCGAAAGAAGTTACTGAAATGGAGCGTCGCTTATCCGCAAGAGAGGCCGTCTTTGACCCTGTGCCGGATTCACGCGATGACGAAAGGGCTTTTGCTCCAGTAGCGTATTTGAGCAGCCCGAACGCCGACCCGGCGGATCTCGTCGAGGATACGGACTGGCATGATGATGCAACTTCTCGTATGAGCGACGCGCTGCTAACGCTTGATGATCGCAGTCGTGAGATTCTCCAGGCACGCTGGTTGACCGATGACAAACAAACGCTGCATGAACTGGCGGAGGTTTACGGTGTTTCAGCGGAGCGCATTCGGCAGATCGAAGCTAATGCGATAAAGAAACTCAGAGCCGCAATGGAAGAATAAGCCGGAAGCCTGGCGCGTCACTCAATTCTCAAAAGCCCTGCGCATGCGGGGCTTTTTTTTGCACCGGAGATCAACTAACGGATGCGTGAGTTTCGATAAACGATATGCCCACCCTCATCGACTCCCATGGGGTCATGGTGTGTCCACTGAATCAGGCCGCCCCGCTCGTTCCACTCGTACATCCCGCGAAAACTGATTTTGTCGCCCATCCCGAGCGGAATTCGGTCAGCAATGTCAATATTGTGAGCAACCAGCAGCGTTTGCCCGTTCCGCATGTCAAGCACAAACCGCTGGTGTCGCGAACCATCATGGTCATCAGTCAGCAGTCGACACACAATACCGGTTCCGTCGACCCACTCCCCGGAATTGTGACGGACGAATAGTGGCTGCACCGGCAGGCCCATCAGGTCAAAACTGCGTTAAAAAAAACGCGGCAGATACACATCTGCCGCGCTTCCTGTCACTACCTTAGCCGATCAGGACGTTACCGGAACCATCGTGATTTCGACGCGACGATTCGCCTGGCGACCGGCATCGGTTGAATTATCGGCAACCGGCATCGTCTCGCCAAGACCGATCGTAATCAGTCGCTGCGGATTCACTTTTTGCGACTTCAGATACTGAGCAACCGATGTTGCCCGGCGTTCTGACAGAGCCTGGTTATAGGCGTCCGAACCCGTGCTGTCAGTATGACCAGCTACTTCGACGACTGTCTTGTCGAATTCCGTAAGCACTTTGCCTACCGAATTCAGCACATCGAAGAAGGCCGGGCTAAGATCAGAACTGTTCGTCGCGAACGTCACATTGCCAGGCATATTCAGTGTGATGTTGTCGCCGATGCGCGTAACGCTGACACCGGTGCCCTGCAATTCGGCGCGCAGCTCGGCTTCCTGACGATCCTGGTAGGCGCCAACTGCACCGCCAGCCAACGCACCAACGCCGGCAAGCAACAGCGCGCGTTGCCTCCGTTCCACTGCATCATCGCCTGATGCAAGTCCGACAACAGCGCCGGCTACTGCGCCAATGACAGCGCCTTTCGTCGCGCTGCTGGTCTTCGATTCCTGCGTGTAGGCGTCCAGCGTTTCACACCCGCTGATGGCGACTGTCAGGCTCGCGGACACAAGAATTAGTTTCAATGCTCGGATATTCATTTTCATACCTCATTCCCGCTTGGGACCCTTTACGAAGTTTGCGGCGCCATTGTACCCATCCTTTTCCTGAATGATGGCTGAAACAATACCCGCCAGGCATGTTTCGGCGGCCTGCAACTCCAAAAGTGTGCGACAGGTCTCAATTGGCGACCCGTTTCGCGATGCTGTCTGACGACCGATATGCGGAATTGGGACGTGTAGAATAAGACGCTGGGCAATATACCCGGGGGTTCGGCATGCAGGAGACGGACACGTGGCTGGCTGATTACGGTGAGGATCATCGCAATATCAGTTATGCCGCAATCTACTGGGTATCGGTCCTGACGCTCGTTTTCGGCACCGTAGGCTTGCTTTGGGCGTTACCCGTACCCGCTGAGTTCAAGCAGATTTCGCCGGTCCTGAACTGGGGCAGCACGTTCCTGATGGCCGCGATTGTCTACTATTTCATCATTTCGATGCCCCTGGCCATTGGCATGCTGCCTTTCATTTTCGGCGTCGTAGCCATCCAGTTGTGGCTCCAGGATCTGCCGTGGCCGCCTTCCAGGTCGGCGGCACTTCTATTCGCCTCGAGCCTGGTCGGAATCTACCTGGGCCGCTCGGAGGCCGGCGCTGCACGAGCCGTGTTGCAGGCGGTCATGCGCGACATCCAGCTGATGATGATTGCGCCCGTCTGGCTGCTGTCAAATCTCTATCGACGCTTCGGTATACCATTCTGACGACGTGCCGAAATCCTTCTGGCGGCCGTCGAAACGCTACTAGCGTCGGGACCAATCCGGTAGAATCACGGGCCCATTTGTAGCCGATGACGCTTTGGAGGCACCTTGGCCAGCGCAATTCCCAAAGAAAACCCTGTATCCGGCAAACGAAAACTTGACCCTATGGACCTGTACGACATTCGCTCCGAGCTCTCGGAAGAGGAATGTATGGTCCAGGACTCCGTTGCCCGGATGGTCGACGAGAAAGTACTGCCGGTTATCCGCGAGGCCTTCGAGAAGCATCAGTTTCCACGTGAATTGATTGGCGAAGTCGCTGCACTCGGGCTTCTTGGCAGTTCAATCGACGGTTACGACTGCGCCGGGCTGAATGCCGTCTCCTACGGGTTGATCTGCCAGGAACTGGAACGCGGTGACAGCGGACTGAGGAGTTTCGTCTCCGTGCAAAGCAGCCTGGTGATGTTTCCAATTCACGCCTATGGCTCGGAAGAGCAAAAGCAACGCTGGTTGCCCGCGATGGCGCGAGGTGAGGCCATCGGATGTTTCGGCCTCACGGAACCACAGGGTGGCTCGGATCCGAGCAATATGAAGACCCACGCCAAACGTGATGGCAGCGACTGGATTATCAACGGTTCCAAAATGTGGATCACGAATGGCAATCTCGCGGACGCGGCCCTCGTCTGGGCAATGACCGAAGAAGGCGTGCGCGGTTTTATTGTCGAAAAAGACATGGTCGGATTTACGGCCCAGGAAATCGAAAACAAATTCTCATTACGGGCATCGGTGACGAGCGCGCTTTTCCTGGACAACGTCCGCGTTCCCGATGCAAATGTATTGCCGGGTGTCGTTGGACTCAAAGGGCCGCTCAGTTGTCTGACCCAGGCGCGTTATGGAATAACGTGGGGCGTAATCGGCGCGGCCCAGGCCTGCCTCAACGAGGTATTGAAATACACCGAAGACAGAATCCTGTTTCACAGGCCGCTGTCGAACAACCAGGCGATTCAACTGCGGCTCGCCGACATGGCACGCCGCATTACAACCGCACAGCTCTTATCGTTGCGGCTTGGCCGTCTGAAAGACCAGGGCCGCATGACGCCGACGCAGGTATCGATTGCCAAGTGGAACAATTGCCGCGCCGCGCTGGATATTGCGCGCGATGCGCGAGACATGCTCGGCGGCAGCGGCATCAGCGCCGAGTATGTGCCAATACGACACATGTTGAATCTCGAGAGTGTCATTACCTACGAGGGTACGGAAACGGTGCATCAACTCGTCGTTGGCAAAGAGCTGACAGGCGTCAACGCATTCTGAACACTGAGGGGATCAGAGCCCGGCTCTGACCCCGGATAGAATGTCTTCCCTGCCCAACAATCGGGATGTCTGGCGCATTGCCGCGCCAATGATTCTTTCGAATATTTCCGTGCCGCTCCTGGGAATGGTCGATACCGGCGTGACCGGCCACCTCGACGAAGCCTATTACCTGGGTGCCGTTGCAATCGGCTCGACAATCTTCGGCTTTCTTTACGCAGGATTCAATTTCCTGCGCATGGGCACAACTGGCATTACCGCGCAGCGATTCGGCGCGGAAGATGAAGATGGCATCAAGGTGGCGCTCGGCCAGGCAGCCGTCGTCGCCGTTGCGATTGCCATTTGCCTGGTTCTGTTCCAGGTTCCGATAGCCGGCGTTGCCATGAGGATGCTCGGCCCGGAAGGTGACATCGCGACGTACGCGAATGAATACTTCTTCATCCGTATCTGGAGTGCGCCGGCAACACTCGCAAACTTCGCGCTCATCGGCTGGTTCCTCGGCCTGCAGAATGCGCGCGTACCGCTCTACATCGTGCTCACGATCAACGTGACGAATATCGTGCTGGATCTGTTCTTTGTACTCGTACTCGGCATGACCGTTGACGGTGTCGCTGCAGCATCCGTCATTGCAGAATTTGCGGGCCTGCTTTTGGGTGGCACATTTGCGATCAGGTATCTCCGAAGCCACAGCGGACGTTTGCTTCTCTCGCACCTGACGACGTGGAAGGAATACGCGGCTTTCTTTGCCATCAACGCACATCTTCTCGTTCGCACGATGGCGTTGATGTTCACGTTCGCATTCGTGACGGCGGCCGGCGCAAGAATGGGTGAACTGGTGCTCGCCGCCAACGCGGTGCTCATGAACCTGATGAACCTGATGGCGTATGCGCTCGACGGATTCGCCCATGCCGCCGAGGCGCTGGTGGGAAAGGCCGTTGGCGCCCGGAACAAAGAAGCGCTGCGAAAGGCGGTCTCACTCACGATGCGCTGGTCCCTTTACGTATCCGTTCTGTTCAGCGCGTTCTTCTTCCTCGGCGGCTCTTTCCTCATAACCCTGCTCACAGATATCCCGGAAGTTATTGCGGCCACGCGTATCTACCTGCCGTGGATGACGCTGATGCCAGTCGTCGCCGTCTGGTCCTATCTTTATGACGGCGTTTTCATTGGGGCGACGCGTGCGAAAGAAATGCGCGACATCATGCTGATCTCGTCATTCGTCGTGTTTGTACCGGCATGGTTCATTTTTCGTTTCATGGACAACCATGGCTTGTGGCTTGCACTGGCGCTATTCCTGGCCAGCCGTGGCATGGGCATGCATTACTTCTACCGGCACCGCGTTTTGCAGCAAGTACACGCCTAGCCGGGTTCGGTCGCCAGGTGAACCGCGTGCATGTCGCACTGCGCCTGAACTGAGGCGCGGGCCCAGATATAGGAAACGACACCTGACACAACGTTGGCGAGTGCGTAGGCGGCGAATATTCCGGCGACGCCAAAAACGCTCTGCGCGATATACGCGACCGGGATATAGATCACGACCATCCGACCGACACTAACGTTTACGGCCGGCAGCGGCTTGCCCATCCCGTTGAACGAAGCGTTCATCACCATGACCATGCCGTACGTGCCGTAACTGAGCGGCACGATCGTCAGGAATAACGCGCCGACATCCGTCACTTGGGCGTTGTCGCTGAACAGTGACGGAACCCAGCTTCCGGACAACGCCAGCAGCGCAGCGATGATCAGCCCGGAACCGAGACAAAACACGGTACATAACTTCAGCGCACGAAATATCCGGTCAGGCCGGTTTGCAGAAATATTCTGGCCGACAAATGGGCCGATCACGGCTGACAGTGCATAGAACATGACGAGTACGAGCGACTCGACCCGGCTGGCCACGCCAAATCCGGCAACGGTCTCCGGTCCGTACCTGGCCAGCATTGCCGTAATAACGCCCGTTGCGATGGGGATAATGGCATTCGTTCCTGCTGCCGGCAGGCCGACGTGAAGGACATCGCGCCAGGACTCGAGCATTTCCTGCCGATCGGGCTTGTTAAACGTCAGTAAATCAAAACGCCTGTGCATCAGGTACAGGGTGCCAACGAATATTGTGGCTCTTGCGAGCAATGCCGCCAACGCGGCACCCTTCAATCCCATCGCGGGCACAGGGCCGATACCAAAGATCAGGACCGGATCCAGGATCACATTGATGATCGCGGTAATTACCATCAGCATGCTCGGCAATCGTGTATCGCCCGTTGCGCGCATACTGCTCATGCCGACCATGCCGACAACGACAAACGGAACGCCGATATACAGGATTCTCATGTACCCGCCGATCAGCGGGATCATTTCTTCCGGGGCACCCAACATGCGAAACAGTGGCGGAATTGTCAGGATCCCGAGGGCACTGATTGAAGCAGTTACACCAAATGACAGGATCAGGCTGTCCGTCGACAAGCGCCGCGCCCGACGGTGATTGTCGCCGCCAATCGCTCGCGCGACGACGGATGACGTTCCTGCACCCAGTCCGATGGCTACGCTGGTAACAATCATCAGTATTGGAAAGGCGAAACTGAGCGCTGCGAGCTCACGCACGCCGACCTGGCCGATAAACCACATATCGATGAAGTTCTGCAGCATCATCGTGGCGATACCGAACAGGACGGGCACTGCCATAGCGGCCAGTTGTCGACCGACCGGACCCTGGGTCAGACGTGGTTGTGGTGAAGCCATTGATGATTCCGAGTAATCAGGCTGCCGAGACGCCGGTGTTTACCGATTTCGGAGCCGCGTAACTATGGCGTAGCATGACGGCTGGCGCAATCAAATTTCAACTCGTGTTTCGCCGGACAGTCGGTTGTTGATGAAAAAGTTACAATCAGCGTATTAGTTCTCTGTGAAAATCCTACATGGCCGATAACCTTCCCAACCGGTTCATGCAAGAGCGCCGTGGCGGCGTCTGTCTGCATCTCACGTCCTTGCCGGGAAAATATGGCATCGGCGAAATTGGCGATGCTGCCTTCAAATTCATTGACACTTTGAACGACATGAATCTTGGTGTCTGGCAATTTCTGCCTGCCGGCCCGACCGGCTTCGGCAACT
>Ga0055481_10000504_pt1 | contig 12967 bp, 11 predicted proteins | sample Muzzi_PWC_D2_FD_57936 | JGI IMG/M metagenome (GOLD analysis project Ga0055481, IMG submission 57936) | Wetland microbial communities from San Francisco Bay, California, USA, that impact long-term carbon sequestration - Muzzi_PWC_D2 | ecosystem: Environmental > Aquatic > Marine > Wetlands ... | reverse complement strand
TTCCGCTGCCCGAGAACGGGTATACTCGATCCCCTGATAGCGATCGATCAGGGCGGCGACTTCATTGATCTCATCAGAATCCAGCTCGTCCTGCTCGACGATTTCGGCGACCCGCTCCCGTTCTCCCGCCGTGCAGCTGCGCAGGGCATGAATCAACGGCAGGGTCATTTTCCCCTCAATCAGATCCTGCCCCCTGGTTTTGCCGAACTCAGCTTCGTCGGCGATATAATCGAGGGCGTCGTCCATGAACTGGAAGGCGATCCCGAGGTCCATGCCGACGTCCCGCAGGGCCCGCTCCTGATCGTCGTCGACCCTGGCCAGAATTCCTCCGCACTGGCAGGCAGCCGACATCAGGACTGCCGTTTTGCAGCTGACCACCTCGATATAACGTTTTTCATCGAGATCGACGTCACAGGTACTGACCAGCTGCAACACCTCCCCTTCGGCCATGCGGGTCGTCGCATCGGACAGCACCTGAAGGATCTTGAGGTCGCCGTCACGCACCATGATCGAAAAGGACTTGGCAAACAGAAAATCGCCGACCAGGACCGAAGCCTCGTTCCCCCAGACCGAATTGGCCGAAGCATTGCCGCGCCGCAGGTCGGCGCCATCGACAACGTCGTCGTGCAGCAAGGTCGCGGTATGGATAAATTCGACCACGCTGGCCAGGCCGATATGGTTGGTCCCCGCATAGCCGCAAAGACGCGCGGCCAGCAGCAGCAGCATCGGCCGCACCCGCTTGCCGCCGCTGGCCAGGACATATTCGCCGACTTTGCGGATCAGATCGACGTCGGAGGCCAGATCGACACGGAACTGGGCCTCGACCTTTTCCATATCCTGCCTGAGTAATTGCAACGCTGTTTCCATAGTCTGTCCAGTCGGGTTAAAGTCTGCCCATCCTAATGAATCGGCGTAATTTTTGTCAAAGTATTTTTCCCCTGCCAAGCGGTTTATCCGGTCCCGACAGGTCCTCAATATCAGCCAGTTCGAGATCGAATCGCGCGCCTGACCTGCGAGTAGATCAGCAGTCCGATTCGGGTCTCGACAACATGGACCCATCCAGCGATGCGCCGCCCATGGGAGTGACATGGAACAAGCCCGGTGCGCAGAAGCCAGCGCCTGTCACGATCGAGTGTCGGCACTCCATGGAACTCTAGAAAATCCATCCAATATTTTGCAGCCGAACCATTGCCTTACCGCGCTTTATGAAAATAATCTTATTGACACATCCCGGCCGGTCTGGCAGAATTACGACCATTTTGGTCATACATTAGAGAATTCTTGACATTCCAAGGTCACCATCTAGAATGGCATCGTTTACTGCCACATTTTTACATGACAGAAGGGAGATAGAATGGAGACGCCGGCTTACAACACCGCTATCGTCAAAAGCTTCGTCAACTGGAGCATCCTGTGGGGTCTGGTCGCGATTCTGGTGGGGGTCATCGCATCGCTGCAAATGGTCCTTCCCGAGCTGAATTTTCCACCCTTCCTGACCTTCGGTCGCCTGCGTCCGCTGCACACCAATGCCGGGCTGTACGGCTGGGGGGTCGGAACGATCTTCGCCATGTTTCTCTACATCGTCCAGAGGCTTTGCAAGGTGCGACTCTGGAGCGACAAGCTGGCAACCTTCCAGCTCTGGCTGTTCAATGCGACGATCATCGCCGCCGCCGTCACCCTGCTGCTCGGCTATACCACCTCCAAGGAGTACCATGAGCTGGAATGGCCGCTCGACCTGATGGTCATCGTACTCTGGGTCGTCTTCGCCATCAACATCATCATGACCATTATGCAGCGCCGCGAAGAGCAGATGTACATCTCCCTCTGGTACATGCTCGCCTCGATCATCGGCGTCGCGGTTCTCTATACCGTGAACGCAGCGGAGGTGCCGGTCTCGCTTTTCAAGTCCTATTCGGCCTATGCCGGCACCAACGACGCCAACGTTCACTGGTGGTTCGGTCACAACGCGGTGGCGATGGCCTTCACCGCTCCGCCGCTGGCGATGTTCTACTATTTTCTGCCAAAAACGACCGGGGTGCCGATCTACAGCCATCGCCTGTCGATCATCGCCTTCTGGAGCCTGATCTTCATGTATCTCTGGACCGGCGCCCATCACCTGCTCTGGACCCCTGTACCGGACTGGGTCCAGACCCTGGCGATGGCCTTCTCGGTGATGCTGATCGCCCCCTCGTGGGGCTCGGTCTTCAACGGATATCTGTCGATGCGCGGCCAATGGCACCAGATGAAGGAAAACTACCTGGTCAAGTTCCTGATTCTCGGCATCACCTTCTACGGACTGCAGACCTTGCAGGGGCCGATGCAGGCGATCCGTTCCTTTTCGGCCTTCATCCACTACACCGACTGGGTCCCCGCCCACATCCACATGGGGACCATGGGCTGGGTCTCGATGATCGGCTTTGCCGGCGTCTACTATCTGGTGCCACGCATTTACGGGCGCGAACTTTACAGCATTCCGCTGGCCAACCTGCATTTCTGGCTGATTTTGATCGGCCAACTGATCTGGACGATCTCGCTGTGGGTGGCCGGAGTCCTGCAGGCCGGCATGTGGAACGCTACCAACGCTGATGGCAGCCTTACCTATTCGTTCATGGAGACCATGATTGAGATGTATCCCTACTGGTGGGCCCGTACTTTTGGCGGTGTCGTCTACATGCTGGGGGTTGTCCTGTTCATCTACAACCTTTTTAAAACCACGCGAACTGGAGAACCTTCCACCATCTCTGAAATCACCGTTGCGGAAGGGAGGGCCTGAGCATGTGGGAGAAGAAACCGGTCCTGTTCCTGATTCTGGCCACCGTGGTCATCCTGATCGGCACCATCGTCACCATGATCCTGCCGTTTGCCTGGGTCAATACCGACGCCGACCGTATCGAAACCGTCACCCCCTACTCCCCCCTGGAGCAGGAAGGGCGCGACATTTACATCCGTGACGGCTGCAACAATTGTCACACCCAGACGATTCGACCGCTGGTGACCGAGGTGCTGCGTTACGGCGAATATTCCAAGTCGGGGGAATTCGTCTACGATCGTCCCTTCCTCTGGGGCTCGAAGCGGACCGGGCCCGACCTGGCCCGCATCGGCGGCAAGTATCCCGACGCCTGGCATTACAAGCACATGGATGCGCCCCGCTCGATGGTACCGCGCAGCAACATGCCCGATTACGCCTGGTTGCGCGGCAACCAGCTCGATCCGGAAATGGTCCGCAGGAAAATGGAGGTCCTCGGGTTTCCCTACACCGAAGAGCAGATCAGTGCCCTGGGGGGCAAGAACGAGATGGATGCGATCGTCGCCTACCTGCAAAAACTCGGTACCGGCATAGCCAAGGCCGAAGCCGTCGTCGTCGGCGAGCTGCATAACCCCTATCAGAATGATTCGTCGGTTCTCGAAGCCGGAAAAGCTCTGTTCGAGCAACACTGTACCGCCTGCCACGGCGATAATTTTGAAGGGAGCGACATCGCTCCCGATATCAGAGATGTTGATATGCCTGATGCGGACCTCTACGAACTGATTTCCAATGGATTTCCCGACGGCGGCATGCCGAGTTTCTCGGCGATCGGTTCGGAACGGATCTGGAAGCTGGTTACCTATGTCAAGCACCGGAAGCAGTACTGATGAACTGGGGTTCGATCGTCTATCTCGGGGTCAGCTTCGGTTTGCTGGTTATTTTCGCGGCCATTGTTTTCCGGACTTACCGGAGGAAAAACAAGCGGAAACTCGAAGAGCCCAAACACCGGATGCTGGATGACGAATAACAAGGGAGGGCATCATGCTCGAAGAACACAAACATAAGCACGCAACCCATGACTTTGACGGCATCACCGAAAACCGCGTCAATTCGCCGCCGGCCTATTTCAACGTGCTGTTTTATGGTCTGGTCCTGTGGGGAATAGCTTTTATGGCCTACTTCCTGTTCAGCGGCTGGAGCAGCGATGCCGAATTTCAGGTCAAGATGGAGGCCCATCAGCAGGCATCCCAACAGGCATCCGCGGCGGCGGCTCCGGCTGCCGGGACCGAAACCGCAGCACCGGTCAAGGCCGACCCGGAAGCGGGGAAAATCCTGTTTGCCAGCAATTGTGCGGTATGCCACGGCGCCAACGCCGAAGGGGGGATCGGGCCGAATCTGCACGGTGAACTGAACTACGGACGTACCAAAGAAGCCGTGCACGAGAGCATCACCAAGGGCCGACCGAAGGGAATGCCAGCCTTCGGCAATCAGCTCTCCGAGCAGGACCGGGAGAACCTGACTGCCTTTGTCCTGTCGCTCGAGTAGCCGCGTCACCGGCCGGCAACTTTGTCAACCGTTAACTTGAAAGGGGGATGGAGGCGACTCTTTCCCCCTTTTTGCCGCATATGATTCCTTACCGCAATCCAAGACTCGGCCCCAAACGCCGAACCTTCCAATGGGCCACCAGCCTGGTGATTCTGCTGCTGCCGTTTCTTCGCTGGAACGGCCGCAGCCTGCTGCGAATTGATTTCACCTCCCTCTCCCTGCAGCTCTTCGGGGGGACCTTGCGCATCGACGAACTCTACCTGGTGCTCTTGTTTACCCTTGCCCTGGGACTGACCTTCCTGCTGGCTACCCTGGTCTTCGGCAGGGTCTGGTGCGGTTGGGCCTGCCCGCAAACCACGCTCAGCGACATCGCCGAGTGGCTGGCCAGGCGGCTCGGGTTGGGCATCGAGAACAACCAACTGCAGGGTGCGCCGGCACGAAAGGTACTGGCGCATATCGCGTACCTGGTCCTGGCGCTGCTGGTGGGTGCCAACCTGGTCTGGTATTTTGTCGAACCGCCACGGTTTTTCGCCGAACTGCTCGGCAATCGTCTCCATTACGGTGCCTGGATCACTCTGCTGACGGTTGCCGGCACCGTCTATCTCGATTTTGCCTTGATCCGGCGGGTCATGTGCCGGGACTTTTGTCCCTATGGCCGGTTCCAGACCGTCCTGGCCGATCCAGGCACCCTGACCCTGCACCTCCCGGAGGCCGAGGCACCTCGCTGCATCAGATGCGGGGCCTGTGTCCGCAGCTGTCCAATGGAGATCGACATCCGCCGGGGATTCCAGGTCGAATGCATCAATTGCGGCCGCTGCCTCGATGCCTGCCGTGAGGTGATGGCCCGGAAAAGACAGCCCGGGTTGATTCGCTACAGTTTCGGACTCGAAGGGAAGGGTTTTCCGGCACTGCTGAACGCCCGCACCATGATCCTGGCCGCTGGCATGTTGATTCTGGCGTCCACCCTGGCCGCCGCCATTTACCTGAAACCGCAGGCGAGCCTGAAAATAGCCCTGTCCCATACGGCTGCCAGCAGAGTTCTGGATGACCGTACCCTGGCAACTTTCTTCAGCGCCTGGGTCAGCAACCGCAGCGACAAAACGGTTAATTACCATATTGCAGCCAAACTCGCCGGCGGCCAGGGTCCACTTGTCATCTGCGGTCAGAACCACGATATCAACCTCTTGCCAGGGGCAAATCGGGCCGTGCAGTTTGTCGTGACCACTCCGGTTCCGGAGACGACCGAGCCCATCGAGTTTACCCTGCTCGACGACGAGGGTCATGAACTGTCCCGGGCCAGCGCGACCCTGACGCCACCATGACCTGATCATGCACGCATTTTATCGTCCTGCGGCAGCCTGTTTCCGTGCATAATGACGTATCTTGCCATTTGTGGCTCACGAGGCAATCAAACTCCATGAAAACCGTTGTCAAAAATCGAGCCCCTTACCTCATCGTTCTGCTGATCGGCTGTTTTGTCTTGTTTCTGGTCTGGGCGGCCTATCAGGCTTCGACCCGGGGGAGTGGAATCACCGATCGCGACTATTACAGCAAGGGGCTGAAATACAACTCGACCCTGATTGAAAGGAAGGCCGCCAGCGCCCTCGGCTGGAATCTGACATTCAGCCTGGACGATCGCAGCCTCAGGATCAGGCTGTTCGACAAACAGCAACGTCCGGTCGCCGACGGGGAGGCGACCCTCTACCTGTACCGGCCCGAAGCCAGCGCTCCGCTCGCCTTCCCCGTTCCGGAGACCGATCCAGGAACTTACCGCCTGGCGCTTCCGGAGGATCTGCGAGGCGAACACCGCGCCCGGCTAGATTTTCACCGAAACGGCGCCAGGATAAATCGAAATCTGCTGCTGAATCTCTGATATGACTGAATCCGCGTTTGTTTGCGAACATTGCCAACTGCCGATTGCCGCTGAACAGCTGGTCAGCGACCGGGTGGACGACCAGGTCCACCATTTCTGCTGCCGCGGCTGTCTGGGGGCGTTCCGGATCATTTCCGGAGCGGGGCTGGAACGCTTCTACCGGCAAAGGGACTGGGATCGTCCCGGAACCGCTGAAGGAGCGTTCGAAACCGGCTTCCATCCGGAACTGCTTGAGCAACTGGTCCAGCGCGGCGAGCAGGGAAACGAACTGACATTCCTTATCGAGGGGATCCGTTGTGCCAGCTGTGTCTGGCTCAACGAAAAGATTCTGCAGGATCTGGCGGGGGTTCTCGAAGCACGCATCAATTACGGCTCCCACCGCGCCCGGGTCCGTTTCGATCCGCAACAAACGACGCCGAGCGAAATTTTTACCCGCATATCCAGACTCGGCTATCGGCCGCGGCCGCTCACGGCGCAAGCCCTCCAGGATGCCGGCCTGCGGGAACGAAGGTCCCTGCTGATCCGCTTCGGCACCGCCGCCTTTCTGTCGATGCAGTTGATGGGATATTCGCTGGCGCTTTACGCCGGATATTTCCAGGGGATCGAGCCCGGCGCCCGCAAATTGATCCAGTATTTTGCCGCGGGGGTCACGACCCCGGTAGTTTTTTATGCCGGCTGGCCGTTCCTGTCTGGTGGCTGGCGCAGCCTGCGCAACCGGGCTCCCAACATGGACCTGTTGATTACCCTGGGGGTTTTGACCGCCTACTTTTACAGCCTGCTGATGCTTGGCACCGGCGGCGAGGTCTATTTCGATTCGGCGGCGATGATCGTCACCCTGATTCTGCTGGGGCGCCTGCTCGAATCGGCAGCCCGCAGACAGGCCTCCGCCAGCATCGATCGCCTGCTGCAACTGACGCCGGACCGGGCAACCCGGCTCGACCCGGATGGCAAACGGGAACTGGTCGAAACCGGCACCCTGCAACCGGGCGACCTGATCCTGGTCGGTCCGGGCGAGCGTTTTGCAGCCGACGGAGCACTCGCCGAAGGAAATACGGAGGTCGATGAATCGATCGTTACCGGCGAACCTCAACCGGTCCATCGGGCTGCCGGAGACCGAATCATTTCCGGATCGCTGAACATCACAACCAGCGTCAGGCTGAGAATTACGCAACCGGCCAATGAATCCTTCATCGCCAAGGTCGCCAGACTGGTGGAACAGGCCCAGGCGCGGCGGGCACCGGTCCAGGCGGTTGCCGACCGGGTCTCGGCCTGGTTTGTGCCGGCGATTATGGCTTTGGCCGGCAGCACCTTCGGTTTCTGGCTCTGGCGCGACGTTTCAACCTCGTCGGCAGTGCTGAATGCCATCTCGGTCCTGGTGGTCGCCTGCCCCTGTGCGCTCGGGCTGGCGACCCCCACCGCGATCCTGGTCGCGACCGGGACGGCAGCCAAGGCCGGCATCCTGTTCCGCGGCGGCGACATTCTCGAGCAGACGGCCCGATTAAGCGTCATCGCCTTCGACAAGACCGGCACCCTGACCGAAGGGAGACCGACGGTTACCGGCATCTCCTCCCGGGACATGACTGCTGATGAACTGCTGGCCATCGCCGCCAGGATCGAGTCGGGAACCCGCCACCCGATCGCAACCGGAGTCCTGCGAGAGGCGGAACGGCGCGGGATAGCCGTTCCGCCTCAAAGCGGTGTCAAAACCTTCCCGGGCCGCGGGCTGCGGCTGGAACTGCCGACGGAGATCATCCTTGCCGGGCAGGCTGACTTTCTTCGGGCTGCCTGGGTCGAAGTGCCGGACCGTGAATCAAACGATGCGATCGAGATCCACCTGGCAAGCAATCAAACCTATCTCGGTTCGATTCGACTTGAAGACCGCCTGCGCCCCGAAGCGGCAGCTGCGCTCGAAGCCCTGCATGCTGACAACTACAGGACCTGCCTGATGACCGGCGATCCCTCGGCCGTCGGGCGACAAATTGCCGATCGGCTTGCCATCCGGGAGTTCGCAAGCGGCCTGAATCCGGAACAGAAGGCAAACTGGCTCGACGAACAGCAATCCCGGGGAGAGCGGGTGATGATGGTGGGCGATGGTATCAACGATGCTCCGGCCCTCGCCGCGGCCGATGTCGGCTGTGCCATGGCCGGCGGCACTGACATCGCGCTGGAAACTTCGGACATCATCCTGACCCGCCCGGACCTCGGCAAGCTGGCCGAGGCGGTTCACCTCGCCAGGAAGACCCTTGTCATCATCAAGCAGAACCTGTTCTGGGCTTTCAGCTACAATCTGCTTGCAATCCCCCTTGCAGCGAGCGGCAGGCTGGCACCGGTTTATGCAGCTGCCGCCATGGCTGTCAGCTCGGTCTGCGTGGTCGGCAACTCTTTGCGCCTTGCCCGTGCCGCCAAAACCAACCGCACCGGTCAGGCGGCAACGAAAGGCGCGGACCATGCTTGACTCGATTCTGCTCCTGATCATGTTGTCGCTGTTTCTCGGGACCGGGGTCTGGCTGTTTTTCATCTGGGCGGTCAAAAAGGGAGAATTCGACGATATCGAGGGGCCGAAGTACCGGATGCTCGACGATGACGATGAAACTCGCAACCGACCAACGGACGCGGACGGAGATGCTCCGTGACTGAACCTTTGATTTCCATGGCGCTATTTACGGCCCTGCTCGGCTCCGGCCATTGTCTCGGGATGTGCGGAGGACTGGTGGCGGCGCTATCGCTTTCTCCGCACGGCCGTGAAGGGGGCCTGTTTTTCCAACTGTTCTACCACCTCGGGCGGATCGCGACGTACACCCTGCTCGGGGTTCTGGTCGGCTGGCTCGGTTCGACCCTGGCACTCACGACGACCTTGGGCGCCGTGACCAGGAGTCTGCTGATCTTCTCCGATCTGTTTGTCATCGTCCTCGGACTCGGCACGGCCGGGTTCTGGAAAAAATACACCTTGGGGCAGCTGGAATTTCAGGGCCAGGTGCGACTGCTCAGCGGTTCGATCAAGCGCTTGAGGATGATCCCCGCAACCGCCTCGGCCCTGCCGATCGGCTTGCTGATGGGGCTACTTCCCTGCGGGTTTCTTTATGCCATGGTCCTGACCGCTGCGCAGAGCGCTTCTCCGGTACAGGGCGGGCTGATCATGCTGGCGTTCGGGGTCGGAACGATACCGGCGCTGTTCCTGTTCGGCGGGACGGCACACTGGCTGAGTGCCGGGGCAAAGGTCTGGATGCTGCGTGGAGCCGGGATGATGGTCGCTTTTATGGGGTGCTACAATCTGTTCCGTCACCTGCATATGCTGTTCGGCTGACGGCTGTCTGGCTATGCTCAGGGAGCCTGCGGGGCGGATTTTTCCGGCGTGAATCTCTTCCGTTTCCGGTTCCAGCGGTAACCACCCTCGTCCCAGATTTTCTCCAGCGAGTTCCAGTCAATATGGACCCCCTGCATTTCGTCCAGCGCATCCGACGCCTGCAGCATTTCACTGTCATCGATGATAAGATCGCCGTTGACATCGGCCCAGACGTAGGGGGCAACGGTGATATTGACAAATCCGCCGATCTGCGCCGGCTCGCTCTGGAGTTCGTTCTTGGCGACAATCTCGCCGAAAAACTCTCTCACTGTCCCAAGCGTTTCTTTATTTTCGACCTGCACCAGATAAGCAACCTTGAGCCGCTCTTCACCCGGTTTGATGATCCAGCGGGCAATCCCATCGACATTATCCAGACTGGATGGCGGAGGATTTGCCTCGATCAGTTTCCAACCGGCCGGAAACTTTTCCCGGATAATATAACCCTTGCGGGACATGCCGGGATCGACATCAATCCAGACGGGAATGACCGCACCGGGCGCGGCAAATATCGGCAGGACTCGAGCACCGAGTATCCGGTGCTGGTTCGGCTCCCTGCCGAGCAGGAAAATACCGACGACAACCACGAGGACGCACGCCAAGAGAAGCGGCAGCAGCCAGGGGGATCGGGTCGTCTCGAGGGAAGCCTGCTCCGGTGCCACTTCGTCAGGCTGCTGGAGAATCTTATCAACCTCGGTCTCGAGCGCCTCGGCGAGGCGCAATGCGTTTTCTCTCTTGATCGATGGATACCGGTTGTTTTCCCAACGGCTGATCGTATCTGTCGTCACCCCCACGACCTTGGCGACATACAACTGGGTCAGCTTGTTGGCTTCGCGAATGCGGCGGATGGCATCGCCATCGATGTTGACTGTTGCCGGAAGCATCATCCTGGCCTAACCTTTCTGCAGCTTTGGGTCGCCAGAGTTTATCAAAGCTGGATACGGGGGTAAACTGAAAAATGCAATGTAGACAAAACCCAAAAAGCATCCTTAATCAACCCGACATGAGAATTTCCAACTTATTGTAATCACTTATTTTACACCCGACATCTGTCGACATAAGGGCAGATGTCTGCTTTCCTTTATGATGACAGTCAGTTATAAAAGGCCAAGATCAAGAGCAGGATAGGCCTGCTAAACGTCCACCCTTAATTGCATTCGGAGGAGATCATTATGAAACGCATTCTTGCCATCATGGTAGCCGTCGGCCTTGTCGCACTCGGTACCGCCACCCTGGTTTCGGCCGACAACGGTCCGGAAGTTATCAAGCTTCCCGCAAAAATGGGCGAAGTTACTTTCCCCCACAAGATGCACCAGGACAAAGTCGGCGATTGCGTCAAGTGCCATCACAACGGCGTCGAGGCCGGTGCCTGCCGCAGCTGTCATGACGGTACCAAGGCTCCCAAGTTCAAAGATGCCGCCCACAAGCTCTGCAAGGACTGCCATAAAGAAATGAATGCCGGTCCGAAAGGCTGCAAGGACTGCCACAAGAAGTAATTAATCCTGGTCAAAAAAAAAGACCGGTCATATGGCCGGTCTTTTTTTATCCCCCCTTCTTCTGCAATCGGCGACATTTTTTCACTACCCGACCCGCCAGTTGCCTGGCTATTTATAAACAGCCGACCAACCCCATGCGATTCCGATTCGCGCAGTAATTACCATACTGCACAGGTCGGTTCAACGAACCTTCCACCCCAGAAACAACCGAGTAGGAAAGGTGGCATGAATTTATCTCTTATCGCTTTTTATACTTGAAATCTTAGAGCCATGGACGTAGAATAATTTTTGCGCTCGGGTGGATTCGTCAGCCCTTGCGTGGCCCCGTGTACACCCCCCCTCCGTGCACGGGGTCTTTTTATGCCCACTCTCAAAGAAAACCCTGTTGCAGGCACAAGTAGAATCGGTTAACATTTCGCACATTGCACCTTCAACCCTCAACGTTGAAGGTTTTGCCCCGTGATACCCCTCCTTCACGGGGCGTTTTTTTGCTGGCAACACCCTTCCCCGGCAGATGTTACAATAGCGGGGAGGTGTTCATGTCCGAATATTCGATTCAACAGTTACAGCAGATTGACCGCTCCGCCCTGCCGGCTGACGGCGGCGCCGAATTCAATCGGCTGATTTTTACCTCCAGCCCCTACCTGCTGCAACATGCTGCCAACCCGATCGACTGGTATCCCTGGGGGGAGGAAGCGTTTGTCCGGGCCGCTGCTGAAGACAAGCCGGTTCTGGTTTCCATCGGCTACTCGACCTGCCATTGGTGTCACGTCATGGCCAGCGAATCGTTCGAAGATCAGGATGTCGCGGAAGTAGTGAACCGGAATTACATCGCGATCAAGGTCGACCGCGAAGAGCGCCCCGACCTCGATGCCACCTTTATGGCGGTCTGTCAGATGATGACCGGCCAGGGAGGGTGGCCGTTGACCCTGCTGGTAACGCCTGACCGACGTCCCTTCTTTGCCGCCACCTATCTGCCAAAACGATCCCGGGGCGGAATGGTCGGAGTCGTCGAACTGTTCACCAAGGTGATTGAACTCTGGCGAAACGAGCGCCAGAATCTGCTGCAGACCTGCGACCAGGTAGTCAATGCGCTGCAGCAGCTGCAGCAGAACCGCGCCCATCCGCAGACGCCGGATGCGGCCTTGCTGCGGCAGGCAGCCAGTCAGTTCAAGGAGTCTTACGACATGCGTCATGCCGGTTTCGGCGACGCGCCGAAGTTCCCGACTCCCCACAATCTGTCGCTCCTGGCGAGACTGGCGCGACGCTTCCATGAGCAGGACAGCGCCGCCATGGCGGCCGAGACCCTGCGAGCAATTCGCCGTGGCGGCATCTTCGACCAGGTCGGTTTCGGCCTGCACCGCTATTCGGTCGATGCCGGCTGGCTGGTGCCGCATTTCGAGAAGATGCTCTATGATCAGGCCCTCTTCATCCTTGCCTGCCTCGAGGTCTGGCGACTGACCGGCGATGATTTTTTCGCGGCCTGCGCCAGGCAGACCGCCGCCTATGTTCTTCGCGACCTCCAGCACTCCTCCGGCGGCTTCTATGCCGGGGAAGATGCCGATTCGGAAGGCGCCGAAGGGACCTTCTACCTCTGGACCGACAGCGAACTGCGTCGGCTGCTTGCTCCAGAAGATGCGGAACGCGTGATCAAGCTCTTTCAGGTTGCCCGGGAGGGGAATTTCGAAGGGAAGTCGATCCTGCACCTGAATCGGAGCACAGCTCTGCCGGCCGACGACGATCCGCTCCTTGCCAGATTGCGTGACGTGCGGGAAGAAAGGCCGCGGCCACATCGGGACGAGAAAATCCTCACCGGCTGGAACGGCCTGATGATCGCAGCCCTCGCCCGCCTCGCTGCATGTCTGGAGCAGCCGGAGGCTTTGGCGGCGGCGCGCCGTGCCTTGGCACTGATTGAAGAAAGGCTGGTCCGGGACGATGGCCGGCTACAGCGCCGCTTCTTTCACGGC
>Ga0055481_10000502_pt1 | contig 12970 bp, 11 predicted proteins | sample Muzzi_PWC_D2_FD_57936 | JGI IMG/M metagenome (GOLD analysis project Ga0055481, IMG submission 57936) | Wetland microbial communities from San Francisco Bay, California, USA, that impact long-term carbon sequestration - Muzzi_PWC_D2 | ecosystem: Environmental > Aquatic > Marine > Wetlands ... | reverse complement strand
CGCCGCCCGGACTTCGCCCACTGCCCCGACCCATGGAGAGAAGCGCATGACCGAGCTCGCGTTCTGCACCGCGACCGCGCTCCTCCAACGCCTCGATCGCGACGCGATCTCGAGCCTCGAGCTCCTCGACGACTTCCTCGCACGCCAGGCCGACTTCGGCGCCGAGATCAACGCCCTGGTGACGCTCGACGTCGACCGCGCCCGCGAGCGCGCGAAAGCCGCCGACGCCGCGCGCGCGCGCGGCAATTCCTGGGGACCGCTGCACGGTCTGCCGATGACGGTGAAGGACTGCTTCGAGACGCGCGGACTCCGCACCACGGCCGGCGCCGAAGCCCACGCCGCGCACGTGCCGACCGGAAACGCCGACGCGGTGGATCGACTCGAGAGCGCCGGCGCGGTGATCTTCGCCAAGAGCAACACGCCCACCTACGCGATGGATTGGCAGACGTACAATCCGCTGCACGGCACGACGAACAATCCCTGGGACCGCACCCGGACGCCCGGCGGATCTTCCGGCGGCTCGGCAGCGGCGGTGGCCGCGGGCCTCAGCGCGCTCGAGCTCGGGAGTGACATCGGCGGCTCGATCCGCATCCCGTCGCACTGTTGCGGCGTCTTCGGCCACAAGCCGAGCTGGGGAATCGTCCCGCAGCGCGGGCACATCCCGGGCCTGCCCGGCTCGCGCGTCGAAACCGACCTGAACGTGATCGGTCCGCTGGCGCGCGGCCCCGAGGATCTGTCGCTCGCGCTGCGCGTGCTCGCGGGACCGGACCCGCGTTCCGCCCGCGCGTGGCGCCTCGATCTGCCCGCGCCGCGCCGCGCGTCGCTGCCGGAGTACCGCGTCGCCGCCTGGCTCGATGATCCGCTGTGCCGTGTCGATCCCGAGGTTCGGGCTTGTCACGAACGGGTCGTCGAACGACTGCGCAAAGCCGGTGCACAGATCGACGATCGCGCCCGTCCGAGCTGCACCCTCGGCGACATGCTCCGCGTCTACCTTCGGCTGCTGGCGCCGACCATGGCGCAGGTCATGGACGACGATCAGTTCCGCAACCTGGAGCAGTCGCTGCGAAGCGCGCCCTCCGGCGACGCCGGCGGACTCGGCTCGTTCCTGCGGGACATCGGGATCCGCCATCGCGACTGGCTCGTCACCCACCAGGAGCGGTTGCAGATGCGCGCCGCCTGGGACGCGTTCTTCGAGGACTACGACGTGCTGCTCTGTCCGGTGTCGCCGGTCCCCGCGATCGAGCACCAGACCGACGCGCCGATCTCGGAGCGGACGCTGTCCATCGGCGGCGAGCAACGCTCCTACCTCGAGCAGTTCACTTGGATGGGGCCCTTCGGCGCGATGGGCCTGCCGGCCTCCGTGGCGCCGGCGGGGCGCACCACCGGGGGACTCCCGGTGGGGATCCAGATCGTCGGCCCGCACCTCGAAGACCTCACGCCGATCGCCTTTGCCGCCGCGTTGGCCCGTGAATGCGGGGGCTTCGAGCCCCCGCCCGCGTACCGGGATCGCGAGGGCGCGACTCGGGCAAAGGTGCGGTAATACTATACAAAAGGGTCGTTCCCCTTTTCGCGAGACACCGCATGCAAGCGCTCCAACGAACCGTCCTGATCGCCTGCCTCGCCGTCTGCCTGATCGGCGGATCGGTGCTGTACGCGCCGCAGCCCGCCGAGGCGGCGACGCTCTCCTGCACCGACACGTCGCGATTCATCGGCGCCTACCTGAAAGCGCACATCCGGTACCGGCGGATCGATCCGGAGATCGAAGCGCGGACCATCGACACCTACCTGCGGCGCATCGATCCCTCGCGGACGGTGCTGCTGCAGAGCGAGATCGAGGCGATGCGCAAGAGTCTCGCCGGATCGCTCACGCGGGTGCGCGAGAACTCCTGCGACTTCCTCTCGCAGATCCACACACAGCTGGTCGCGCAGCAGAAGGAGGTCGAAGATTTCGTACGGGCGTACGTGAGCCGGGACGACTACGCGATCGACCCGAAAGTCGAGCTGGTCATCGATCCCGAGGATCGGGGCCATCCGGCCACCCAGGCAGAGCAGGAAGATCTGCTCCGTCGCCTGATCCACTTCCAGATGTCGAACTATCTGTCCGCGGACGAGACCCTCGAGAGCGCGAAGGAGCTGCTGATCCACCGCTACGAGCTGCGGACCAAGCGGCTGCAAGACCTCGAGCCCGTCGATCTCCGCTCCGCGTATCTCGACGCGTTCGCCGCGTCTCTCGATCCGCATTCGAACTACCTCTCGCCCGAGGTGCTCGAGGACTTCCAGATCAGCATGACGCTCTCCCTCGAAGGAATCGGCGTCGCACTGTCCGAACGGGACGGCTTCTCGGTCGTCGAACGCATCATCCCCGGCGGTGCAGCGGATCGGCTCGACGTGCTGCAGCCGAAGGACAAGATCATCACCGTCGCGCAGGAGAACGGCGAGGCGGTGAGCATCATCGACATGCCACTGCGCGAGGCCGTGAGCCTGATCCGGGGCAAGAAGGGCAGCAAGGTGCGGCTGACCGTCCTGCGCCAGGGCGAGCACACGGAACGCTTCCCGGTCACGATCGTTCGCGACACCATCAACCTCGAAGACCAGGCGGCGAAGCTCCGATTCGAAGACCGCGAGGTCGACGGCAAGCCGATCAAGCTGGCGATCCTCGAGCTGCCGTCCTTCTACGGCGGATCGGGGCCGACGGAGCGCCAGGCGACGACGGACGTCGAGAATCTCCTGCGAGAGGTCGCCGCGAACCATGCGGACGGCCTGCTGCTCGACCTCTCGCGGAACGGCGGCGGCCTGCTCGACCACGCCGTAACGATTTCCGGATTCTTCCTGCGCAAGGGCGAAATCGTCGGCGTCGAGAACGCCCGCGGCGAGCGTCAGATCCTCTCGGACAACGACGAGCGGATCCTCTTCTCGGGTCCGATGGTCGTCCACACCTCGCGCGTGAGCGCGTCGGCGGCGGAGATCCTCGCGGGCGCGCTGAAGGACTACAAGCGCGCCGTCATCACCGGCGACGATCACACCTTCGGCAAGGGCACGGTGCAGACGGTCTCGTCGCTGCCGCTCGGACAGGGAGCGATCAAGGTCACCACCGGTATGTACTTCCGCCCCGGCGGCAAGTCGACGCAGAACACCGGTGTCGAATCCCAGATCGTGCTGCCGTCACTCCTCGCCAACGGCGAGATCGGCGAGAAGACCCAACGCTACGTACTCGAGAACCAGGAGACCGCGCCGTTCCTCTCCAGCTACGCGAACGCGGTGCCGACGGTCGGACGCTGGCACCCGGTCTCGTCGGAGGTGGTGGAGAAGCTGGCGGCGCGCTCGGCGGAACGCGTGAAGAAGAGCGAGGACTTCGAAGAGATCCGCGAGATGCTGAAGGAAGCCGAGGACAACGACGGTGTCGTGCGTCTGGAGGAGATCCTCAAGGAGCAGGAGAAGGCGGATTCCGAATCGGAAGCGGATGCGCCGGAATCCGAAGAGGACGAGGATGTGATCTCGCCGCAGGTCCAGGAGGCCACGAACATCCTGGCCGACCTCGTGGCGATGCAGATCTAGGGGGCCCGAATGCCGTTGCAGATCCTGAGCGCGCCGTCGGATCCCGACAAGCTGGTCGACGATCTCCACGACGCCATCGCCGATGCCCTCGCCGGAGCGGAGATCCAGGTCACCGCCACCGGAGCCGGGCACTTCGAGATTCGCGTGACGTCGGAGTCCTTCGCTGGCCAGTCGCGGGTCGCGCAGCAGCAGGCGGTGTACGCCGCCATCGCTCCGCTGATGAAGGGCGACGCCGCGCCGGTCCACGCCATCGACAAGCTCGAGACCCGCGTCCCGTAGCGGTCACGCCCCTCGCCGTCGACCGGGCGACGCTGCGCCAATCGAGGCTGCTGCCCCGGAAGTTGTCGAATCCACCGCTCTTCGCCCCGGTTCGGAGACGCGAGGTTCGGCGTGCACCACCCGGAGCGCGGCGACGACGCGGCTCCGATTCGGCGCGTCGACCCATCGAGCGATCCGGAAGAGCGCCCCGTCGGCGGCTGGCCGTCGGACCACGGGGACTGATATCCTGCCGCTCCCGTCGCGTCGGTCCCGAGGGAGGGGCCGATGGGTCGAGCCACAGGAGATCCCCCAATGAAAGCCGCGATCCTCACCGCCCTGAACACCGACCTCGAGCTCCGCGACGACGTGCAGCTCGGCGACCTCGGTCCCGGAGACGTCCACGTCAAGATCGCCTCGAGCGGTGTCTGTCACTCCGATCTCTCGGCGCAGAACGGCACGATCCCCAGCGGATTTCCGTGCGTCCTCGGTCACGAGGGTGCGGGCGTCGTGGCGGAAGTCGGCCCGGGTGTCACCTCCGTCGCGCCGGGCGACCATGTGATCCTCTCCTTCGTTCCGGCGTGTCAGCGCTGCAAGCCGTGCCTGCGCGGCCAGTCGTACCTCTGCGACCAGGCGATGGTGGTCGCCACCACTCCGCACTTCGTGATCGACGGCGCGCCGGTGGGTGGCTTTACCGGCCTCGGCACGTTCGCCGAAGAGCTGATCGTGAGCCAGGACTGCCTCGTCAAGATCGACAACGACATCCCGCTCGGCATCGTCTCGCTGATCGGCTGTGGCGTGACCACCGGCGTGGGAGCGGCCATCAACTCCGCGGGCGTGACGCCCGGCAGCTCCGTGGTGGTGTTCGGCTGCGGCGGCGTCGGGATCAGCACCATCCAGGGCGCGCGAATCGCGGGTGCTTCGGTGATCCTCGCGGTCGATACCCTGGAGTCGAAGCTCGAGCAGGCGAAGCACTTCGGCGCCACGGCGACCTGTACGCCGGATGCCTTCGAGCAGATGAAGGGCGAGCTCACGGGTGGCGAGGGCTTCGACTTCGCCCTCGAGTGCATCGGAAACCCGACCGTGATTCGCGCGACCTACGACGCCGCTCGCCGCGGCGGGACCGCGGTCATCGTCGGCGTCGGTCGGATGGAGCAGAAGATCGAGTTCAGCGCCTTCGAGTTCTTCTACGGCGACAAGACGCTGCGCGGCTCGATGTACGGCAGCGCCAACGTGCGCAGCTTCATGCCGCGCCTGCTGTCCATGTGGAAGAGCGGATCCCTCGATCTCGAGAGCATGATCTCGCGCCGGATCCAGATCGACGACGTCAACGACGCCTTCCACGCCATGGAGGAAGGCAAGGTGATCCGCTCGGTGATCGATTTCAGCTGATCGACTGCGCCGAACCGCGCAACCCCGGCACTTCGTCGGCGCGCAACAGGCGTGTGGTTCCCCCGAGCGCGGTGCAGCAGCGTGCGGCCGCCCGCGCGGCGAGGTCGATCGCCGCGGGGACGTCCATCCCGTGGCAGAGGCCGGCGGCGAACGCCCCGTGGAAGGCGTCGCCCGCGCCGGTGGTGTCGCGCACGGCGACCCGCCGCGCCGCGAAGCGGCGGACGCGGCCCGCGTCCCAATAGAGTCCGCCGCGCGCGCCCTGCGTGACGACCGGGACCCCGCCGAACCGCTGGCGCAGCCGATCGATCGCTCGGCGTGCGTCGCCTTCGCCGTACGCCTGCGCGAACTCCTCGGGAACGACGGGGAAGTCGACGAACGGCAGGAGTGCGCGATCGGATCGGCGCGGTCGGCTGAAGTCCGCGATCACCGGCACTCCGATCTCTCGCGCGCGCTTCACCGCGCGGAGCGCCTGGCGTGGGAAGTGGCCGTCCACCAGCAGGATCGATCCCCGCCGGATCCGGGCGAGATCGAAATCCGGCGCCTGCGCTTCGAGCGCGCGGCGGTCCGGCACGATGAATCGCCGCCGCCCCGTGGCGGCTTCCACCAGGACGAGCGCGACCGTGGTGGTCAGATCCGCCGAACGGATCACGCCGCGCGTTCCGACGCCCGCCTGTCGCAGCGTCCGGACCAGGAAGCGTCCGTCGGAATCGTCCCCCAACGCCGACAGGAGATCGGTTCTGCAGCCGAGTGTCGCCGCCTGCACTGCGGCGTTGCAGACCATTCCGCCGCTGGAGACGCGCCGCTCGGAGAAGCGCGTTCGCGTCTCGACGAGGTCGAGGGATGTGACGCGGTAGAGGTGATCGACGACGGCCAGTCCCAATCCGACGATGCGTCTCGCCATCGCGTCTCCTCCACAGCCGAACCGAGAGATACGCGACGCAAGCGGGATCCGCTACGCTGGGATTCCTCCCCCGCCTGATCGCCCGAGTGGCTCGCAAGCCCGCCGGGATCGAACGGGACGCCAACCGGGAGACGTGCGATTGGCTGCCGTGCTGCTCATCTCGCTGGGATTCCTCCTCGCGGGAATCGTCGCGGCCCTGGTGTTGTTGGTGCGATCCGGCGAGCTGCGGGCGGCAGTGCTCGCCCTCTGCCTGGGTCTCCTGGCGGTGCGCCAGGGGATTGCCGCCTGGCAGGACGGCGACGAGCGCCTCGGCTGGGACGCGGGGAGCGTCGCCGAGCTGGCCCTGCTCTTCGCCAGCGCCGCGGCCTGCGCCGCGGTGCTCGGACTGTGGCGCAGTCTGGCGGAACGCGACCGCGCCGAATCTCACCACTGGGACAGCATGGAGGCGGTGCGCCTGCTCTCCGAGCTGGCGGTGCGATGGGATCTGGGTCTCGAAGCGAAGTTCGAGCAGCTGCTACAGATCGGCTGTGCGCGGTTCGACCTCGAGATCGGGCTCATCTCGCGAATCGAAGGCGAACGGTTCGAGGTGCTCGCCCTCTTCGCGCCGGAGGGTTTCCCCGTCGCGCGCGGCGACGTATTGGCAACGCCGGAACTCTGGTGCCACCGAACCCTGCGTTCCAACCGACCGCTCGGAATCGAGAACGTCGAGGAGGCAGCGCCCCTCGAAGACACGACCCGCGAGCCGTTCGGCTTCGCGACCTACCTCGGCGTGTGCGTGCGGGTCTACGGCGACGTGGTGGGCACGGTGGCGTTCGGGAGCCACACGGTGCGCCGCGAGCGATTCGCGGCGACCGAAAAGGACTTCGCGCACCTGATCGCCCAGTGGATCGGGACCGAGCTCGAGCGGCAGCTCGCCTCCGAGCGGCGAAAGCTCGAGTCCACGGCGCGTCCGGCGCGCTCGCTGCGCCGCGACGAGCGGACGTACGGGACGACGGACGTAAACATGGCCATCGCGCGCGCCGAGCGAAGTCTCCGCGCGCGGGTCGGCTCCGCGGCGGCGATCACCTACGACCTCGGCGACGGACTCGACGCGGTGGAGAACCTGCCCCTCCACGCCGGCGCAATCGTCGAGATCCTCGCACTCGCCGGTCTCGAGGCCATGCCGGACGGGGGTGAGATCCACATCCACACCGCGAACCTCCCGCAACGCGCCGCCGATGTCGCGTCCACGGACGACGGCGGAGCGCCTCCCGCCGGTGCGCGGCACGTCACGATCGCGGTCACCGCCTCCGGGGCGGCGATTCGCGACGACCTCGTCAGCGAGGCGTTCGAATCCTCTGCACGCCCAGCGATCGCGCCGGAGTTCGCAGATCTGCGAACTCCGTTGACCGTGGCCGAGTTGCGCCGCCTGCTGCGTCGCCGTGGAGGGGACATATCGCTCGCCATCGAGCCGGGACGATCCGCCGCATTCACGGTCTACCTGCCTTGCCCGGGCGGACACACGACGTCGGCCGGCGCGCAGGCGCCGCCGCCGGCCTGATTCACAGCCATCGCCCACCGTCGTCATCGGTCCGCGTCGCGTGACCGGGCTATCCTGACTCGATGCGGAAATCGATTCGGCTCGCGACGCGCTGCGCGCTGGCGTCGACCGGGCTCCTGCTGGGCTGCGCTGGTTCCTCGCCGGTGACACCGCCCGACGGAACGCACGCCTCCGGCGTCGTGTTCCACGATCGCAACGGAAACGGCGTGCAGGATCGGTTCGACTTCGGCATCGCGGGCGTCGGGGTGTCGAACGGCAGGGACGTCGTGCGCACCGATCGGCACGGACGCTACCGCCTACCCGTCTCCGACGACACGATCGTCTTCGTCATCAAACCCTCGGGCTTCGCGGTGCCGGTGGACGATCTCGGGATCCCGCGCTTCTACTACATCCACAAGCCGGCTGGATCGCCGGACGGTCTCTTCTTTCCCGGGGTCGAGCCCACCGGCCCACTCCCGGCTTCCATCGACTTTCCGCTGCGGCGGCGCGCGGAGTCGGATGCGTTCGACGTCCTGCTCTTCGCCGACAGCCAGCCCTACACGCAGGAGCAGCTCGACTGGCTCGCCCACGACGTGATCGAGGAGGTGATCGGAATCGACGCCGCCTTCGGCATCTCGCTCGGCGACCTCGTCGGCGACGACCTCGCGCTCTTCGAGCCCCTGAACCGGACCATGGGCCTCGTGGGGATTCCGTGGCACTTCGTGCTCGGAAACCACGACCTGAACTACCGCGCCCAGTCGGACGTCTACGCGGACGAGACCTTCGAGCGCGTCTACGGTCCCGCCACCTACGCCTTCGACTACGGTCCGGCCCACTTCATCGTGCTCGACGACGTCGTGTACGGCGGCGCCGACGCCACCGGCGAGTTCTCGATCCGCAACTACACCGGCGGCTTGACGCCCGACCAGCTCCGCTTCGTCGAGGGCTATCTGGCCGACGTGCCACGCGACGAGCTGGTGGTGTTGGCGATGCACATCCCCCTCGAGGGGAATTCCGATTCCCTGCGCGTGGCGCAGAACCGGGAGCTGCTCGCTGCGCTGTCCACGCACCCGCACACCTTCTCCATCGCGGGCCACACGCACACGCAACACCAGGAGTTCTTCGGGGCGGACGCGGGCTTCGAAGGCCCGGAGCCGCACCATCAGCTGGTCCAGGGAACGACGTCCGGCAGCTGGTGGCTGGGCGAGCGCGACGAGCTCGACATCCCCCACGCGACGATGCGCGATGGAACCCCCAACGGCTACGGCATCCTGCACGTGGACGGCAGCTCGTTCGCGGTCCGCTACAAGGCGGCCCGGCGCCCCGCGAACTACCAGATGCACATCTTCGCGCCGGAGGCCGTGGCCCGGGCGGACGCGCCCGAAGCCGAGGTCCTGGTCAACTTCTTCAGCGGCTCGGAGAGAAGCCGCGTCGAGATGCGGCTCGGACCGGCGGGCGCGTGGATTCCGATGGAGCAGGTAGAGCGGCCGGACCCCTACTTCATCCTGCTCAAGCGCCGCGACCTCGAAGCGAACCCGGGCACGCCGACGCTGCCGGTGGCCGACCCGTCGCGACACGTGTGGTCCGCGCTGCTCCCCCCCGACGCTCCGCTCGGGACCTTCGCCATCGAGGTCCGCGCCACGGACGACTACGGCACCACCTTCGTGGCCCACCGCGTGATTCGCATCGAGTAGCGAAGGCCTCGGTCCTGCGTGATGTGGGCGCGGCGCGGCCGCGATACCATGCGCGCTTCCCCGAACCGGAGAGACCGAATGTCCGATCGAATCGTCGTTTCCTTCGAGAACGGCGTCGCCGACGTGCGCATGAGCCGTCCCGACAAGCTGAACGCACTCGACGCCGCCATGTTCCAGGCGCTCGCGGAAACCGGGCAGTCCCTGGCGCAGGATCCGTCGCTGCGCTGCGTGGTGCTCTCCGGCGAAGGCCGGGGCTTCTGCGCCGGCCTCGACGTGATGAGCTTCGCGCGCCCGTCGGATTCGGACGCGCCGCGGATGAACCTGCTCGACCGCGCGCCGGGAAGCGTCGCCACCCACGCCCAATCGGCGGCCGACGTCTGGCGGACGTTGCCGGTTCCGGTGATCGCCGCCGTCCACGGCGTGTGCTTCGGCGGCGGCCTGCAAATCGCTCTCGCCGCAGACATCCGCCTGGTGACGCCGGACGCGCGGCTTTCGGTGATGGAGATCAAATGGGGGCTCGTGCCGGACATGACCGGGACCCAGACCCTGCGGCGGCTGGTCCGGCTCGACATCGCCAAGGAGCTCACGTTCTCGGGACGAATCGTGTCGGGAGCCGAGGCAGCGGAGATCGGACTGGCCACCCGCGTGTGCGACGATCCCATCGCCGAGGCGACGCAGATGGCCGCGGCGATCGCCGGCCGATCGCCAGACGCGATCCGCGCCGCCAAGCACCTGCTCGAGCAGTCGGGGCTCGTCGACCTCGAAACGGGACTGCGCCTGGAAGCCGAGCTCCAGGGCCAACTCCTCGGCAGTCCGAATCAGATCGAGTCGGTGAAGGCCAACGTCGAGAAGCGGGAGCCGCGCTACCGCGATCCGGAGTGAGCTCCCGACGCGGCGCCGGGATCCGTCGTCGGCTACTCGAGCTCGATCGTCCCGTTCACGTACACCGAGATGCGGCTGCTTCCGCCCTCGAGCGCCGGCGGAGCGACTGCCGCGGTCCGCATCCGCATGTCCATCTCCATGCGAACCGGCTGCGGCGGCTGGCCGCCGGAGGTGTTGATCGATGCGTCCACCAATTCGTAGCTTCGGGCGTCGAGGTTCTTGCGCACGATCTCCGCGCGCGCCTTGAACGCCGCGAGAGCCTCGGCGATGAGATCGTCCTCGACGCGGCGTCGCGCGTCCGGCGAGATCGAGAAGCCGATGTTCCGCAGCTGGAGATCGCCCTGGAGGTCGCCGATCAGGGCGGTGATGGCATCGATGTCCGCGGACTCGAGCACGAGGTCCTGGCTCGCGCGCCAGCGCCGCAGCTTGCCCTCTTCGTAGATCGGATGCGTCGAGTAGCCACCGCTCTCGACCTGCACGTCCGACTGCTTCCGCGCGATGCCGAGGGCGCGGGCCATGCGCGTGTTGACGCGGTTGGCGAGGCGCGCGGCGTCGGTGTCTTCGTCGGTGATGCCGATGAGGGCCTGGATCCAGTCGTTGGGAACCTCGCGCGACGCCTCCACCTGAAAGCTCACCCGATTCATGGGATTCGGGGGCGGATCGGCGCAGGCGGGCGCGGCGAAGGCCAGGAGGACGAGCCCCGTGAATGCGGTGCGCAGCCGTCGCGCGCTGGTTGCAAGCAGTCGTTGCATCGAATCTCTCCTTCCCTCTGGCGCCGGTCCGCGGGCGGACGAGCGCCGGTCGAGCGCAAGGATATCGTTCCGTGAGCCGAGGCGAAGCGTCCCCGGACACCTCCGCCGGCGTGCTCTACGCCCTGGGGGCCTACGGCATGTGGGGCGTCGCGCCCGCGTACTGGAAGGCCCTCGACGGGATCCCCGCGCCGGAGATCCTCGCGCACCGCGTGCTGTGGTCGATGCTCGTGGGCGTGCTGCTGGTGGTCGCGACCCGCGCGCAGCCCCAGATCCGCGCGGTGCTCCGCTCACGACGGCACGCCCTGCCGCTGCTGCTGTCCGCCGCGCTGATCGGGACGAACTGGCTCGTCTTCCTCTATGCGGTGGAGACCGACCGCGTTCTCGACACGAGCCTCGGCTACTACATCAATCCGCTCATCAACGTCGTTTTCGGAACCTGGCTCCTCGGCGAACGACTGCGGCCGGCGCAGATCGCGGCGGTGTTGCTCGCGGCGGTGGGAGTCGGGCAGATGGTGGTTGCGCTCGGCACCCTGCCGTGGATCGCGCTGGTGCTGGCAACCACCTTCGGTCTCTACGGCCTCGTGCGGAAGCTGGCGCCGGCCGCCCCGTTGGTGGGATTCTCACTCGAGACCGTCCTGCTCGCGCCGGTGGCGGCGGTCTTCCTGTACGGGCTCCACGCGGCGGGCGAATCCGCCGTGGCCGAGGCGAGCGTCCGTTCGCAGGTCTTCGTGGTCTGCTCGGGCTTCTTCACCGCCGCCCCGCTGCTGTGCTTCAACAGCGCCGCCAAGCGGCTGCGCCTCTCGACGCTGGGCCTGTTCCAGTTCATCGCGCCGAGCATGGCCTTCCTGCTGGCGGTGGCCGTGTACGACGAGCCGTTCACCCGCGTGCACGGCGTGACCTTCGCCTGCGTGTGGGGGGCCCTGGCGATCTACGTGATCGACTCCGCCCGCGCCGCCCGTGGCACCTGAGCGCCGACGCTGGACGCTCGACACCGCATCCCCGACACTCACGGGCTCCGACGGAGGCACGCATGATCCACCGCTCCAAGAGGCCGGCGCCCGACGCGGCGGAGATCCGCAGCGCCGGCGGCACGGCGCGGGCCTGACGGGCCGACGCCGTGGAACGCCGAGCCGTCATCTTCGATCTGGGCGGTGTGATCCTCGGATCGCCGCTGCACGCCATCGGCGAATACGAGCGCGACCATCGCATCGAGTCCGGCTTCATCAATCGGGTCGTCGTCGACACCGGGCGCACCGGCGCCTGGGCGCGCCTGGAGCGCGGTGAGCTCGCGATGGAGGCCTTCTTCACGGCCTTCGAGGACGACTGTGCGTCCGCCGGGCGCACGATCTCGGCCCGCGTCCTGATGGAGCGCATCGGCGCCGTCACGGAGCCGCGGCCGCAGATGCTCGAGGCCGTGCGGCGACTGCGGGCGCACGGGCTGCGCACCGCGGCGTTGACGAACAACTGGCCGGGAGACGAGACCCGCCAGCAGCCCCTCAAGGCGTTCTTCGACGCCTTCGTGGAATCGAGCGTGGTGGGTCTGCGCAAGCCGGACCCGGCGATCTACCACCACGTCTGCGCCGAGATCGACGTGACGCCGCCGGAGGCGATCTTCCTCGACGACATCGGCAGCAACCTCAAGACCGCGCGCGCATTGGGGATGGAGACGATCAAGGTCGACGACCCGGACGAGGCCCTGCGCGCGCTCGAGGCCGTGGTGGAGCTGGCGCTGCTGGACGAGCGCTGATGCCCCGCGGGGAAGGCGATTTCTCTATCCATCATGTTATTGAGATAAGCTGATTTTATACTACGCTTGGCCGCCGAAGCAGCCGATCCACGGCCTGGACCTCGGATCCGAATCATGACCGACCCCGATCTCCGAAAACAGCTCAGCGCGACCCTCGCCGAACGCATCCTGGTGATCGACGGGGCCATGGGCACCATGGTCCAGGCCGCCGGGCTCGCGGAGAAGGACTTCCGCGGCGAGCGCTTCGCCGACCATCCCCACGAGCTCCAGGGC
>Ga0055481_10000501_pt1 | contig 12978 bp, 10 predicted proteins | sample Muzzi_PWC_D2_FD_57936 | JGI IMG/M metagenome (GOLD analysis project Ga0055481, IMG submission 57936) | Wetland microbial communities from San Francisco Bay, California, USA, that impact long-term carbon sequestration - Muzzi_PWC_D2 | ecosystem: Environmental > Aquatic > Marine > Wetlands ... | reverse complement strand
CGATCCGGTTGAACAATTGCCGGACCCGATGCCGGACGGCCTCCGGGCGGCTCGGGTTGGTGAACGCGATCCGCTCCAGCACCTCGTCAATCTGCTGATAAAGCCCATCCAGCTCACCCTGTTGCGGCAGCTCCCGCGTCGCTTTCGCAACCGGCTGCTGCGGTTGCCTGGCCAGCTCGTAGAGGAACAGCAGCACCGCCTGGGCGAGGTTAAGCGAACCAAGCTCGCTGCTGGTGGTGACGGTGGCAGCCAGCGAGCAGAGCGCGACTTCCTCGCTGGTCAGCCCGACATCCTCGCGGCCGAAGACCAGGCCGATCCTGGGTTCCGGCGGCAGGGCGGCAATTTGCGCCGGCAGTTGGGTGCTGTCGAGCAGTTCGCCGCGAAAGCGCCCCTGGCGGCGGGTTGTAGCGATCGTCAGCTGCAGGTCGGCGAGCGCCTCCGGCAGGGTGGCGAAGAGCTGCGCGCTGCCGAGCAGATGGTTGGCGGCGACGGCAAATTTGCGCGCTTCGGGGTGCAGGTGGTGACAAGGATTGACAAGCCGCAGGTCGCTGAGACCGAAATTGGCCATCGCCCGGCAGACCATACCGATGTTGCCGGGCTGCTGCGGTTCGACCAGGATTACCGAAAGATTGGACATGAGAGTAAGCCTTTATGCGGGTTGAAGTCCAAGATAAACGAATGCCGACGGATTGACCAGCGCCCGGGTCAAGAAAATCTGTCTTTTAATCCCAGTTCGGGCCGTAAATTTGCATAGAGGTTTGTCAAGTGGTTCATATTCATCTCCACAGGAGGGTAACAATGCACGCAGCAACCCTGAGGCTTCCCCGGGAAAAAAATCTGTTTCTGATCTGTTTCATTTTTTCGCTGATTGTCTGGATTTTGCTGGTAGTTTCGCTGGTCGGGCTGGTTTACGGTCTGGCGATCGGATTTTTCCTGATGGCGGCGCATGCGATGATGCTGGCTTACATCAAGGGGCATGCCGTCAAGCTATCCACCCGGCAACTTCCCGAGCTTTATGACCGGTTCGGGGAAGCCTGTAGAACCCTCGGCATTGAACAGGTGCCCGATGTCTACGTGATGCAGGCAGGGGGAATGTTGAATGCCTTTGCCACCAAGTTCCTGGGCCGCAATTTCGTGGTGATCTATGCCGATCTGCTCGAAGCCTGCGACGAGAAAAGCCTGGAAATGGACATGATCATCGGCCACGAACTCGGACATCTAGCGCTCGGGCATCTGAAATGGCTGTTGTTCCTGGTCCCGGGGAAAATTCTCCCCTGGCTGGGTTCCGCCTACTCACGCGCCTGCGAGTACTCCAGCGACCGGTGCGGGCTCGAAGTGGCGGGGAATCTGAATGCCGCCAGCCGCGGCCTGGTGGTCCTGGCTTCGGGCGGCAAGTACGCCTCGCGGGTCGACCTCCGGGAGTTCGTCAGGCAGGCGGAGGAGAACAAGGGCTTCTGGGGTTCGGTCTTCGAGTTGAACGCCAGTCACCCGTTTTTGCCGAAACGGGTCGCGGCGCTGGTCAATTTCAAGAATCCCGGAGCGGTGAAGGTTCCCGGTCGCTCGCTGCTGGCCTACCCGGTCGCCCCGCTGTTCGGCGTGGTGGTGCCGGGCGGAGCCGCCGCCGGACCGCTGATCGCGGTTGCAATAATCGGCATGCTGGCGGCGATCGCCATCCCCCAGTTCGAGCAGTATCGGGCTCAGGCTGCGCAGTTGCAGGAGCAGAACGCAATAGCGGCCACCCTGCAGGATTTCTACACCGAATCGGCTGCCTTTCATGCCGCGCGGGGGAACTGGCCCTGCAGCGAGCAGGATCTGAACGCAACCAGCGTCTCCGCGGTGGCGGCCCGGGGGTGGGAGATCAGGATGAGTTGCCAGGACAACTTCCTGGCCCTGGTCTTTCCAGTCGATCAGGAAAAGCATTACCGGATCGTCTATTTCGACAGCGGCGAGGTCACTGAGGGGGTCCTCGAAGAATAACCTGCCGGCAGGACGCCCCTTCGTCGGTGGGGAAAACGGATACCACTACATTTGTTCGGGATTTCCCGTTATAATAGATAAAACGACGTTATTTCAAGTAAGGGAATCCCGACATGTCAGAAGCGACAATCCAGTATTTCAAACTTTTCTACCACTCCGCCCGGGCGGTTCTTTCGGCACCGTCGATGCAGTCGACCCTCGACGCCCTGGTGGAAAACTCGGTCAGGGCGCTCGGCGTCAGGGGCGGGACCCTGCGGCTGGTCAACGAGCAGAGCAACCGGCTGGAGCAGGTCGCTGCCTACGGCCTGAGCGAGGCCTATCTCAACAAGGGGACGCTGCATGCCGACCAGAGCGTGCCCGAGGTGCTGAGCGGCGAGACGGTGGTGATCACCGACGCCTTCGACGATCCGCGTATCGAGTATCGCGACGAGCTGCGCGCCGAGGGGATCAACACCATGCTGTCGGTGCCGGTCAGCGCGGCGGACAAGGTCATCGGCGTGCTGCGGCTGTACGCTGAGGAGCGGAGTGAATTTTCCCCTGAGACCCTGGAGTTCGTCGCCGCCCTGGCGGAGCTCGGCGGCCTGGCGATCGCCAACGAACGGCTCTACGAGGCGGAAGGGAGCAAGCTCACCGAGCTGTTCGATAAAATCGGCGTCGATCTGCCGCGTGGCAGCGCGTCCGGCGAACTCTCCCTGCAGGAGTTCCCCGACCAGCCGTGCACTTCGCAGCAGAGCCTGGAATATTTCCGGGTACTGCACGAGATGACCAGCGCCATTCTATCGGCGCTCGATCTAGACCGGGTGGCCAAACAGATCATCGAAGCGATTACCACCCTGATGGAGGTCAAGGCCGCGGCCCTGCGATTGATCAACGAGACGACCGGCGAGCTTGAACTGCTGGCGTCTCGCGGTCTGAGCCAGCGCTTTCTGACCAAGGGGCCGCCACATATCGACCGGAGCATCCGTGAAACCCTGGAAGGAAAGCCGGTGCTGATCACCGACACCACCAGCGATCAGCGTCTCGAATATCCGGCCGAAACGGTGGCCGAGGGGATCGCCTCGATTCTTTCGCTGCCGATCGTCGCCCGCCGGCGGGTGATCGGGGTGTTGCGAATTTATGCCGGACGCAAGCGGGCCTACAGCCAGGAGGATGTCACTTTCCTGTCGGCGCTGGCGGAAATCGCCGGTATCGCCATCATGGACGCCAAGCTGTATGAAGCGACCCGCAATGATATTTCGTTCTGGACGGCGACACTCGGCTATTTGCAGGATGAAAGCTGAAGGCCTATAATAATTTGAGCTGATTGAGGGTCGGCGCTGCCAGGTGCCGGCCCTTTGTTTCAAAAACGACGAGGAAACGAACATGAGCAAAAAGAATGACGACCTGTTTGGCGATGCGGAAGAACAACCGGAAACCGGCAGCGACAACGGTTTTGCCGCCCTGCTGGAAGAGAGCCTGACCACTACCGGCAGCCGCCTCGAACCGGGACAGAAGGTCACCGCCACGGTGCTGCAGATCGGCGCCGAGTGGGTGTTCCTCGATGTTGGCCAGAAGGGGGAAGGGGTGCTCGACATCCGCGAACTGCAGGATGCCGAGGGGAATCTTGCGGTCAAGACCGGCGATACCCTCGAGGCCTATTTCCTCTCCCGCGCCGGCGGCGAGCTGCGCTTCACCACCCGGATCGGTGGCGGCTCCTCCGGGACCGCCCAGCTGGAAGAGGCCTGGCGCAGCGGCATCCCGGTCGACGGCCGGTTGGAAAAAGAGGTCAAGGGGGGGTACGAAGTCAAGCTTCCCGGGGACGTCCGGGCCTTCTGCCCCTATTCGCAGCTTGGCGTGCGTCGCCAGGAAACGGCCGAGGATCTGATCGGCGGCAGCCGCTCCTTCAAAATCACCCAGTTCAGCGAACAGGGGCGCAACATCGTTGTCTCCCACCGGGAGATTCTCGAGGAGGAACGCCGCAAGCAGCGCGAGGCGTTGCGCCAGACCCTGGAACCAGGGCAGGTGGTCAGCGGCGTGGTCACCAATGTCCGGGATTTCGGCGCTTTCGTCGATATCGGCGGCATCGAGGGGCTGCTGCCGATCTCGGAAATCGGCTACAGCCGCATCGAGGATGTCCATGCCGTGCTGCAGGTCGGGCAGCAGCTCGAGGTGGCGCTGAAAAGCTGCGACTGGGAGGCGAACAGATTCTCCTTCAGCCTGCGCGACACCCTGGCCGACCCCTGGGGGAAGGTCGGGACCATCTACAAGGAAGGGATGACCTGCAGCGGAACCGTCTCGCGACTGGCCAATTTCGGCGCCTTCGTTACCCTCGAGGCTGGCATCGACGGCCTGGTGCATATTTCGAAGCTCGGCGCCGGCCGCCATCTGAAACATGCCCAGGAGGTGCTCAAGGTCGGAGAAAGCCTGGCGGTGCGGATCGACAAGATCGACCTCGAGCAGAAGCGGATTTCGCTGGTCCCAGCCGGTACGGAAGCCGCCGAACAAGTTCAGGAGACCTCTTACAGCGAACAACCTGCCGGAGGCGGGATGGGGACCTTTGCCGATCTGCTCAAGGCCGGACGGGGCAAGCAGAAGAAATCCTGAAGCGGTCGCCATGCAAAAATTCTTGAGCGAATACCTGAAACTGCTGGAAGGGGTCGACGCTTGGTTTGCCGACTGTGCGACGACGCTCGGGTCACCGCTGATCCAGTGCCGTGAAGGATGCAGCGCTTGCTGTCGCGGACTGTTCGACATCACCCTGCTTGATGCCCGCCTGCTGCACGATGGATTATCGCGATTGCCCCGGGCCGTTCAGGATCAGGTGCGCCAGCGCGCCGGGCAGCAGCTGCCCGAGTTGCAACAGCGTTGGCCCGGATTCGAGGCGCCGTTCTATCTCAACCAGTTCCCGGATGTCGAGTGGACCGCGATGCCGGAGGACGACATGACCCCTTGTCCGCTGCTCGGCGCCGACGGCCGCTGCCTGGTCTATGCCTGGCGGCCGATGACTTGTCGCCTTCACGGACTGCCGAATATCGATCTGTCAGGGGAGAGTTTTTCCGATGACTGGTGTACGCTCAACTTTGTTGGCAGCAACCCGCTGCCGATGCAAGAGCTGCGCTGGGGGTTTCGGGAGCGATTCACGGCCGAAATTGAACTCTTTCGCAAATTCTCAGCAAAATTGATCGGCGAGTCGGTTAATGAACTCGACACCTTCATCCCGACCGCCGTGCTGATCGATTTCGACCGCTTCGACTGGAGCAGCTGGTGGCTCCGGATCCGACGCCGCTGATCGCTGCAGTCGGTCCCGGTCAGTTAACCGAGGGCTCCAGGACCTTCAGCAGTTCGACTTCGAAGATGACTGTCTGGTCGGCCAGCGGGCCGTGTTCCCCGAAAGCGAGGTCGGCCGGTACGAACAACCTCCATTTCGCCCCTTCCCGCATCAACTGCAGGGCCTCTTTCCAGCTCGGGATGACCTGGCCGAGGGAGAGTTCGACCGGCTCGCCGTCCGGGGAACGGTCGAACTCCTGGCCGTCCAGACGCCTGCCGACGTAGTTGACCTGCACCCGATCATTCGCCAATGGACTTTTGCCATGCCCGGGGGTGAGGACCTGGTACTGTAGGCCGCTCGGCAGCGCGACGACTCCGTCACGTTCGGCGTTGGTCGCCATGAACTCCCGCCCTTCCCCTCGATAGGCCTCCCCGGCCTGGGCCTTCTGCTCCTGCTCCAGGGCGGCGACCCGTTTCTGCAGTTCAACGAGGGTCGCCCGCATGCGCTCGGGCGACATCAGGGGTTTCGTTTGCGCCAGGGCATCCTGAATTCCCCTGAGGAGCAGATCCGGAACGATCTCGACGAGCTGATTTTTGAAATCGCTCCCCACCTGGTAGCCGATGCTGTAACTGAGATGGTCCAAACCTTGCTCTGGAACCGATGGAGCTTTTGCGAGACAAGGACTGGTGAAGAGCAGCAGACAGGCAATCCAATAGATTAAGCTTTTCATGTTGTTCATCTTTTCCATGCGATGGGTCTCCACTGAACCGGGGCGGCTTTTAAGTTGACGGCTGTACCGAAAGCAGTTCGATTTCAAATATGAGAGTGCGGTCCGCCAGCGGCCCGCGCTCCCTGTAGGCCAGGTCGGCGGGGACGAAGATCTGCCACTTGCCACCCTCCCGCATGAGCTGCAAGGCCTCGGTCCAGCCGGCGATAACGCCATCCACCCGAAATTCAGCGGGTTGGTTCCGGCGGTAGGAACTGTCGAATTCGCTGCCGTCGAGAAGCGTCCCGCGGTAATTGACCTTGACGGTGTCATGCGGGCCAGGCGCTTTCCCGGTCCCTTTCCGGAGAACCTTATACTGCAGGCCGCTGGGCAGGACGACGACCCCCTCGTTTTGCGCATTCAAAGCCAGAAACTCCCGTCCTTCCCCGCGGTATTTCTCCTTGGCCTGCTGTTGCGCTAGCTTGCGATTTTCCAGCTCCTTGTTTCCAAGGTCTTTCTTCAAGGTCTGCAGGGTGGCGTTCATCTCCTCGGCAGGGAGTCGCGCCGCGGAGCCGTCCAACGCATCCTCGAGCCCTTGCCGGAAGGAGTCGTGGTCGATCTCCTTGCCGAGGCGCCTGAGGTCGCCGCCGATCTGGTAGCCGAGACTGTAGTTGATTTCGTCGTCGCTGCCGCTGATGCGGACGGTGTCGTCGGCTAGGGTGGGCCCGGTCTGCAGGAGGAGGCTCAGACAGAATACTGGTAGGGTCCTGAGGGTCATAGCGCTTCCCGTTCTAATGGTTGAGGTTCCGGTAACGGCGTTGCGGGGAGGGTGCCTTCCCAAGCTTAACAGCGAATGTCCCGAGTGCAAAAAGGCGCGCTTCCGGGATAAGAAGGCGGCCGACCCGCGGTCAGTCGGCAGCCAAAAAAAGGGCCGCCCGAAGGCGGCCCTGATTACATCGGCTTGGAGTTACTGCGCATTGAAGCTCAGGTTTTGACAGCCGTTGGCAGTCTGGCTCCCGACACAATAGGGAACCATCATCTCGTTGTCCTCGTGCTCGACGATGTGACAGTGCCAGACGTACAGGCCGGGGAGGTCGAAGGTGGCGGCAAGAGTGGTCACCTCGCCCGGATAGGCGATGACGGTGTCCTTCCAGCCGATTTCCCAGGGTTGCACGCCGGTGCCGGGGATGAGGCTCGGAGTTCCGGCGACCACACCACGGCGTCCGAGGACTTTGAACTTCACCAGGTGCAGGTGGATCGGATGGGCATCCGCGGTCCAGTTCCAGAGTTCCCAGGCCTCCGTGGCCCCCAGATTCGGGTTGGTCACGACCGGGTCGCTCCAGAGGGTCGGCGTCGCGCCGGTCCCGCCGGGGCCGGGCGCTCCAGCCGAGCCGTTATAGCCGAGGACCGCTTCCTTCGGGGCGAAGGGGACGCCGCCGGCGGCGAAGCAGGCGTTGGCCGGATCGAGCGGATCGAAGGGCTCGCTGCCGGTGGGCAGGTCGATGTAGGTAATTGTGCCGTTGGGGCTGACGCTGACGCAGACGCTGACCGATTCCTCTTCGATCAGAGCCAGGTCGCGGGTCTTGGACGTACCACCAACGATCGCGGGAAAGGTCGTCACGCTGTCGACGGGTGTCGGAGCCAGCATGTTGGGCGCCGTAGCGGCGTTCGGGTTGGGGGTCACGCCGTCCGCTAACACCGGGTCGGTCGGTGCCATGCCGTTGAGGACCGTGCTGACGATGAATTCCATGACCTGACCGGTGGTGCTCGGATCGGCCGCAATGTCGGGGAAACCGCCGAACGGCGCATCGGGAGCGGTGTTGATCATCCGGACCCGGGTACCGTTGGGCAGGCCCCTGAAATCAACCAGAACATCGGCTCGCTCGGCCAGGGCCAGCAGGAGCGCCTGGTCCTTGCTCGCCGCCGGGATCATCCCTTTCTTTTTGGTCGGGATGGGCTGACCCGAAACCAGCGGTGTGGCGAAGCCGGTCCGGATCATGACCACCTGCGGCATCAGGCTCTGCTCGGCACCGATCTGGTAGAAGGGCAACTCCATGGAGTTGATGATCTGGCCGCCCTTATTGGTCTGGAACAGGGCTAGGTTGAGGAAGCGGGAGTTGCAGCCGTTCAGCAGGCGGAAACGGTAGATGGCGGGAGCCACCTCGTGGACCGGCCAGGCGACACCGTTGACCACCATCACGTTGAAGAAGGCTTCCGGATTCCAGATCGGCGAGATGTCCGAGGGCCCCCTGGCATCGCCGGTCACGAACGGGATGTCGAGTCCGGCGCGAATGTTGCCGAGAACGCTCGGGTCGAGGCCGGTGCCGAGCCCTTCGAAGAAGGCCCGGTTGGCCGGATAGAACAGGCTCGCCTGGGTGATCGCCGGATCTCCGGCCGGGAGCGGGTTCCCGGCGGAGTCAGCCCAGTTGAAGGAGCGGTCCTGGATGACGATCGGGATCTCCCGGAAGGTCTCTCTGGCCCCGCCCGCGAGTCCCGGGAAGTTGGCGGGGATATTGGTCTTGACCAGGGAATCCTGCGGCGCCGGCGCCGGACCGGGGAGGATGTTGGTCGTCTCATCGAGGCCCGTCTCGCCGCCGCCGGTTTCGCGGATCAACCAGAAGCCCGCCGGACCGGCGTAAACGTTGTTGCGGGTGATGCCGAGGCCGTGGTCATGGTACCAGATGGTGGTCGAGGGCTGGGTATTGGGGTAGCTGTAGTTGGCGACTCCGGGGGTCACGTTGGTATTCGGCGCATAGCCGTACTGGTTGGCGATCCCCCCCTCGCAGATGTAGTAGATATGCCCGGTGGTCGGGTCGGTGGTCCCCGCCAGGGCGACGTCGTTGGTGCAGAGGAAGTTGCTGCCGGCCGGGTCGGGCAGCCACCAGGCCTCCGGATAGCCGTCGCTCTCGGGCCCGACGTGGGCGCCGTGCACATGGGTGACGAGCGGGACCGGCCCCATGTAGGGGGCCTGGCTGGTTCCGCGGCAGTCGGTCCGGTCAGGAGCCATCAGGCAGTCGGCCACCGGATTGGCCCAGTGCAGGGTCTGATCTATCGGCAGCATGTGCGGCAGATGGTTGGGGCCGGCCCCGAAGTTCTCCTTCAGGTCGTTGATCCAGTCGACGGTGGTGGTCACGCCTGAGGTGTTTTCGATGGTGTAGGCCGGGTAATTGAACTGGGAATTGAGCGCCGGTGCGACCCCCACGCCCCCCCCCAGAGCCGATGAATCGGGGAGCGGATCCACGTCGGGACCGTAGCTCCAGATGGTGGTCGCCGGGAAGGCGTCGGCCCTTCCGTTCAGCGTGTTCCAGATCCCGCCGGGGAGGATCTGCTGCTGGAACTGGCGCACTGCAATGTCATAGTCGGTGGTGGAGTTATCACCGGCAGCATCCTTCATCACTGGCGGAATGACTAGCGGCGTAACGTACTTCGGAATCGTCAGCGGATCGAGGGTCCCCCCCGGGACGGGGACGGACCAGGCCGGGCCGGCCGCGAGCAGGAACACGACAGTCAGGTAGAGGCCGGCGACCAGCATTCCCTTTATTTTGACAACAATAGCAGGTTTCATGGCAGGCTCCTTTGAGTTTGTATCCAGTCAGTGGGGTCCCGAAAAGATGCGGGATCGGGCAATAGGTGTCGCGAGGACTCACAGCCTAATGTGACTATATTGGTAGTCTAGACTGGGGTTTCCCGCAATGCGCAGATGGCGCAAAGACTGGTAGCCATTTGCTACTTCAAGAAGTCATGGGAGTGGATGCGGATAACCGGCGGTGTGGCTATTCTTGCCAGAGGTCCGGATCGAGCAGGCCGGTGCGGATGGCATACTTGACCATCTTGGCCGGGTTGTCGAGCCCGGTTTTGCGGACGATGGCGGCCCGGTGCTTGTCGACGGTCTTGGAGCTGATGCAGAGCAGGTCGGCAATCTGTTGTCCGCTGTTCCCCTCGATCAACAGGCGAAATACCTGTTGTTCGCGTTCCGACAGCGCTTCGTATCCGGGGACAACCGTCTTTTGCCGGTTATTTTTCAGGTACTTCCGGATAACTTCATTCTGCACCTGATCGCTGAGGTAGGTTCTGCCGCTGGTGGCGGCACGGATCGCTTCAAGCAGTTCCCGACTGGGAGCGCCCTTGATCACATAGGCATGGACGCCGGCCTTGAGGGCCTCGTGGATGAAGGCCTCCTTCTCATAGGAGGAGAGAATCACGACCTTGCTGTCAGGAGAGCAGTTTTTGAGCAGGGAGATGGCGTCGAGACCGTTCATGCGCGGCATGGCGATGTCCAGGACAATGACCTCGGGCTTTAGCCTGCGGGCCTTTTCCATGGCGTCGATGCCGTCAACCGCCTCTCCGACGACCTCCATGTCCGGCTGAGATGCGAGCAGCATTCTGAGCCCTTCGCGCATAATCCCGTGGTCGTCGGCAATCAAGAGTCTGGTGCGGCTCATTGGATACTCCGATTGTTGAGCGGAATCGACACTTCGATGGACGTGCCCAGACCCGGTACTGAGTCGACCAGGACACTCCCCTGGACCGCTGCCGCACGTTCGTGCATGCCGAGCAGGCCCAATCCCCAGCGCTGGTCCGGCTCCTGACGCCGCTTGCGGAGCGCATGGGGCAGAAAACCCCTTCCGTCATCGCGAATGCACAGTTTCAGCTCATTGCAGTTCTGCGCGAGGCTTATCTCCACCCGGTTGGCGCTCGCGTGTCTGAGGATATTGGTCAGGGCCTCCTGGCAAATCCGGTACAGGACCAGTTCGCCTTCGTCTGAGGGGCGCACCATCGACGGATCGGAATGGAAGTGAAAGTCGATCCCGGGGGCCTGCTGCGACACCTGGGCAATCAACCATTCGAGGGCCGAGACCAGGCCCAAGTTGTCAAGCATGACCGGCCGCAACTTGTCGCAGATGACGCGAAGGTTCTCCCGGAGTCGGGCCGTCAGGTCGAGCAATCGAATGCACTGCGACTGATAGCCCTGCTCGTCCCGGTAGCCGTGCTCTTTGAGCATCTCGACGCCGAACTGGAAGGCCGTCAGGGTCTGGTTGAAATCATCGTGCAGGTCCTGGGCGAGGAGTTTCTTCTCAACCTCGGAGGTCTGCATCAACTGGCGTGAGAGATGGCGAACGCTCTCTTTGCCCTGGCGGAGCCGCTCCTCTCCCAGCTTGCGCACACTGATGTCGGTAAATGTCCCGACCGCTCGCCTGGGCCGGTTCTCCGGCCCTTTTTCAACAACCCGGCCGCGGGCCAGAACCCAGATCCAATGGCTGCTCCTGGTTCTGAGTCGGAGCTCGGATTCCCAACTCTCGGTCACTCCGGCGAGATGCTGATGCAGTGATTCAGCCACCGCGTCACGGTCGTCGGGATGGGCCAGTTGTTCCCATGATTCGAGCGCTGGCCTAAGCTCTTTTGTGGGGTAGCCAAGGATTTCAAGGCCGCGCGGGCTGAAGAAGATGCGGTTGCGTTCGATGTTCCAGTCCCACAGACCATCGTTGACGGCAGTGAGAGCCAGATCGAGCCGTTCCTCATTTTGCAGCAGCTGCTCAAGGACGGTTTGTCGCGCCAGGTAGTGATGTCGGAGCGGGCGGTAGTGAAAAAGGTAGAAGGTCGGCGAAAGCAGGACCAGCAGCAGACCGGCGTCAACGACGGCTTCGATGGGGTCAGATAGCAGCGGCAGCTCGTCGATGAGGAACATGACACTGATTTCGGCGGAAAAAATCGACAGCACCATCAGCGATATGACCCTGACGGGCGAGAGCCAGTGCATCGGTTGCCCGATTGAATCCCGGCGTCTCCGACGCTGTGTCTCGGGAGACGCCAAGGGTTCTTCCGTGGAATTGCGGCAGGATTTCAAGAAGCACCTCCCCCAATGTGCATTTCATCTTGGGCAAAAAATGAATTATACCAGCTTGTTGCGAATTGTGCTTGGAGTTGGGACATTTCAAGATCAACGACACCCCCCACGTTCCGTTCGGGTTAACCTGTCTGGACGGAGTTATTTTGGCTCCTGCTTGGAATTGCGGCAAGATGGTCTTGGTGGATCAGCGGCTTGCGGGTGCGCAGAGGTCATTGCTTCCTGGACCGGCGATCAGCAGAACTGCAATAAAATGACCGCGAGTCGACCGGGCAATCACAGTGTCGCCCAGCCTGGCGGGACGCTGGCGCGTCCCTGCCGCGGATGACAGCGAGGATTGAGATGAGGATTGCCTCAGAGAGAACCCGCGTATAATATTGCGATGACGCTTGATGGTTCACGTGTCGATAACAATAACCTCGTTAATGTAGTTTGATGAGGAGGGGAGGATGCATGTCGCTTTCCAATGAAGAGCCCCTGATCCCGCGGTTGCTCGCCAGCAACGCCCTGCGGGCCAACCTGAGCAAGCACATGACGCTCAATCAGATGGCCGATTCCAAGGCGGCGATGATTCTGACCGCGGCCTCGCTGGTCACCACGATCGCCCTGACCCAGTTTCAGACCTTGCCGCTGCTGACCTTGCTGGTCCTGATCGGTTCCGGAATTCTGGCGGTGATCTTCTCGATCCTCGCCATCCTGCCGCCGCTGCATGCCACCGGGAAGATCAACTATTTCTATTTCCGGTCATTTTCCGAGCTGGAGGAAGAGGAGTACATCGCCGGTTTCAAGGCCTTGATCGCGGACAAGCAGAAGCTCTACGACGCCTACCTGCACGAACTCTATTACCTCGGCAGGCATCGCCTGACCCGTAAATACCGGCTGGTGCGCAACGGACTCTGGACCCTGCTGATCGGCCTGGTCGGCGGAGCCTTGACTGCACTGGCCAGTCACCTGTTGCGGTGAACTGAGCCCGGAGGAGCGGGGGAACGTGATCGGGGTGCTGCCGGTTGCAGTTTTCCCCGTGTTCTTGCACCGAATCCCGGGATGACCAGTGATCAGCATCAGAACACTGGCATCGGCAGTCTGCCCCAGCGGTTCTCGCCCGAAACCCGGTAGATATTGAGCAGTTCGTGGGTCTCGAAATCGACATCGACCACCAGGGCCGGAACCCGGCGGACCCCGGCGGCAAAGGCCCGGGCGGCC
>Ga0055481_10000500_pt1 | contig 12980 bp, 6 predicted proteins | sample Muzzi_PWC_D2_FD_57936 | JGI IMG/M metagenome (GOLD analysis project Ga0055481, IMG submission 57936) | Wetland microbial communities from San Francisco Bay, California, USA, that impact long-term carbon sequestration - Muzzi_PWC_D2 | ecosystem: Environmental > Aquatic > Marine > Wetlands ... | reverse complement strand
GCGTGCTCTATTCGTTTGACGGCGCGGGCGAGCGCATGTTCCGCGGGCGGGCATCGTACGGTTCCTTATGGAGCCTTGCGGCGCTGACGTATTACCTTCGTCAGCTCCCGAGCGAAGTAAGCTGGCCTGTTCTGATTGCATCCATGGTCGGTGTATTCACCATCCGCCGCGCACGGTCGGCGCATGGCGTTTTTCTGGCGGCGTGGCTGTTTGTTTGCTACGTGATGCTATGTGCGGCCGAATTGAAATACGCACGGTTCTTCTTTGTCGGGTTGTTTCCGTTCGCCGTGTGGGCAGCACTGGCCGTCGGTCGTGCCCTGGCGTGGCAACGGATGCAGCCGGCTCGAAACGTGCTCCTCGCCATGGCTTGCCTGGTGGTCACGGTGTCCGCGTTTCGGCAGCGGGTGGAATATCATCCGGATTACGGTGTGATCATCTTGGCGCATCGGGAGAAGGTCGCCAATCAACCAGTTCTCTTCGGAGGCGTACGCGATAATCACTTTGTCTTTGCCGTACGACAGCATTTGCCGTGGCGCAAGGTGGTGGCCGTCCGCAGCAGCAAGTTGCTGTATACGTGTAACACATATCCCACGATCGACTTCGAGTCGCGTGTCGAATCGACGGCGGAGCTTCGTGACACCATGAACAAGTATGCCTTTCCGCTCGTGATCACGGAGCGCGGAAACCGCCTCGGCATTCCGCAGGAGGCGGCACTGCAGGCTTATCTGCGGGACAGCGGTGACTACCGGCTTCTGGCCACATACGACATGCGCGTGGACGAAACAAAATCCCACCGCAATACGACCGTGGATGTCTACGAACGGATCAGTCCGTTACGACGCGTTGCGAAGCACCTGGACATTCCGATACCACGATCCAACCGCACCGTCCGCGTCTCATTGGCCAACGATTCGTGACCAGCCGAAGAAGAGAGAAGGGTCGGCGCCGTTCTGCGCCAATGTGCTCTCCGCCATCACCTGAGATGTTGGTAGCGATGGTAATATCGGGCGTTGGCATCTCCGAACGCTGTGGCAAACGGCTTGGTTCCCATAACCATATTCATCGAGCTTCGGCAACGGCCGATATCTGCTCAGAGCCAATCCCAAGACTTGATTGCGGGGTGGCACGGTCTGGCGAAGCCAGGCCGTGAAGGACGCAAAAACCATGGCCTGCCCTTGCGGGTCAGACCATGCCACCCTTGGAACCGACGGTCTTGAGATAGGTTCTTGGTTCATGATGTCGAGCACCCTGAGGCCGCCGATGAGGTGACGCCAAGCGCATGCTGTTCAACTCCATCCCATTCCTGATCTTCCTGCCGATCGTGTGGGCTTGCTACCACGCGCTGGGGAGCGTGCGCGGTCGGACGTACTTGCTGTTGGCGGCCAGCTACGTCTTTTACATGTGGTGGCGCGTGGACCTTGCGGTGCTGCTGGTCCTGTCCACGCTGACCGACTACCTGAGCGCCCTTGCGATGGAACGCTGGCCGACGAAACGCGGGAAGCGCATCGCCCTCGGTGCCAGTCTATTTGTCAACCTCTCGCTGTTGGGCACGTTCAAGTACTGGAACTTCCTGGCCGAGCAGGTTACGTGGCTCGGGCAAATGTTCGTGCCGAGTTTCGAATCGCCGATGCTCGACCTTGTGCTGCCGATGGGCATTTCGTTCTACACCTTTCAAACCATCAGCTACACACTCGAGGTGTTCTACGGACGTATGACCCCCGAGCGGAGCCTGACACGATTCGCACTATACGTGTCGTTTTTTCCACAACTCGTGGCCGGTCCCATCGAGCGGCCGCAGCGACTCCTGCCGCAGCTACGCCGATGCGGCGAGGCGGACGCCTCTATGCTGGTGTCCGGCTTTCGTTTGATGCTCTGGGGGATGTTCAAGAAAGTGGTCGTGGCGGATCGACTGGCCGTCTACGTCGACCTGGTCTACGGCAATCCGGCGGGCTATGGCGGCGCCCAGCTCAGTATGGCCACCGTGTTCTTCGCCATGCAGATCTACTGCGACTTCTCCGGCTATAGCGACATCGCAATCGGTTGTGCCCGCACGCTGGGTATCGATTTGATGAAGAACTTCCGCCGGCCCTACCTGGCCTGGTGCCCGACGGAGTTCTGGCGGCGATGGCACATCTCGCTGTCGACCTGGTTTCGCGACTACGTGTACGTGCCGCTGGGCGGCTCGCGGCGGGGCAAGACGCGCAACATGATCAATCTCGGCGCGGTCTTTCTGGTCAGCGGTTTGTGGCACGGTGCCAATTGGACTTTCGCCGTGTGGGGTGCGATTCATGGTGCCATCGTGCTGGCGGAACGAGGACTTCGCCATGTTTTCAAGTACGAGCAAAACAATCCGCCGCTCGGTTGGGGTTCGCGAATCCTGGCGACCGTAGTCACCCTATTCTTCGTGACCATAGCATGGGCGTTCTTCCGAGCGGACTCGGTACAGGCCGGATTGTACATCGTGTCACATCTACTCGTGGATTTTTCGCTCTCGGGGATTTCCTGTGCGTTGGGCGCAGAATACATGGCCCTCTCCATCATACTGGCGTTGGCGGTATTCGGGTTCGATTGTTGGGACGAATGGAGCACGCGGCTCAGCAAGACATCCGTATGGGACGTGATGCCGCGCGCCGTGCGATGGGCCGGCTACTGGTCGGTAGCCACGTGTATGCTGCTGTTCGGTGAACTGAGCGGCGCCAAGCAGTTCATCTATTTCCAGTTTTGAGAGCACCCGTATCGGCAAGAGCGCCATGTCAAACACAGTTATACAAGACGAGGTCAGAAACCCGCGCAGTCGGGCCGAGATGCCGCGACGTGACGTCTTGATAAATGTGGCCGGCGCCCCAACGTCAGGTGAACGGACTCACGCTGACCCGCCGTTTGCAACCGGGGTAGCCGCCCTGGTGTCGCTGTGGGCGCGACTGGTGCTTTTCGGGGGCGGTATACTCGTCGTGCTGGCGTCCATAGAGGGTGGGCTCTCGTGGTGGGTCGCCCAGGAACCGGTGGCGCCGACGTTCGACGCCAGACAGGCAGCGCCCTACGTCGAGTTCTATTCCGAACCGAACTTCCACGGTGGCGGCGTGCTGACCAACGAAGCGGGCTTCCGCTACGAGTCGTTGCCGCTAAAGAAACCGGCGGGTGAAACGCGGGTCTTCTTTCTCAGCAGCAGCGTCGGATTCCGCGGCGAAACGAACGACACAACCATCGCCGGATGGATGGAACGGCTGATAAAAGAGGGGCCGGCGCATACCGGCCGTACGATTCGTGTTATTAACGCCAGTAGCACGTCATTCAATTCGACACAGTCGCTTGTGTTGTTGGTGACGCGGGTTCTGGCGTACGAGCCCGATATTGTGGTGGTGTTCCACGGTCCGGAATCGCTCCTCTATCCGAGCGTGTACGAAAGCCGGCCGGGATACCCCTTCAATTTTCGCGTGCGAGAACGCGGGCAGCAGCGCGGCGGTCCGGCGTCCGGCGACACCGGCCCGGTACTGGCAGCCTTACGCTCGCTACGATTGACGCAGGTGTTTCATCCCGATCTGGGACGAAACGCGCAGCAGGCGGCATTCGCCAAGCACAATCTCGTGCGGACCTTTGCGGAGGTTGAGCAATACGACCCGTACATCGACGTCGTTTGCGAGGATGTCGAGAAGATCGTGCGGATCGCGCTTTCCTTCGGGTGCCGCACGGTTGTGGCCGTCCCGCCGTGGCGGAGCCCCTCGTTGCTGAACGGTGCGGTGGAGCGGTTGGCGGATCGCGTGGCGGTAACGATCGACAGATACGGGCGAGGCGCGGTCCGCTATGTCGACACGTTGCCACTGGCGAATGACCTGACGGTGGGGCACTACTGGCAGGCAGACGGCGTGCACTGGGCCGATGACGGAAATCGGCTGGTCGCGAAGCGCCTGGTTGAAGTACTCTTGTCGACGGATTGGCTTTCCTCCTCGCCATCGGGCACGAACGCGCAGACGCTGTCCATAAGGAACTCGTTCGAAGATCGGAAGTGACATGAATATGACAACTTCGATCATACGACCGCAAGGCAGATGGGGGGCCATCGCCGTGGCGTTGTCCTCTTTTTTCGTTCTCGTCGCGGGGTTCTGCGGCTATTTCTACGCGTGCGACAACGCCTGGCTCTCCTCGGTGTCACGCGACCTGACGAAAGATGCGAAAACCGACGACGAGCGGGTCCTCTCCCTTCTGGATTGGGTTCACAACGGCCTGGGAACCCACAAGAACAACAAGCACTTTCTTTTTGCGCAGTTCGGACCTACCCCTGTACAGATCATGCGCGAGGGTGGTGATTGCGCGGACAAGTCGCGACTGTTGTGTGCGATGCTTCGGGAGATCGACATCGCCGCCACGCCGGTCATGTGCTTTGATCCTCAGTCAGGGAAACCGACGCACACGATTGTCGAGGCACGGATCGCGGACGGCGAATACATGGTGGTGGATCCCGCCTATGGTCTGTTCTTTCCCCGAAATGGGAAAGCAGGTTACCACGACTTGCTCGACCTGCGCCGTGACCCATCTATCGTCGAGCGACGTGTTGATGCCATCAGCCGCCAAAGCCCCAAGATGCGCGAGGAAGACCGATACTATCTTCGCGCGTATTCGGGCTACCAGGGCGTCAGTACCTTCAACTGGAACAAGGGGACGATGTCCGGTGTCCTGCATGACTTCCTCGAGCGGCGTTTGGGTGACGATGTATACCGACTGCCACGTCCTGCGACACTCGAACGCCCCAAGGTCCTTGTGGCGTGGAGTTGCCTGCTGGCCGCCATCCTTGTGCAGGTTGTGGCGGTACTCGTGCGGGGATTGATCCGTCGAAGGGTCCACCCTGGCGTCCGTGGGGCGAATTCGCGTGTCTCCACACCGAAGGCATACTCTGCACATCCCTTACCGGCGTCGTTTTCCTGACGGATGGCGAATTCGCAATCGCCGCACGTGCCGCGGACGATCGCTCCGCCGCACGGTCCTAAAACAAGTGTCCTTCTCCGACCGCCGATAATCCCATGCAAGCGCTGCGTGTGCGTCGTGGAAGATGGCGCGCGCCGCGAACTGTGCGCCCGCGTTCTGGTCATGACAGATTCGCGGTCGCCGTACTGGGAACCGTTATGTGGCCATTTCGCACCGTTCTGTACTTCATCCTCTTCTGGGTCGGCTGTTTCGCCGCGCTGGTCAACCCGATCTGGGGTGTGGTCAACTACATGATGGCGTACCAGATGAATCCACCGATCACCTGGTGGGGGACGCCGTTGGTCAACATCGGCATGCGTTTTTCGATGCTGGCCGTGGCGTTTACCGCTTTGGGTCTTCTCACCGGCAGGCGGCGTGTGCCGGTGACCAAGCCGGGGCTGGCGCTGTGGGAATGGGGTATCATCGCACTGATCCTGATCGCGATACTCAACGTCGCCATCGGCGTGGGGTACGGTACGACCGCCCGCTACGCGTTTGAAAAGTTCTGGAAACTGCAGGTGTTCGTGCTGATTCTCGCGCGGCTGGCCACCACGCGCCGTAACCTCATGATCGTCTTCGGGGCACTCGTGGCGGGAAGTTTCTACCTTGGCTATGACGCCTATACGGCACCTTATCGTTCCTTTCTCCAGGGTCGATTGGAGGCCTTCGGTGGACCGGACATTTCGACTTCATCCGGTGCCGGCGCGCATTTGACGGCTATGCTCCCGATCATCGGGATCGCCTTTCTCACGGCCAAGAAGTGGGTCTGGCGGATTCCGATCGCGATGTCCGGTGCCCTGACGGTCAACGCCGTCGTGCTTTGCCGCACGCGCTCGGCCTTCATCGGCTTGCTGGCCGGATTGGTCGTCGCCGTTTTCATGGCCCCGCGGGCCAAACGGTTTCGCATTCACTGCATGCTAGGGCTAGGTTTGCTTTGCGCCATGTCCCTGACCGACAAGCACTATTGGGACAGAATGTCGACACTTGCGCAAGGTGAGGTCCTGGAAAAAGACGGCGCCGCCATGGCGCGGGTCGACATTTTCCACGCGGCCACGCAGATGCTCTCGGAGCATCCCACGGGCGTCGGATTGGGCAACTTTACGCAGATGATCGGACACTACAACGAAACGCTGCGCTACCGCTCGTCACACAACACGCTGATTATGGCGTTCTGCGAATTGGGCATTCTCGGTGGCATCATTTTCCTCCTGATCTGCGCCGAGGCGGTGCGTCTGTTGATACGCTGCTCAAAGCTCGCCAACCTGACGGATGATCCCGTACAGATCAAGATCATCGCGTACGGCCTCCTCGTGTCGCTTGTATCCTATTTCGTGGCCGGGCTCGGCACCGAGCGTTTCTCGTGCGAGTCTTTCTGGTGGATTCTCGCTTTTCCACTCTGCTTGCACAGGCTTCTCGAACGAGAGATCGCGGTCCGAAGCGCGGCAGCCGAACCCATACCCGAGCTCGCAGTCGAGCCGGTACCCGCATGGATGAGAGGGGTGACCCTTGGGGCCTGATTCGCGGCCGAGCGTGCTTCATCTGATTCACTCCCTCGAGGGCGGGGGTACGGAGCGCACGCTCGTGACGTTGCTGGATCGGCTGGATACTAGCCAACTGCGGCACCGGGTCGTGACATTGCGCAGCGCGGGCTCGCCCGCCGCGATGTTGCCAGATCATGTCGCGTGCCTTGCGTTACACGTACGGGCGCGGTCTCGTACCATTGGGTGGCGCATCGCCCGGGAAGCGAGACGAACAAGGGCGGCATGCATTCATGCGCGCAACACCGGCGCCTGGCACGATGCCATCACGGCGGCCTGGGCCTGCCCCGGATTGCGCCCGATCCTCGGCTTTCACGGTTTCGACAACGGCACCGACTTTACGCGAAGGCAACGATGGCTAGCGCGGCTGGGCTGGTGTGCCGGTGGACGGTTCGCAAGCGTATCCGTAGCCGGACGTGCACAGTTGGTTCGCCAATGCGGAATCCCATCGGCACTCATCGAGGTGCTGCCCAACGGTGTCGATACTTCGCGCTTCCTACCTTCCACCACGGCGCTTCGGCGGGAGATGCGCCATGACTTGGGCATTGCACAAGATTCATTCGTCGTCGGTACCGTAGGCTCGATAACGCCGATCAAACGACTCGACCTGCTGGTGGACGCCGCGTCGACATCGGTGAACGCCGTTCCTGATTTGACTCTGGTGATCGTTGGCGATGGACCGAGTAAGGAGGCCGTTCGCCTTCAAGTGCAGAATCGGGGTCTGGCGAATCACGTATGCCTGCCGAGTGGTCGCGATGACATCTGGCGTATGCTGGGGGCGATGGATGTGTTCGTCAACTGCAGCGACACGGAGGGCATGAGCAACGCGTTGTTGGAAGCTCTGGCCTGCGGTTTGACCTCAATCGTGACCGATGTGGGCGACAACAGCCGGCTGGTTCGGGACGGCATTGAAGGTATCGTCATTCCGCCGTCTTCAACTGATGACCTGGTGCGTGCGATTGTCAGCCTGGCGCACGACGCCGGACGGCGGCGTGCCATGGCCTGCGCCGCGAGAGATCGTGCCGCGTCGTACTCACTCCCGATGATGGTGGAGCGCTACGATCGCTTTTATCGCGATCTGGTCTTTGGCGCCGCCGGACCCCCGCGATATTTAGCTCGAGGCAAGCCGGCGTCGCTTCTTCTTACGGCCGCCACAGGCAGGACGTCCCTTGGCCGACCGGTTCCCGCGGAAGAAAAGCCTCGTTCCACACACAGGGTCCGGTAATACAGCTTCCCCGCCGTTCTCGGTGCCGTACGTTATTCGACTTACACGGGAACGCCGTGTCTTAAGGCCTGATAACAATCGTCCGAAAAGTTATTACAGGCTGTCCGCCCGGTCCGGGACCATCGTCCGTCTGCATATGGGCGGTGTACTGAGGTTTGCGCGGGTGTGCCTGGAGAAGGGACGATCGGCACCGATCGCGTGTATCGGTTGCTTGCCGGACAGGCCCTTGGCACCTTGACCTGGGAACTCTCGTGACAAGAACGAATCCATATCCGGGCGCGGCACGAGTTTCGTCGTTGGGCGGCACCACCCGTGCGGAACATGCATCGGACGACGAGCGGCCCTTTTCCGAGATCCGCAAGAATCTCCAGGATGTCCTGCGTATGGTGTCGTTGCACCGCTGGGCTTTTTTCATTCCCATGTGCATCGTCATGAGCGGCGCCTTTCTGCTTAGTCTCTATTACCCGCGCACGTACTCTGCGACGACCAGTTTCGAGCAGCAGAACGACCCGATCCTCGCGGACCTGCCGATGTCGCAGGGGGCGGCCACCTTTAAGTTGTTCCGCACGACCATCGCGCAGGATCTCACGTCCATCGCGTGCATGTCGGAAGTCGTGGACAAGCTCAATCTGGCGAACGACCTCGAACGCGGACCGGACGGCGCGCTCACCAAGAAAGGCGAACGGCAAAAGGCGTCACTTGCGGCTTCGCTGGCTTCGCGTATCAGCATCAGCACGCAAACACCCAACGATCATGTGGACAAGATCAAGATCACCTACACGGGACCCGATCCGCATATCGGTAACAAGCTGCTGGACGAATTGAAAGCCACCTACATCCACCGCACGATGTCCTGGATTCAAAAACAGCTGGAAGGCCTCCGCGATTACTACGAGATTGAAACCGACACCACTTTGGTAGCACTGCGCGACGCCGAGCGAGACCAGACGCGGCTGCGGCTCGAGCATCCCTATATCAATCCGCAGAACCCGGAGTCGATCACCACCAGGCTTTCACAACTCGAAATGTCGCGCGAGGAATGGAAGAGGCGGCGCCGCGAGTATACGGCCAATCTCGATGCACAACGCCAGGTCCTCGCTTCGATCGAGGCGCAACTAGAAGCCCATATGAATCAATCCGGCGCGGGAGACTTCGCCGAACACGCGCCGTACGTCAGCGCGGACACCCGCCGAATCAATCAGAAAATCGAGGACATTGAATCGGAGATGAACCGCCTGCGCGCGACGCGCGGCATGACCGACGCCCATCCCGACATGCAAGCGCAAATGGCGAAACGCCAGGCATTACGCTCCGAGTTGGAGATTCAGCGGAGCCGCGACCTGGATGCCGTGGAACGCGGACTCGTCGATGCCACGACGATCAACGCGTTGGCGCTGGCGACCGGCACGGCTTCCCCGCTACAAAGCGACCGCGCCCGCGTGCTCGTGCAACTGTCCGCCGAAGAAGCCAAGATCAAGGAATGCGAGATCAACATCGAATCGACGCAGAAGATGATCGATAGGCTGGAAACAGCCAAGGGAACGATATTCGAACTTCAGGAAGAACACGCCAACGTGTCGGCGGAGGTCACCAAGGCACGGCGCAATCATGCCAATATGGCCGGCATTCTCGCCAAGATCGAGCCAGCGCTACGTGTCAACCAGCAGGACAAGCTGTTGCACTGGGCGCCCGGGCCGCCGGCTTCGGGTGCGGCCACTCCGATTAATCCCAAGTCGCGCACTGTCATTCTGTTGGCGCTCATCGCCGGAGCCGCGGTTGGTGTCATCTTCGTGGTACTCGCGGAGATCCTGGACCACGTCTATCGAAATTCGTCTCAGGTGGCGCGGTCGCTGGGACTGCCGCTGCTCGAGGCCATCGACGAGATCGTGACAGCCAAGGACCGCCGGCGCCTATTGATCCACCGAACGGTGGCCACGCCGATGATTCTCCTGCTTTGCTTGGGGGCGGTAGGCCTTACGGGATCCATGGCGTATCTGAGTATCGAGCGGCCCGCCACGTATGAGCGCATACAACGCATCCCAAGATCGGCGATTGATCTGATCGCGGATAAGGCCGGCGCCGAGGTGATTCGCCTGGCGGACGCATCCGACAATTCATAATCGACCGGATGGTCGGCTCGATTTGGTTTTGGCAATTGGATTGGCGTCGGGGCATGTGCGCTGTTTCGTCAAAAGGGCTTCGTCTTTCACGCCTCGGCGGACAGGCCGCGTCCGTTTGGCCTGAATCTTGGAGCCCTGGCAGAGCGAGGTCGTCCTCCAGAGCGCCGGCTCATCGCCACGGAGACTCGCCTTCACAACCCAGCTATCAGTACTGATACCGCAGCGCTGCCGCCACATCAGACTTCAAAACTCGGTTTTGCTTTGCGTTCTGCACGATGATGTGGTAATCTTCCGGCGGTGGCCAAGTCGGCCACCGACAATCTGACTTGCAATCGCCAGGGAGAGGCGATCTACTAGGGCACAAGGAGGTACCCGAAACCGCATGTTCCTTAAAGGTGCCGTACTCTTCGGGTTCAAGAGCTTTTGCGACCGGGTCGAGTTCGACTTCGGCCCGGGTGTGACGTGCGTGGTGGGCCCCAACGGATGCGGCAAGAGCAATCTTGTCGATGCGTTTAAGTGGGTCTTGGGCGAGCAATCCGCTCGGTCACTTCGTGGCCGGCAGATGATCGACATGATCTTCGCCGGCTCGACCACCCGCAAAGCCAGCAGTGTGGCCCAGGTCGACCTGATATTCGACAACGCCGACCGGACCCTGTCGTGCGATTGCGAGCTGGTGACGGTGTCGCGAAAGCTCTACCGTTCAGGCGAGAGCGAGTACCTTCTCAACAAGCAGGTCTCCCGCCTGAAGGACATACGCGAACTCTTCATGGATACCGGTGTGGGCGTGGATGCCTACTCTGTGATCGAGCAGGGTCGGGTTGACGGTTTGCTCCAAAGCAGCCCGGTCGAACGGCGGATCATCTTCGAAGAGGCCGCCGGGATCAGCAAGTACAAGGCGCGCAAGAGAGAAGCCCAGCGCAAACTGGAGCGAACGGAGCAGAACCTTCTGCGCGTGGCCGATGTCGTCGAAGAGCTCGAAAAGAGGCTGCGCAGCGTCAAGCTCGCCGCCGGCAAGGCAAGGCGGTTCAAGGAGTACGAGGCGCGGTTGAACGAACTTCGTTCGACTTTCGCCATGGCCGAGTTCCACCGCTTCAGCCAGACGATCGAACGACTCACACGCGACATCCAGGAACAGAGCGATCAGATCACGGAGCTGCACACCTCGATCGACCGGGATGAGGCAGAGAATTCACAGTCCTCGATACGGCTCGATGAACTTGGCGAGGAGATTTCGGCGTCGGACAGTCAACTGGTCCAGTCGCAATCCGAGCTCGCCGCGCAGCAGGAGCGGATCGCCGCCGCCCGGGAGCGTGAGCGAGAGCAGCAGGCGTTGCTCGAAGATCTGGCCGAGCGCATCGGCACCGATGAGTCCAGGCTTGTCGCTTCACGAGTTGAACTCGACCGTGTACAGCAGGAAGCCCAGGCTCTTCAAGAGGAATCGCACACGGTCGATCGTCGCCTTGACGAGCTGTCTGAACAGGACAGGGTCCTCTCGCAGGATCTCACCGCCGCACAGGCGACACTCGAAGACGAAAAATCGGGCATTATCGATCTGCTCAGGAAGAGCGCATCGGTCCACAACGAGATCATCAGACTGAACACCCATCGCGAATCGCTTCTCGGGCAGAAGGGCCGGCTGTCCAAGCGGGACGAACAGATCCGTGACGAACTTTCCGTCCAACTGGAACAGCGCGCACATCTGGATCGGCGTCTGAAAGAAGTCGAGGAGTTGATTGCCTCGGAAACCCAGCGCTTGGGTGAAAAGAAGACGCAGGCGGCCAATGCGCAGCGCGTGCAGGCGGAATTGGAAGCTCAGTTGGCCGGCGCCAAGGAAGAGCGATCGGCCATTTATTCGCGTCGCGAGCTCCTGGAAGATCTCGACCGACGCAAGGAAGGCATCGGCGCCGGCGCACGTCGCATTTTGGACCACGGGTCCGCCGATGACGACGAAGCGGCGTGCAGTCCGGTGGCGGGTCTCGTGGCGGATATTTTCCAGGCGGATGTCACTCACGCACGAATCGTTGAAGCTGCCGTGGGCGAGTGGGAACAGTACCTCGTTGTCACGGATACCAACCGGTTCCGCCGGTTATGCCATGAGATTGGAGAGTTGCCGGGGCGCGCGACAGTATTCTGCCTTGACCGGCTCCCGCCGGTTATCAACGAGCGCGACTTCACGGAACAGCCGGGATACGTGGCACGGGCCGTCGAACTGGTCCAGTACCGCGACACTTTTGAACATCTTGCACGTCATTTGCTGGGCAAGACGATTGTGGCAGAGGACCTCGATGCCGCGCTGGCTATGGCTAAGCAGGACGTAGCCGGGCATAGGTTTGTCACGCTCGACGGCGAAGTGGTGGAGGCGGACGGACGCTTAAGGCTCGGCCCCGCTACCTCCGACGCCGGGCTCATCTCGCGGAAGAGTGAACTGCGCGATCTCGTCGTCCATCAAGCGGAAAACGAAGAACGCATTACGATTCTCGCCGATCAGCTCAACCGCTCACAGGCAGAGACGCGTCATTTGGAAGGCGTTCTGCAAGAGTTGCGGACGGCGATTTATGAAACCAATACGGCCAAGGTGGAGGCCTGCGCGGCGCTCCAGAACATCAGCGAAGCCGTAAACCGGCTGACAAGCGAGCAGCCCCTCGTTGCACAGGAAGTCGCCTTGATCGAGCATCAGATCAACGAGGTGCTCGAGAAAAGCGACCAGGGTGGGCGATCGCTGCAGGCTTTGGAACGCGAAAACGAGGCTCGTGAACGGAGCATCCAAGGACATCAGGATCGTGTGGATGCCATCGTGGCGCATCGCACCGAGGTGCAGGAAGAGATCACGCAAGTTCGCGTAGAACGCGGGCAGTTGAGCGAAAAACGCAAGGCGGCGGCCGATCGGATACACGCGCTGCGGCGGAACACGCAGGATCTGCAGGACGCGCTCATCAAAGCCCGCGCCGATATCGAGCAATGTGAGCAACGGGCCCAGCAGGCCGTCGAGGCCGCGGCGATCGGTATGGCCTCTGTGGGCAAGCTGACCGAACGGATTGCCACACTCGACGGGCAATCGGCGCGCCTGCGAAACGAGCGTGAGGAGCTTCGAATGCTCCTCGACGGCAGGACCCAGGCCATCAAAGCCGCACGCTCGCA
>Ga0055481_10000497_pt1 | contig 13021 bp, 14 predicted proteins | sample Muzzi_PWC_D2_FD_57936 | JGI IMG/M metagenome (GOLD analysis project Ga0055481, IMG submission 57936) | Wetland microbial communities from San Francisco Bay, California, USA, that impact long-term carbon sequestration - Muzzi_PWC_D2 | ecosystem: Environmental > Aquatic > Marine > Wetlands ... | reverse complement strand
AGGAAACCCGATGAGTGAAAAACAACCGAAAGGGATCACCAGGCGCAGTTTCATCGTCAACGGAACGGTCGCAACGGCCGGGCTTGCCGCGAGCTCCTTATTTGTCCCACCCAAATTTGCCATCGGTGCTCAGGCCAAGGTCAAGGTCGGCATACTGCTTCCTTACACCGGCACCTATGCCAAGCTGGGGACGAACATCCGCGATGCCATGATGCTGCGTTTTGCCGAGGCCGGCAACATGCTCGGCGGCCGACCGATCGAGTTCGTGGATATCGACAGTGAAGCCAAACCCGCCAAGGCGCAGCAGTTGACCGAAAAGTTGATCAAGAAGGAGAAGGTCGATTTCCTGGTTGGTCCGGTCCATTCGGTGGTCGGCATGGCCATGGTCAAAATGGCCCGGGGCGATGGCCCGATCACGGTCATTCCCAATGCGGGCGCCGATCAGCTGACCGGTGAACTGTGCGCTCCCAACGTTTTCCGAACTTCGTTCTCCAGTTACCAGATGGGCTATCCCGGCGGGCCGGCCATGCTCGAAGACGGCCACAAGCGGGTTGTGCTAATGTACTGGAATTACGGTTTTGGCAAGCAGGTCGCGGCCGCCTTTAAAAAATCTTTTGAGCCGGCTGGCGGGACCATTGTCAAGGAGATCCCGACCCCCTTCCCCGAGGTCGATTTCCAGGCCTACCTGACCGAGCTGGCCGCTTTGAAGCCGGACGCGGTCTATACGTTTTATGCCGGCGGTGGAGCGGTCAAGTTTGTCAAGGACTATGCCGCGGCCGGTCTGAAAGACTCCATCAAGCTTTACGGCGCCGGTTTCCTGACCGAGGGGCTGGGCGCAGCGCAAGGGGATGCCGCCGAGGGCGTGCGCACCATCCTGCATTATGCTGACAGTCTCGAAAATCCGGCCAACCAACGCTTCCGGGCGGCATTTCAGAAGTCGACCGGGAACAGTGCCGATGTCTATGCGGTCCAGGGCTATGATGCCGGCGAGCTGATCCTGCGCGGGATGAACGCGGTCAAGGGCGACACCGGAGCGCGAACCGAGATGATCCGCGCCATGGAAACGGCAGAAATCGACAGCCCGCGCGGCCATCTGAGTTTTTCCGCGTCGCATAACCCGATCCACGATATCTACCTGCGAGAAGTCATCAAGGGCGAGAATCAGGTCATTCGGGTGGCAGCCAAGGATCAGGATGATCCGGCCGAAGGTTGCAAGATGTAGGTTGCTTCCGCTCCGCCCGGTCCTGTGCGCCGGGCGGAGCATCAATTCTGCCGGATGGAATGAACATGGAATTATCTTTTTATCTCGTTCAACTTCTCAATGCCGTCCAGTATGGTTTTCTGTTGTTCCTGGTCGCCAGCGGCCTGACTCTGCTGTTCGGGATCATGGGGGTCATCAACCTGGCCCACGGCTCCTTCTACATGCTCGGCGCTTACCTCGCCTACTGGTTGTCGGGCGTCACCGGCAGCCTCTGGCTCGGTATCCTGCTCGGGTTACCGATTGCCATGGCGGTCGGATATCTCGTCGAGCGGATTGCCATCTCCTTTCTTTACCAGCGGGACCATCTCTACCAGGTGCTGCTGACGTTTGCCCTGATTCTGATATTTAATGAACTGCAGCAGATTCTCTGGGGGACCGATGTTCACGGGGTGGCGATCCCGGAGATCCTGGCCGGTTCGATTCAGCTGACCGAGAATCAAACTTATCCGGTCTACCGCCTGTTTATTTCCGCCGCATGTATCGCCATCGCTTGCGGGATGTACTGGGTGATCCAGAAGACCCGGCTGGGGATGATGATCCGGGCCGGAGCCAGTAACCGCGAGATGGTCCAGGCGCTCGGGATCGACGTGAACCGCCTGTTTGCGATCGTCTTCAGCCTCGGGGTGGCCCTGGCGGGCTTCGCCGGGATGCTGGCTGCTCCGGTCGATTCGGTCTATCCGGGGATGGGAGAGAATGTCCTGATTATTTCATTCGTGGTCGTGGTCATCGGCGGCACCGGCTCCATCAAGGGAGCCTTTGTCGGCGCCATGCTGATCGGCCTGGCGAGCACGTTCGGCAAGGTCCTGGTGCCGGAAATGGCCAGTATCATAGTCTATGCGCTGATGGCGGTCATTTTGCTGAGACGGCCCCAGGGGCTGTTCGGAAAGGCCTCCTGAGATGTTGCCTCCGTCCCGTACTACCCTGGCGCTGCTCGCAGTCTTGCTGGTTCTGGTGTTGTTCCCGCTGTTCGGTTCGAGTTTCTATGTCGGCCTGATGACCCGCATCATCATCATCGCCATTTTCGCCATGAGTCTCGATTTGCTGATCGGTTATACCGGCCTGGTCAGTTTTGGTCACTCGGCTTTCTATGGCATCGGCGGCTATGCCCTGGCGATTGCATTTCAGGATGCCGCAGTGATCCATCTCTGGCAGGCGCTCCCCCTCTCGTTGGCGGCAGCGGCAGTCGCCGCCCTGGTGATCGGCTGGATCAGCGTCCGTACCAGCGGCATCTATTTCATCATGATCACGCTGGCGTTCGCCCAGATGTTTTTCTATTACTTTTTCGAGTCCCCTTCCTACGGTGGCGACGATGGTATTTTTCTGTTTTTCAAGCCGGTCCTGATGCTCGGCGACAGCGACATCCTGCAACTCGATCATGAGAATAATTTTTATTATCTCTCGCTCGGCTGCCTGGTTCTCGGTTTCCTGTTTCTGAAGATGATTCTGCAGGCGCCGTTCGGCAAGGTGATCAGGGCCATCAAGGCCAATGAACATCGGGTGCGCGCGCTGGGTTATGCCACCGACCGCTACAAGTTGGTCAGTTTTGTCATTGCCGGAGTGATTGCCGGCCTGGCCGGTTTCCTCGAAGGAGCTCACAGCGGCTACGTCAATCCGGCCTACCTGAGCTGGCACGAGTCGGGAATTGCCATTGCCATTGTCATCCTCGGGGGGATGGGAACCCTCTACGGGCCGATCCTCGGTGCGTTCATTATTATCATGCTGCAGAACTTTCTCCCGGAACTGACCGAACACTGGCAATTGCTGTTCGGCTCAATCGTGATTGCCGTGGCGCTGTTTCTGCCCCACGGAGTGGTCAGCCTGCCGCACAAGCTGGGTGCCCTGTTCCGGCTGAAACGCAAGCATCCTGAGGACTTGGCGAAGGAGGCCGCCGATGGCTGATACGATCCTGAGCACCGAGCAACTCTGCAAGAATTTCGGCGGCCTGATGGCGACCAACAATGTCTCTCTCGAGTTCGAGCGCGGTCGGGTGCACGCGATCATCGGACCGAACGGCGCCGGGAAGACCACCCTGATCAACCTGCTCTCCGGCGACCTGCTGCCGAGCGCCGGCAGGATTCTCTTCAACGGTAGCGATATCACGCAACTGCCGCCGAACCGGATTTCGCAGCTCGGGATCGGCCGCAGCTACCAGAAAACCAATATTTTCCAGGCCTTCAGCTGTTTCGATAACTGCTGGGTGGCTGCCCAGTCACGGCTGCCGAGCTCGCTGCGCTTTGTTCGGCCGGCGCGCAACTTGCGCAGCGTCCGGGAACGGACCGAGCGGGCGCTTCAGCTCTGCGGTCTTGGCCAGCAACGCTCTACCCGCGCCGCGGAGATGAGCTACGGCGAGCAGCGCCAGCTGGAGATCGGCATGATGCTGGCGACCGAACCGGAGCTGCTGCTGCTCGACGAACCGCTGGCAGGGATGGGGAGCGAAGAATCGCTGCAGGTGATCGAGCTGCTGCAGCGGCTGGCCGAGGAGCACACCCTGATCCTGATCGAGCATGACATGGACGCGGTCTTCTCCATCGCCGAGCGCCTGACCGTGATGGTCAACGGCCAGGTCCTGGAGACCGGCAGCGTGGAGCAGATCCGCAGCAGTCAGGCGGTCCAGGAAGCCTACCTCGGCGTCGAAGAGGAGGTGCACTGATGAGCGGGCAGGCAGCAGTTCCGATCATCGAGGCCCAGGGGCTGCATACCTATTACGGGGCCAGCCATATCCTGCACGGCATCAGCCTGAGCATCGCCCCCGGCGAGACCCTGAGCCTGATGGGGCGCAACGGCATGGGCAAGACCACCCTGCTGCGCTCCCTGCTCGGGCTGACCCCGCCCCGTGACGGTTCGGTGAAGATCTACGGCCGGGATATGACCGGCCAGGCGCCGCAGAAGATCGTCCGCCAGGGGATCGCCTTCGTCCCGGAGGACCGCGGCATCTTCCCCAACCTGACGGTGCTGGAGAACCTGGTCATGGCGGCCCGTCGCGGCCCCAACGGCCGGGATGAATGGAATCTTGAGCGGGTGCTCGAGACCTTCCCCCGGCTCGGGCAGCGGTTGAGTCACATGGGCAATCACCTCTCCGGCGGCGAACAGCAGATGCTGACCGTCGGCCGGGCGCTGATGACCAATCCCGACCTGATCCTGCTCGACGAGGCGACCGAGGGTCTGGCGCCGCTGATTCGCAAGGAGATCTGGTCGGTGGTACTAAAAATCAAGCAGAGCGGGATCGCCGCGGTGATTGTCGACAAGGATCTCAAGGCGCTGCTGGCGGTCGCCGACCGGAACATCATCCTCAACAAGGGGAGGGTGGTTTACGAGGGGAGTTCAGCGGAACTGGCTGCCAATCCTGACATCCACCAGCAGCACCTCGGCATCTGACAGAGGGAGTTTTTCATGGCACTCAAAGCGATCCTGGTCCATCTCGATAACTCTCCCCGCAGCGAACAGCGGCTCGAACTGGCCATCGACCTGGCCGCCCGGCATCGGGCACATCTCAGCGGCTACTTTGCCAGCGCCACTTCAGGGTTCAGCCTGGCGGAAGGTGGTCTCAGCGATCCCGGTCTGCGGGAGCGGTTCCGGCAGCAGACCGCTGCGGCCGGGGTCATGGCCGACTGGATCGACAGCGCCGATGTCGACCCGGTGACGCTCCCTTTGGTCGACAAGCTGATTTTGCACTCCTACTATGCCGATCTGGTGATCGTCGGCCAGCCCGAGACCGTCCGGGCCAGCCGCGGCCTGCCGGCGGATTTTCCGGAGCGGGTCGCCCTGTCGTCCGGCCGGCCGGTCCTGGTCATTCCCAGGTTAGGAGAGTTCACCAGGGTTGGCGAACGGATCATGGTCGCCTGGCGCGGCGGGCGTTCTTCGTCGCGGGCGCTCCTTGACGCCGTTCCGTTGTTGCGGCTGGCCGAGCATGTCAGCCTGGTGCTGGTCAACCCTCTCGATACCAGTGAAACCGAGACGCGAAATCTTTCTGCCTATATGATTCGCAATGACATCGCCGCCACCTGCCGCAGGGTGGTAGCTGAAGATCTGAGCGCCGGCAACATCCTGCTGAATCAGGCCTGCGACCTCGGTGCCGACCTGCTGGTGGTGGGGCTCTTTTCCAAGCGGACGCGGGGCAAACTCAGCCTCGGCCCGGTCGGCCGGTACCTGCTCGACTCGATGACCATCCCGTTACTGATTTCCGGCTGAGCTGGTTGGTGAGAAACAGGCGGGGCTGGATATGCCCCTGGTGACGAGAGGGTCAGGACCGTTTGGCGTGAGCCAGCGCCAGCTCGGCAATGACTTTCGGAACCAGCCGCCCGAGAACCTCCGGCGAATAACCTCCCTCCAGAAACAGCCCGATCCTCCCCCCGCATCGTTCCCGGGCCAGCTGCTGCAGCTGGTGTACCGCGGCCAGGAAATGGCGATCCTCGACATTCATGACGCCGAAGGGGTCCTCCCGGTGGGCGTCGAAACCGGCGTTCACCAGCAGGTAGTCGGGACGGAATTTCTCCTGAAAGCTGCCTAAATGGGTCTCGAACTGCTGCAGCCACTGGTCGCCCGAACAGTCGAGGGGGAGGGTGATGTTGCAGGTGCAACCGCGGCCGGCGCCCTGCCCGGTCTCATGGGGGTGGCCGGTGTTGGGGAAGATATGTTCGGGGGCTCCGTGCAGCGAGTAATAGAAGACCCCGGGATCGTCGTAGTAGAGGAAATTCAGGCCGTTACCGTGATGAACGTCAAAATCGACGACCAGGAACGCGGCCTCGGGGCGCTGCCGGCGAATGGTTTCGATGACCAGAGCGGCGTGGTTGATAAAACAGAACCCTTCGGCCTGATTGCGTCCGGCGTGATGCCCCGGCGGCCGGACCAGGGCGAAGCCGGCTCCACCCTTCAGCAGGGTGTCCGCCAGGGCCAGAGCGGCGCCGCCCGCGGCCAGCACGGCGCGAAAGGTCTGAGGGCTGAGCTGGTTATCGGGGGACATGAAGAAAGGGTCGCCGCGCAGGCAGGCGATCTTCAGCTGCATCAGGTAGTCCTTGACGTGGACCCGCTCCAGTTCGACGATCCGGGCGGGCGCCGGTACCTGGAAGGAGATCGGCAGGTTCTTCGGCAGCCCGGCGCAACCGCGCAGCACGCTGTTCAGGCGCCCCGGCGTCTCGGGATGCCCCTCGCCGACCTCATGCAGCAGGCAGTCGGGGTGGGAGTAGAGCTGGAAAAACTCTTCCCGGAACGGGAACCGGCCGACCAGTTCCTTCATGACTGCTCCAGGGCGAGGGAGTAATCGAGCTCCGAGGGGTCTTCGCCCGGGGCGCTGTCAAACTGGAATTTTTCGAAAACCCGGCGCATCGACGGGTTGTCCTTGCGAACGTTGGCGGTCATGAATTTAAGCCCGCGCTGCCGCGCGATGTCGATGAGTTTCTCCAGAAGCAGGGTGGCAAAACCCCGACCACGCATGGTTTCATGCACGACGAACGCTGCTTCGGCGCTGATGCCATCCTTGAGCGTGTAATAGCGGCCGACTGCCAGGATGACCTCCCGGGGGCCCTGGCGTTCGACGATGCAGAGCGCCATGTCCCGGGTCAAATCGGTGTTGACCAGGCGATAGGCCTGGGCGGTGCCCATTTTTTTCGGTTCGTTGCGGTATCTCTGGAACAGCGTCACCTTGTTGTGGGAATAAAAAAAGCTCTGCAGCCGCAGTTGATCAGAGGGGTGGAGCGGGCGCAGGAAATATTCCTCCCCCTGCATCTCCAGCTTGATGACCTCGGTCCCGCCGAGCTCCTCGACCGGCGCCGGCGTGTCGCGCTGGTAGGCGGGAACCTTGCTGGATTGCAGCATGTCCGCCAGCAGCTGTTCGCGAAATTTCGGGTGCGCGATCTGGATCAATTCCATGACCCGCTCCCGGATGCTGCGCCCCCGCATGGTCGCGATTCCGTATTCGGTCACCACATAGTGTACGTCGCCGCGGGTAGCGACGACGCCGGCTCCCTGACTGAGTTCCGAGACGATGCGTGAAATCGTGCCGTTTTTGGCCGTGGAGGGGAGCGCGATGATCGGCCGTCCGCCCCGGCTCATTCCGGCGCCGCGGATAAAATCGACCTGGCCACCGATGCCGCTGTAGAACTGTCCGCCGACCGACTCTGAGACGATCTGTCCGGTCAGGTCAATCTGAGTGGCGCTGGTGATGGAGATCATCTTGTGGTTGCGGGCAATCACCGCGGGATTGTTGACGTAGTCCGTGCCGTGGAACTCGACGTGCGGGTTGTTGTCGACAAACTCGTAGAGGGCCTGGCTGCCGAAGCAGAAGGAGGTGATGGTCTTCCCATCATGAATCTTTTTCAGGCGGTTGGTGATATTGCCGTTGTTATACAGCCGCAGGAGACCGTCGCTGAACATTTCGGTATGGACGCCCAGATCATGGTGGCCGGTCAGCTGGTGGAGCACCGCGTCGGGGATCCTGCCGATGCCGACCTGCAGGGTGCAGCCGTCCTCGATCAGCAGCGAGACATACTTGCCGATCTGCAGGGCAGTTTCGTCGAGGCCCGGAGGGGGGACTTCGGGGAGCGGTTCGGAGACCTGGATAAAAGCGGCAATCTCGTCCTGGTGCAGGTAACATTGGCCGAAGGTCCGTGGCATCTGGTCATTGACCTGGGCCAGGATATACTTGGCCGACTTGGCGGCGGCCCTGACGATATCGACGGAGACTCCCAGGGAACAGTAGCCCTGGGCATCGGGCGGGGTCACCTGGATAAAGGCGATATCGATCGGCAGGATGTTGTCCTGCATCAGGGCGGGGATTTCCGAGAGGAAGCAGGGGGTATAGTCGGCTTTCCCCGAGCGGACCGCATCCCGGGTCCCCTGGTCGAGGAAGAAGGTGTTGACCCGGAAATGCGCTTCGTAAGCCGGGTCGATCCAGGGGGACTGGCCCAGAGTGAGCAGGTAGACGAACTCCAGGTCGCTGAAATTTTTGGCAGATTCCAGAAACAGATCAATCAGGGCATGCGGGCAGGCGGCACCGGTGCCGAGGAATATGCGATAGCCGTTCTGGATGAATTTCTGCCAGGATTGGCTTGTGAGTTCTTCCATGTTGACCTCCACTTTTGGACCGCTGCGGCATGGCGGCAAGGTCCCGGGAACGAGCCAACTAAACGATTTCCGCTTCGGCGCCGAAGTCTCCGGTCCCCTGGTTGCCCAGCATCTTCGGGCTGTATCTGCGCCAGGTCGCCAGGATGTCAGCCAGCGGGACGTCGGCAAACGACCCGCGCATCTGCAGATATTCCATGTGGCGGCGCTGGTCGGCGTCGAAGGGGTGAAAAATCGAATCCTCCCGGCCGTTGAACTCCAGCGGCCGGATTCGGAATTTGGTACAGAGCTCCAGGTTGAAGGCCGGAGTGGCCTTGACCCAGCGTTCTTCCAGGTAAAACTCGGTGAAGGCGTGCCAGCGGAAGATGTCGCCGTCATTGATCTCCCGCAGCCGCGGACTGTTGAGGTGGTTGGTGACATCGCCGAAGCCGACCCGCGACGGGATGCCCAGGGCGCGCCCGCAGGCGGCGAGCAGCGAGGCCTTCGAGATACAGAAGCCGAAGCCGTTGCGCAGCACGCTGCTGGCCCGATACATTTCCGGGTCGGCATAATCGAGGTAGGGTGTATAGCGGATGTCCTCGCGAACCCGGTAGTAAAGATCGACGGCCTGTTCCAGGGCCGATCCGCCGGCCTTCTGCGATGCTTCGGCGTAGGCCTGAACCGAGGGAGCGTCACTATCGATGAATTCGGCAGGCTGCAGAAAACGTTGATCCAGCATGAGCAGGTTTCTCCTTTGGCAATCCGACCCTCTCTTACCAGAGGCTGAGCCGGGTGTCTTCGGCGGATTAATAAAGCAGTCTGTGGCGGACTTTTTTCGGCGCATGCGCCCCGACCGAGGCGATCACGAAGGCCATCAGCACGGTGTTCTGTGGCGGCAGGTAACCATGGTAGGCCGCCCACAGCAGGAGACTTTTGCCCAGCGTGATCACCCCTGAAAGTTCGCGGAAAATCTGCCGATGGCGCAGCCACTCGGTGAACATGAGCAGGCCGCCGCTGACCAGCGCGATCAGCACGTAGAGCAGCGGTGGTCCGGGCAGGGCATCGAGCAGGTAGGCGGCGAGAAAGACAGCGGCAGCGACCTGGTGAACCGCGCGGATCAGCAGGGAGAGGTTGAGAACCCAGTAGGGGCGGTCGCCGATCCTTCCCAGGGGGGCGCTGTGGTCATCAGCGATTCCGGAATTTTGCTGGTCTTGTCGCTGCCAGGGCGGCTCTCTCCCATCTGTTCGAGGCATCGGTGATTTTGCTGCCGGCCGGTTTATCCATGCCCGAGCCCGGCGCGCCGGCGTGAGCTGTTGAGGGCGGTTTCCAGGGTAATCGTATCCAGCACCGCCTTGGTGAGGTCGTCGATCTCACGGGTGATGCTCTGCAATTCCTCGACTACGGCCCCGGCGACCTGGCTGCTGGGGTCCGGCGTGTCGAGCTCGGATTCCAGCGTTTCGAACAGTTCGATGACGTCGAGCAGGGTGGTGCGATTGACGACCCCGGTGAAACGATAACCGCCCCCGGCTCCCCGCACCGCCTGCACCAGCCCGGAGCGCACCAGGGTGCGCAACACCTTGGCCAGGTGATGGGTGGAGATGCCGTACTGGTCGGCGATATCGGTGGCCGAGAGCTGCTGCTCGGGATCGCTGGCCAGTTCCAGGACCGCGTAAAGGGCAAACAGGCTCGCCTTGTGAATTTTCATGATCGAATCCTTGGTGAAAAAAGCTGGTTAAATGTCATCGATCCGTTTTTCAAGTTCGATATAGCGACCGGTCCGCAAGCCCTGGCTACGGAAGAACGACAACGTCAGCTTGTTTTCCCGGTCGACCATCGTCCGCACCGTCGTCACTCCGGCTTTTTTCAGGCGCTGACACATCTCTTCAAACATGAGCTGGCCGACACCCATCTCCCGGGAGTTTGGCGACACGCTCAAGGCAAAGACCCATCCGCACGGTGGCGAGCCGAATTCCCAGGCGCGAACTTCCCCAACCGTGAAACCGACGAGCTCGCCATGAATTTCGGCGACCAGAAAAAAACCGTTATCCCTTCCGGTCGTGACGTAGCGGTCAAAGATTCCGCGCCAATAGGCGGGTTTTTCTTCCGAGGCACCCACGAGATCCAGTTCGATCACGGCGTCAAAGTCGGTCGCCAAGGCATTTCGGATGGTGACTTGCTCTGTCATATCAATATCCAATCGATCACTCATTCCCTACCGGGGGTCATGAGGTCGTAAGTTCGAACCGAATTTGGTTCTCGTCCGGGGCTTCAGCGGGTTCTGTCTATATTGGTATTGTGGTACCATAAATATCACTTACAATACAAGACATTTTCCAGACAGCCTTGAACAAGGCAGGCGGGAATCGGTAAGAGCGACCTCCTGTCGATCCATGCTCCTGATTACAGGTGTGTCCCGCGCGGCAAATCGGTTCCACTCTTTGGTTTCGCCCTGAGGAAACAATTATGTTGATTAAGGGGGATAGCAGAAAAGGTCTCTTTGTATGTGGTGCTAAAACAGGCAGGTTTCCAACGGGTGGTCCATTTGTCACCAAATATCGACACGACATGGCTTCTCTTGAAAACCTGGTCAACCATTCTATTGTGATGAATTGATGCCCCGGATTCCCGGGTGGGGACAGCCATGGGCAGGCGTCCCCGCCACCGAGACCAGACTGGTCACGATGAACGGTACTTCTTTAGGCCTTATATCTTGATAATCGGACTCGGATTGCAGAGATTTTGGGCATGCTTGGCGACGGCGTTGCAATTAAGACAGGTGTGGCCGGGATCATCCATGAGGGCTTTCACCTCCTCCTGCCGACCTTCCCTTCTCAATTGACAGATGTGCAGCCAATGCCCTTCAGGATCTTTACAGTCGACTTTCACGGATTCAGACATATAACCTCCCGATAGGTGAACGATTGTCAGCTGAAATTATAACATCCTTCGGCAGGCATGCAGTTATCGAAAGGCAAGAAGGCTTCTGTTTCTGAGGTTCTGTCGGGCTCCATTTCCAGGAAAAACTGCTTATTCTGATGAAAGCCACCCAGGGCTTCTTACTCAAACCCTTCCACCTATTTTCAGCTAAAACTATCCAGGCATTATTGGTGCAAAACCATCCACCAATTATCGCAGCACCGCTTGTGCGTATTGGTTTGCAGGGTATTCGATTATTGGTGGATCGCATTTTGTGTAAGCTTCAAAAATCAACAACCGGACTTGTTGGACAGTTTGCCAGGTTTTTGGTTTCCTTTTTTTCCTTTGTATTCTCCTCGACCTTAGAAGGGTAGTGCCCGTTGTAAATATTGCGCCAGAGAAAAATCAAAAAAACCGCCAGGTATAATTACAAATAAGCCTTTCTCAATATGATTGTGCAGGCTAGGAGGGTGGGCTCCGATCTGATAACCTGCGAGGCTGGCGTCGGGGTGCTTTGTTTGGATTCCCAGATGGTGAAAAACATTCTGCTTAGAGAATAATTATGGCTTGGACACATTTTTGGAATTCTGCCCTTCAGTGGGTGACACTGCACCCGCTCGTGGCCTATCTGGGGGTCTTTGTGGTGGCTTTGTCCGAATCCCTTGTCCTTGTCGGGCTGCTGGTTCCGGGGACTGTTATCATGATCGGAATCGGGGCACTTGCCGGAAGTGGTGCCCTCTCTATAAAAATGACGATGGTTGCTGCCATGTTTGGAGCCGTCCTCGGAGACGGCATCAGCTATTGGCTCGGACGTTACTACCATCTGGGATTGAAAACCCTCTGGCCGTTTCCTAAATATCCTCAGTTGCTGATCCGCGGCGAAGAATTCTTCCGCAAGCATGGTGGCAAGAGCGTCTTGTTCGGGCGTTTTGTCGGACCCGTCCGCCCCATCATCCCGGTGGTCGCCGGCATGCTGGATATGCCGGCCGGGCGTTTTCTGGTGGTCAATGTCCTCTCGGCCGTTGGTTGGGCCTTTGCGTATCTCATCCCTGGCGTGCTGCTCGGCGGTTCGCTGACCCTGGTCGGGGCTGTCAGCACCAGGCTGAGCCTGTTGTTGCTCCTGCTGGTGTTATTGCTGTGGCTGACCTTCTCGCTTGGCCACCATGTCTTCAACTGGCTCGGGAAGATAGGCCCCAAAGGTGAACGACTGCTGCCGTTGCTGGGCCTGACTTTATTCCTGGCCGGATGGGTGTTCCTCGGTGTTCTTGAGGACCTGGTGACAATGGACCCTCTGGTTCAGGCTGATCAGGCCATCTACCAGTTTCTGCAGTCGCTGAGAACACCGTGGGGGGATTGGCTCATGGTAGCCGTGACCGAGCTGGGCGACAGCCTGGTCAACCTGCCCATTGCGGCTACAGTCTTTCTGGTTCTCATCCTGCTGCGGAAGTTTCGTGCGGTTGCCTATTGGCTGCTCGCCCTTGGCGGTGGTGCCGCGTTGGTGCAGCTCTTCAAGTGGACCATGCACCGTCCGCGACCCATTGCCATTTACCAGGGGATCTCCAGCTGGGGCTTTCCCAGCGGGCACACCACAATGAGTGTGGTCCTCTATGGTTTCCTGGCGATTCTGCTGGTCCGCAGCTGTCACCCGCGTTGGCGCTGGTTGCCGTTCAGCGCCGCCATTGGCATCTCGCTGTGTATTGCCTTCTCGCGGCTCTACCTTGGCGCGCATTGGCTTTCGGATGTTCTTGGCGGGCTGTCGCTCGGTTGGGCCTGGGTCACGTTGCTGGGGATCGTCTATCTGCGCGGTGC